>Ga0208785_1000376_pt1 | contig 20069 bp, 24 predicted proteins | sample DEB08_DNA_2_FD_185499 | JGI IMG/M metagenome (GOLD analysis project Ga0208785, IMG submission 185499) | Aqueous microbial communities from the Delaware River and Bay under freshwater to marine salinity gradient to study organic matter... | ecosystem: Environmental > Aquatic > Marine > Coastal ...
CTGTAGAATCTATTAAATCATTTGAAGGTGTAGACATATGTTGGATTGAGGAAGCTCAAACAGTATCTAAACGCTCATGGGATATATTAATACCAACCATTCGTAAACCTGACTCAGAGATATGGGTATCATTTAACCCTGACTTAGATTCAGATGATACATATAAACGATTTGTTATAGACCCACCGGATAATTGTAAAGTTGTTAAAGTAAACTGGTCAGACAATCCATGGTTTCCTAAAGTACTAGATGCAGAACGATTACACAGTAAAGCTACCTCAGATGATTACGATAACATTTGGGAAGGTGAATGTAAGACAGCCGTTGATGGCGCTATCTATGCTAATGAAATAAGAGAAGCACAAGAGAATAAACGTATTACAAACGTTCCGTATGACCCAGAATTAAAAGTCCACGTGGTCATGGATTTAGGTTGGAATGACAGTATGTCAGTTATTCTATGCCAAAAAGGTGTATCAGATTTACGTATTATTAAATACATAGAAGATGACCATAGGACATTAGATAGCTACTCTGCTGAACTTAAGAACTTACCCTATAATTGGGGACAGATGTATTTACCGCATGATGGCCAAACCAAAGACTTTAAGTATGGCACATCAGCAGAAGAAATTATGAGACGACATGGTTGGGATGTACGTATCGTTCCTAGACTAGATGTTGAATCAGGTATCAAACTAGCACGAATTAACTTTCATCGTTGTTACTTTGATAAATCAACAGAGCGTTTAATAGAGTGTCTTAAACACTATAGACGTTCTATTAATGCAACAACGAATGAACCAGGCGCACCACTACATGATGAATACTCTCATGGTGCTGACGCATTTAGATATTTATGTGTATCTGCTGATAAGTTCTCTAATGAGACATGGCAACATCAAGCGATACATTATCAAAACCTAGGAATTGTTTAATGTTATTAGCCCAAGAATATGTCCCAGACTTATCCGAATACAAGGATAGGTTTATGCGTACTCCGCTAGGATTGCTAACACAAGGCAATGTATCCGGAGCAGTGGATGAATTAGGCGCAGCTGCACAAGGCAGAGTCCAGGCAATGATGAATCCTGAAACAGCATTACAAACTGGTTTTGATTTTATGGGTGGTGGTCTATTGGGAACTACAAAGTTAGTTAATAAAACACAAATGGAATTAGCTAATGAAATAGCATCTAAAAATGCAGAGACAATGTTAGGCTTACCTAAAGGTAATACTGCTATGGATAGAGCAAAAGCTATGGGATTCGATGTAGATAATCCTGTTTATCATGGCACATCTAAAGATATTGAAAAATTTGATAAAAGAAAATCAAGCTACTCAAAAGGTGGCGATGTAAGTAAAGGTTATTTTGTCACAGATAATCCAAACACAGCATCTATGTATGCTGGTAGAGTATTAGAAAATTATCCAAAAAATTTTCCAAATGTATTAAAGTTATATACAAATACATCTAAAACTTTTGATTATACAAATCCTGAACATTTAAGTAGATTGTCAAATGAATTAAACAAATTGCCTAGTGATAAATTTACAAGATTTGGCTATCCATCAAATGCTCAAGAATGGATGGATGATGTATCAAAAGGAAAATGGCAATTTATAGAATCTGACCCAATACATAGCTCATTAAGAAAATTAGGATTTGATTCTGCAAAAGTAAAAGAAGGCAATCAAACTAACACACAATTATTTAAAAACAAAAACATTCGTTCAATTAATGCTGCATTTGACCCAGCAAGAGCAAATGAACCAGATTTATTATCAGGAATGATTGCACTTCCTATTGGCGGATTATTAAAAAAACCAGAAGAAAAGAATAATTAAGGCAAACTATGGAAAAAATGACAGACGAAGAAATACTCAGTAAGATAGATAACGAGGAACAGATTGCATATGGTATCAACGATGCACAGTTATCATCTGAACGTGCAGAAGCTATCAATTACTATTTAGGTGAGAAGTTTGGTAATGAGGTAGAAGGTCGTTCTCAAGTTGTATCTTACGATGTCCAAGATACTATCGAATCTGCATTACCACAGTTACTAAAACCATTTGTATCCGGTGATGAAGTTGTAGCATTTGAACCAAAAGGCCCAGAAGACCAAGCTGCTGCTGAACAAGAAACAGACTATGTAAACCACATTGTGATGGAAAAGAACAATGGGTTTGAGATATTCTACGTATGGTTTAAAGATGCACTACTCTCTAAAAACGGATATGTTAAGGTTTATCACGAAGAATACGAAGAAGCAGAAGAAGAAGAATACGAAGGTTTAACTGATGCGCAATTAGATATGTTAGCATCAGATGATAATGTAGAAATACTAGAGCATGAAACATATCCTGACCCATCTGTAACACCTATGCCAATCACTCCACAAATGGTGACACCACCACAAGTTGAGCGTGATGATGGAACAATTAGCATTGAGCAAGAATCTGCACAAGCATTTATGCAACCCATGTTACACAATGTTAAGATTCGTGTTAAAGAGATGACAGGTGAGATTAAGATTAAAAACGTAGCACCTGAAAACATTATGGTTTCTGTAGATTGTAGCGGTGTAGATTTAAATACAGCACGTTTTGTTCAACATCGTGAACTTATGTCACCATCAGAAGTAGCAGAGATATTTGATGTAGACGAAGATGAATTAAATACCATTATGGCAGAACAAGATGAGTTTGAAATTGAATCTAATGCTCGTGATATTTACTCAGAACAATATGATAGAGCCGTAGACACTACAGACATATTAGTTCGTGATACATACCTCAAACTAGATGGTGAACGTCATCGTTATGTATTAGTAGGTAATCGTATCATTTATAAAGACGAATCATGCGACAATGTGCCTTTTGCTTGCATCTCTCCCATGCTCATGCCACACAGACACATTGGTCGCTCTTATACAGACTTAACTCGTGATATACAAATGATTAAGTCTACACTTATCCGTGGTCAATTAGATAATATGTATTTATCTAACAATGGTCGTTACGCTATCTCTGATAGAGTAAACCTAGATGATATGCTCACCTCAAGACCAGGTGGTATTGTTCGAGTACAAGGTGAACCAGGCGCATCTATCATGCCATTACAACACGCTCCATTCCCACCAACCTCATTCAGTATGGTTGAGTACATGGACAACATGAAAGAGAAGCGCACAGGCATTACTGCTTACAACCAAGGTTTAGATAGCAATAGCTTAAACAAAACTGCAACAGGTGTGCAACAAATCATGTCTGCTGCTCAACAACGTTTAGAGTTAGTGGCTAGAACATTTGCAGAAACCGGTGTTAAAGACTTATTTATGTTAGTGCATCGTTTAATCAGAAAAAATGTAACCAAGCCTGACATTGTTCGTATTAGAAACAAATGGGTAAACATTGACCCAAGAGAATGGAAGAATCGTAAAGACTTATCTATCTCTGTAGGCTTAGGCGCAGGTAACAAAGACCAACAACTGATGCACATCAATGCTATCTTACAATTACAAGAGAAAGCATTACAGGTTGGTTTAACTAATCCTGAAAAGATTTACAACGCATTGGCTAAACTGACACAAAACGCTGGCTTTAAAAACCCTGATGAGTTTTGGACTAACCCGGCTAATATGCCACAAGGTATGCAACAGAAACAACCTAATCCACAGGATACATTAATCCAAGGTCAGTTAGCGATTGAACAAGCTAAAGCACAAGGTGATATGGCTATTGCTCAACAGAAAGCACAAGCTAACTTACAACAAGAGCAACTCCGTTCAGAGAATGACGTTATCATTGAACGTGAGAAGATTGCAGCACAAGCTGAACTAGAACGCTTTAAAGCACAATTAAAAGCAGAAACAGATTTAGCGATTGCACAAATTAAAGCTCAAGTAGGAATGTAATGAAAGATAAAGCATACGAAGAAATAACTAAAGGCGGTGAGGCAGAAAAGATACTAGGTAGCAAAGTGTATCAGGAAGCCTTTACCAAAGTTAAATCTAATATTATAGAAGCAATGCAAACATCTCCATTGGGTGATGAAGTAACCCATAACAGATTAGTCATTGCTCTACAGACATTAAACCAAATAGAACGTGCATTAACAGACATCATGCAAACAGGCAAGATGGCTAAGATACAAGTTAATGATAACGTAAAATAGTTTTTTAACTAGAAGAAGGAAGTAAAATGAGTGACCAAGCTATAGAGCAGTCACCACAGAGTCGCTTAGAAGCGATGCTTGGTGATATTCAAGAAGAAGCAGTACAAGAGCCTATTCAAGAAGAACCACAAGAGGTTGAGGAAGAAGATACAGTAGATGAGTCAGAAGATGACGAAGAAATTGTAGAAGAATCCGAAGACGAAGAATCAGAAACAGAAGACGAAGTAGAGGAAGAGGAATCCGATGAGGAACAACCTATACAATCTGTTAAGTTGAAAGTTAATGGTGAAGAAATCGAGAAACCACTTGACGAAATCGTGGCATTAGCCCAACAAGGACTTGACTACACAAAGAAAACACAAGAAGTTGCAGAGCAACGTAAAGCTGTTGAAACTATGCAAGAGCAGTTAAAAGCACAAGAACAACAGTTTATGGAGCAACAACAACTTAATAGTTTGTTGATTGAAGATGTAGCAAAAATCACGAGCCTAGACCAACAATTAAGCCAATATGCTAACGTGGATTGGCAGAAATTGACTGATAGTGACTTCGTGGAGGCACAAAAGCATTACATGGCATACAATCAGTTACAGCAAGAACGTAACAATCTCGTTTCACAGTTTGAAGCCAAGAGGCAAGAAGCATTAACAAAACACCAGTCAGCATTAGCTGAACGCATCAAACAAGGTAAAGAAGTTCTAGCCAAAGAAATACCTAATTGGAGTCCAGAGACCACCCAAGAAGTTGTTACTACTGGTAAAGAATATGGATTTACTGATGATGAGTTGAACGCTATCGTTGACCCTAGACACGTTAAAGTTTTGTATGATGCTATGCAATGGCGCAAACTTAAGAGTAAGAATCCTGTAGTGAAGAAGAAGGTCGCAAGTGCCAAACCTGTTGTGAAGCCAGGAACAAAAGACCCAAAAACATCTGTTAATTCTAATGCCAAAAAAATACGTGAGCAATTACGTAGGTCTGGTAGTTCTGAATTAGCGTCTAAATTAATCGAACAAATGATTTAAGGAGTTTTAATCATGGCAGTTTCAGCAACCAATAGTTATACCGGTGCAGGTATAGCAGAAGATTTTGAAGATATTATTTACGATATATCTCCAGAAGACACACCATTGTTATCAATGGCTAAAAAATCAACAGCAGCACAAACATATCACCAATGGCAAACAGACGTATTAGCTGCAGCAGCAACTAACGCTCAGCTTGAAGGTGATGACGCATCATACGCTACATTAGCAGCAACAACTGTATTAGGTAACTACACACAGATTTCACGTAAAACTGTAAACATCTCTAATACATACGATGTTGTTAAAAAGTATGGTCGTAAATCAGAAGTTGCTTATCAGTTAATGAAAGCTGGTAAAGAACTTAAACGTGACATGGAATTTGCTTTAGTACGTAACCAAGCATCATCAGCAGGTGGCGCAGGTACAGCTCGTTCTTCAGCAGGTATCGAGTCATGGATTGCTGGTAACAGCATTAAATCTACTGCAGCATCTACAGCAACTACACCTGGCTTTGCAGCTGGCGTTGTAGCAGCTCCAACAGATGGTACAGCAGGTACTTTCATTGAAGCAGATTTAAAATCAGCATTAGAGGCAGCATGGGTAGATGGTGGTGAACCAACAACTATTCTTATGTCTTCTAAAAACAAAAAGCTATTCTCAGCATTTGCTGGTATCGCTGAAAAACGTCACATGGTCAATGGTACTTCAGAAGCTATCATTACTGCCGCTGCTGACGTTTATGTTTCAGACTATGGTAATCACACAGTTAAATTAGACAGATTCATGCGTGACGAAGCTGTATTATGCTTAGACCCACAATACGTTGGTGTAGCATCATTACGTCCAATCACAAAAGAAGAACTAGCTAAAACTGGTGACTCTACTAAGTACTTGATGACAGCAGAATACGCATTAGTGGTTAATAACCCAGATGCTCATGCTAAAGTACAAGGTGTTGGTGTTTAATCAACATTGATTTATAATAGGGGGATAGAAATATCCCTCTATTTTTATTATGGCAATATTATTTGATAAAGACCCAATCACAGGTGTTACGCAATATTACGATTACGACCCTGTTAATGACATTCACATGATACATAATGTGCAAGACTTTACACCACTTGTGGAGAAGTTAAAAGAAGCACAGAACAATCCAGATGTATGGGCAAAAGGTGTTAAAGAATCATGGGTACACTATGCAAGTATCCCACCAGTCATTGAGATGCAGTTAAAACAAAAAGGCATAGACATTTATAATAAAGACCAAACAAAAGAATTACTCAAAGAAATAAATACAAACTATCCTTGGTTAAAAACGACAACTAAAAAGCATGGATAGAAAAGAATTACAAAGAATACAATTAGCAATACATGATTTAGTTAATCGAGAAGATTACACAAATGCTCTTCCGTTAATTAATACAGCTTTAGAACATTATCCTGATAATGATGCAACTCTAAACTTTATGGGTTACATTCATTTAATGGGTGACCAACCAGCATTAGCTTATCAATACTTCAGACGTGCATTACAAGAGAGTCCAGGCAACAAAGCATTATGGACATCATTAGGTCGTGCATACCATGAATTAGATAAGTTTGAAGATGCCATTAAATGTTTTCTAAAGTCAGCAGAATTAGACCCTACATACACATTAGCTTACAGTAATGCAGCAGCTAGTTTTGTGCAAATATCAGAATGGAAAAATGCAGAGGATGTCTGCAACCTAGCATTACAAGCTGACCCTAATGACCAGAACGCTAACATGAACCTTGCTCATGCTTATTTAGCACAAGGTAAATGGAAAGAAGGTTGGAAACAATGGGGACTATCACTCGGTAGTAAGTTTAGAAAAGAATGGCATTATGGTGATGAAAGCCGTTGGGATGGCCAAGCAGGTAAAAACATTATCATTTATGGTGAACAAGGTTTAGGCGATGAAATATTCTATGCTAACTGCTTATCTGATGCGATTGCAATTAGCAACAAAGTCTATATTGATTGTGACCCAAAGCTAGAAGGTTTATTTAAACGTAGCTTTCCATTAGCAGAAGTGCATGGAACACGCAGAGATGAACATCCTGAATGGTTAATAGATAAGAAATTTGACCATCGTTGTGCAATCGGTGGATTACCGGAGTTCTTTAGACATGACTCTAAAGACTTTCCTCGTGAGACCTATCTTGTTGCAGACCCTGAAAGAAGACAAATGTGGCGCAGTCTATTTGATTCATGGGGTAAAAAAGTTATTGGAATTACTACACATGGTGGTAGTAAAAGAACCAATGAAAAAGGTAGAAAACTTACAAAAGATGATATACAATCATTATTGAGTCGTGATGACTTAATTTTAATTTCATTAGATTACGTAGTCGATGAGAAGATAGATGGGGTAAAGTATTTTCCATTTGCTACCCAATCATCTGATTATGATGATACTGCAGCACTTATTGCTGAACTCGATGCAGTTATTGGTGTGAATACCACAGCATTACACTGTTCAGCTGCATTAGGTGTCAAAACTATCTGTTTAGTACCTAAATGGCATCAATGGAGATATGCTCAACCGAGTATGCCTTGGTATCGTAGCATGAAGTTACTATATCAAGAAAATCGTTCTTGGCAACAAGTTATTCAACAGGTTAGTGGATGGGTTTAGGTGATTGGCTAATGGCTTCTGCTGAAGTAAAAGAAGCTAATGAACGAACAGGTAAAAAGGTTGCTTTAGGTAATGGCAATAAAGCATTTTTTGAACCACAGATATTTGCTAATAATCCTAGAATGGCATTAGACGATAAAGAAGAAATAGAGTGGGTTCATAACTATCCTGGCAAACGTCCTTATATGCACGGAACAGAAAATGGTAAGATTATCTTTAATGATGATTACAAACCAATGCCAGGTGAGATATTCTTTAGCGACAAAGAATTAAATAAGATAAACGATATTGATAAAGACTATATTGTTGTTGAACCTAATGTTAAAACAACTTACATACACACAGTCAATAAGTCTTGGGATAAATGGAAAGAGTTACTGCAATACGATTTACCATGGATTCAATTTAATACAGGCAAGCAATACACTAGAACAATACAAACCAATACATTTAGAGATGCTTTAATTGTATTAAAGAAAGCTAAACTATTTGTAGGAACAGATGGTGGTTTACATCATGCAGCAGCAGCATTAGGAATACCATCAGTTGTGATATGGTCTGGATTCACAAGTCCTAAACATCTAGGATATGACTTTCATACAAACATACATGATGGCAGTAAACCTTGTGGTAAATTTAAAGAAATATGTAAGCACTGCGAAGAAAAGCGTAAGGCCATTAGTGTTGAAACTGTTTACGAAGCAATAATGAAAGAACTACAAACTAACAATATATGAAAAACGTAAAAGGAATATGGCTACCTGACCATGAAGAACATTTATTAATGTTTGCTAAAAATGAAGGTTGGTCATACCAAAAGCACAAACTAGATGCAACAATAAACTTTGTTAAGAAGTTCGATGTATGTATTGATATTGGTGGGCATTGTGGTTTATGGTCTATGCACTTAGTTAAGTTATTTAAAGAAGTACACGCATTTGAACCTGTTAATGACCATCGTGAATGTTATGTTAAAAATGTTCAAGCAGATAACTATACATTACATCCTTACGCACTAGGCAACGAAGAAAAGAAAGTATCTATCCATACAACTAATGGTTCAAGTGGAGATTCTTGGGTACAAGAGGGTGATGATGTTGAATGTAAATTATTAGATAGTTTTAATCTTAAACCTGACTTTATTAAGATTGATACAGAAGGTTTTGAATACTATATTTTGCTAGGCGCTGAAAAAACAATTAAAGAACATAAGCCGACCATTATCGTAGAACAAAAACCTAACAAAGGTAAAACATTTGGACTAAAAGATACTCAAGCAGTAGATTTACTTATCTCTTGGGGATATACATTACATGGTCAAATAGCAGGAGATTATGTTCTCTCATGCAGTTAATTCTAACTGGTGTAGAGAGACGTGATAATGTATTAAAACGTCTGCACAAATATTCTGGCGGTGAATTTACAAAGAATTGGAATGGTAAAGACATTCCTATCATTGTAGGTAATTTAAACAACTGCGATAACATTCAAATAGAATGTCGTAAACAAAACATCCCTTACATATATATTGACCATGGTTATTTTAATCGTGAATTTAATATGAGTTGGGCTAGATTCTGTATTAACAATTACCACTGCACCGATTGGAGACCATCTAATCGTGACATACCTAAGATAAAAGAATACAGAAAAGGTGATAATATTGTCATATTACCACCAGCAGATAAAATATCATTTGTTTACAATGCTTATAATTGGTTAGATAAAACCATAGAAGAGATTAGACAATATTCTGACCGCAAAATTATTATTAAACGTAAATCAGAAGGCGGATTACTTAATGCAATTAAAAATGCTCACTGTGTAGTTAGTTTTGGCAGTGTTGCTGATGTAGAGGCAAGTGTACATGGAGTTCCTGTAATTGTATCTGATTACAGTCCTGCAATACCAATTTCAAACAAATTAGAAGATATAGAAAAATTAACATATCCTGATAGAGAACCATGGTTAAGGTCATTAGCAGCAGCAGAATGGCATCAAGACGAAATGGACAAATGTTGGGAACGATTAAAAGGGCAATTAGATGGCATTTACTAATTATACAAGTTTTGTAACAACAGTAGAAAACTACCTTGCAAGGTCAGACTTAACATCAGTTATTCCTGACTTTATCGAGTTAGCACAAGAACGTCTCTCAAGAGATTTAAGAGTGCAAGAGATGTTAAAAGTAGCTACTGCACCTACTGTTGCAGGCGATAAAAACATAGCATTTCCTGTAGACTTTTTAGAGTTAAGAGAAATACATATACAAGGTAATCCTGTATATAACTTAGAATTTCAAACACCTGATAAATTCTTTAGAAATGGTAAAACAACAGAATCAGGTATACCTACACACTTTACTATGCTCGGTGCTGAGTTTCAATTTGCACCAGTTCCTGATGGAACAAGAACAGTACAAATACTCTATTATGCTAAACCTACTTTTATAGACACATCAACAGCAAGTAATGTGTATTTAGCATATTTCCCTGATGCTTTACTCTACGCAACTCTAGCAGAAGCACAACCATACTTAATGAACGATGAAAGAATCGCAGTATGGTCGTCTATGTATGATAGAGCAATCGCAAATATTAGAGAAAATGATAAGGGTGCAACATTCTCTAGTGCAACATTAAACGTAACAACTTCATAAGGAAACAATTATGGCTGAATTTAGCGACTTTTTGGAAAATGCGTTAATCAACGCAGTTCTCCGTAACACAACATATACATCACCAGCAACAGTGTATGTATCTTTATACACAACAGACCCAACCGATGCAGATACTGGTACGGAAGTATCAGGTGGTTCATATGCAAGAACAGCAGTAACAATGGGCGCTCCATCTAATGGTGTATCTACAAACTCTGCTGATGTCACATTCCCAACAGCAACTGGTTCATGGGGGACTGTCACCCACATAGGAATACATGATGCTTTAACTACTGGTAACTTATTATTCCATACAGCACTCGACACAGCCAAAACAATCGATACTGGTGACATCTTTAAAATAACAACTGGAAACTTATCAGTTACATTAGCGTAAGGATAAATAATGGCATTAGTCGTTAAGGATAGAGTACAGGAAACTACTACGACCACAGGCACAGGTACAGTTACACTTGGTGGGGCAGTAACAGGATTTCAGTCATTCTCTGTTATTGGTGATGGTAATAAAACATACTATGCCATAACTTCTGGTAATGATTGGGAAGTAGGTTTAGGAACTTACACATCATCAGGCACAACTCTATCTCGTGATACCATACTAGAATCTAGCAATAGTGGTAATGCTATTACGCTATCAGGCACAAGCAATGTATTTGTGACATATCCTGCTGAAAAATCTGTTGATTCAGGCAGACTTTTTGCAATAAATTTTATTTACGGAGTTTAATATGGCAGCACCAAACATTACATCAGTATCAACCATAACAGGAAAAACTACTGGTGCAGCATTAACTACATCTAGTGCAGACATTGTAGAAAATACAGCAGCAAGTGGAAAAGTATTTAAAATAAATGCTATTTATGTTGCTAATGTTGATGGAACAAATAATGCTGACGTTACTGTAGCTTTTTATAATGCAGACAATACAACATCTTATAAATTAGCTAATACGATTACAGTTCCTGCTGATGCAACACTAGATTTAATTAGTAAACATATTTATCTTGAAGAAGGCGATAAAATTACTGCAGAAGCATCTGCTAACAGTGATTTAGAAATCGTTGTATCTTACGAGGAATTAAGCTAATGAAACGTCATAATGGCGGAATTGTTGGTAAATTTAACACCACATCAGAAAGTACTGCAACAGGTAGATTTACTTTGCCTGAAGTTCAAGAAGGTTTATTAAATTCAACCTATCCACTTCAAAAATATGACATAGAATATATTATTGTTGCAGGTGGTGGCGGAGGAGGAAATGACTATGGTGGTGGTGGAGGTGCTGGTGGTTTTTTATATGGTACTGCAGCAGTTGCTCCTGGTTCATCTAATACAATTACCATAGGGGCTGGTGGTGCTGCAACAAGTACGACAGGTGTTCGTTATAATGGAGTAAATTCTTCTGCTTTTACATCGACTGCAATAGGTGGCGGTGGCGGAGGTTCACAAGGAAGTCAAATTGGTGCAAGTGGAGGTTCTGGTGGAGGAAACAGTTACTCTTCTGGAGCTGCTGGTGCAGGAACTGCTGGTCAAGGTAATAATGGTGGTTCGGGTTCAGGCTCATCTAATTACACACCAGGTGGTGGAGGTGGTGCAGGAGCAGTAGGTGGAACAGGAAGTACTACTGCTGGTGCTGGTGGTGCAGGGACTAATACTTACTCTGCTTGGGCAACTGCAACATCGTCAGGTGTTTCTGGTTATTATGCAGGTGGTGGTGGAGGCGGATACTCAAGCGATTATGGACGAGCCAGAGGTCTTGGTGGAGCAGGTGGTGGTGGTGCTGGTGCTAATAATGGTGGCAGTGGCACAAATGGAACTGCAAACACTGGAGGAGGTGGTGGCGGTGGTTATGGTGATGCAAACTCTTCACTTTCTGGTGCAGGTGGTTCAGGCATTATAATTGTTCGTTATGCAGGTTCACAACGAGGAACAGGTGGAACAATAGTATCATCTGGCGGCTATACTTATCATAAATTTACATCTTCAGGAACATACACAGGATAAATTATGGCACATTACGCAAAAGTAGTAGATGGTATTGTTAGTCAGGTTATTGTTGCCGAACAAGAATTTATAGATACGCTACCAGATAAAACATCTTGGATTAAAACATCATATAATACTAGACATGGTATTTATTATGAGCCAAATTCAAATACAGTTGCTCAAGACCAATCAAAAGCATTAAGAGGAAATTATGCAGGTGTAGGTTATATATATGATTCTACATATGATGTTTTCTATGAGCCAAAACCACATAGCTCATGGACTTTAAATACAACAACATGGACTTGGGATAGTCCTATTCCATATCCAACAGATGGTAACCATTATTTATGGAGTGAATACTCTCAAAATTGGATAAAAGTTGAAAGTGACGAATAATGTTTGGGATTACTGCATTTTCTCAATCTCCATTTAGTACATTAGGCACAGGTGCTATATTATTTGGTGATGCAACAATTACTGCTGATGCAAATTTAACTGCTAATGCCATATTAATATTAGAAAGTTCTGCTGATATATCTACAAGTGGAACTGTTACTATCGATGGAACAAGGTTAAGAACATCATCTGGAAGTATTACAGGTAATGCAGATGTTGCTATCTCTTACTTACGAATCAGAACAAATAGTGGTGCAATATTAGGTTACGCATTATTTGATGCAGAAGGATTTTCTCTTGCAGTTGCTAGTGGTTCTATATTTTCTAATGTCAGTGTTACTGCTAACGGATTTAGTGAAATATATTCTAGTGCAAGCATAGATGGTGATGCAACTGTATCAGCATTAGGTGGTTTAATAGCAGATGCAGATGGTTCTATCAACGCAACAGCATTAGCAGAATGTTTAGGAAATGCTACATTTAGTGGTGATGCAATTATAAACTCTAATGGAACAATCACAGCATTAGGAACTATATTAGGTGAAGAATGGACAGACTCACCTGTAGGAACTGAAACATGGACAAATATAACAGCAGGTGCAGAAGTTTGGTCAGAAATATCTGCTGGAAATGAAAATTGGTTACGACAAGGATAAAACATGGCAAAAAATAAGATTAGCGAATATTCGTCTACCGCAGCAAGTAATACAGATGTAGCAAACATTAATATCGCAGAGGGCTGTAGCCCCTCGAACATAAACAACGCTATTAGAGCTGTAATGGGGCATCTTAAAGACTTTCAAGATGGCTCTAGTGGTGATTCACTAACCAATTCAGGAACAATCACATCATCTGGCACATTAACTTCGTCTGGAACATTAGCTGTTACAGGTGGATTAACTCTTGATGGAAGTGCAGGAACAACTGGTCAAGTATTATTGTCAGCAGGTTCAGGAAATACTCCAACATGGGGTAATGCTTTTGTAGCTGGTATGATTATGATGTGGTCTGGTACGATTGCAACTATTCCTAGTGGTTGGTATTTGTGTGATGGTAATAACAGCACTCCTGACTTAAGAAATAAATTTATTATTGGTGCAAATGCAGATGATGGTGGAGCAGCTAAAACTAATGTTACAGGAAGTGCTACACAATCTGGTGGTAGCAAAGATGCCATTGTTGTAAGTCATACTCATACAGCAACAGTTACAGACCCCGGACATTTCCATTCAATTACAGTATCTGATGCTGGTTCTGGCCCAAGTAGGTCTGGTGAGGGAAGCTATGCACAAGGAAATACTACAGGCACAAGCACTACTGGAATTACTGTAGCAAACAGCACTGAAGGTTCAAGTGGCACTAATGCTAACTTACCTCCATACTATGCACTAGCATTTATTATGAAAGGGTAGCATGGCTACACAACGCATATTATTTGATGAGTGGCTTCCTGACCAACCATCAGTCAGCAAATCTGTTCGTGAGGCATTAAATGTCGTTCCTGTATTAAATGGATATACATATATTAATGGTGCTGCTAACTATTCTGCTACTGCATCAGAAAACTTAAACAATGTATTTGCAGGTAAATTTGGTGGAACTGTAACTGTGTTTGCAGGTGGTGGCACTAAATTATTTAAATTAGACAATACTGATTTAAGTCTAGATGATGTATCTAGTGGTACATATTCTGGAAATAATCGTTGGCAGTTTGTGCAGTTTGGTCAAAATATGTTGGCTAGTAATGGTACACAACGCATACAAAGATGGACATTAGGTAGTTCTACTGCGTTCTATCAAGCATCTACATTTGTATCAGGCACATACACTCGTAGCAGTACAACTGTGACTGCAACGATTACAGGGCATGGATTAACTGCTGGTGCAACATACGAAGTCGATATTACAAGTGGTGATGGCACAGATGGTGATTATGTTATTTCAGTAACCGATGCCAATACCATTACTTATACAGATACAAACTCAGGCACAACATCAGGTAATATCAATGTTATAACATCAGCTGCTCCTATTGCTAAACATCTTACTATCATTCGTGATTTTGTCGTAGGTGCATATATTGAAGCAGGAACATATCCTAACAGAGTTCAGTGGTCTGACGTAAACGACCCTAGCTATTGGGACAGTGAAGGTGCATCGTTAGCAGATTTTCAGGACATAGAAGATGGTGGTGACATCACTGGGATTACAGGTGGTGAATTTGGTATTGTCTTGCTAGAAAATGCCATAGTCCGTATGCAATTTGTGGGTAGCCCAAATATATTTAATTTTGACGTAATTGCAAGAGGTGTAGGTTGTATTGAAGGTGGCTCTGTTACGCAATACGCAGGTGTGACTTATTTCTTAGGTGCTGACGGATTTTATGCTTGTGATGGACAACAAGTCATTCGTATTGGTGCTGAAAAAGTAAATCGTTACTTCTTTAGCAACGCTAACATCGGTGATATTGATTCTATTTCAGCTTCTATTGACCCTGAACGTAACGTAGTTATTTGGAATTATGCTAACGTATCTGGTGGACGTTCATTTATAATCTTTAACTACCAAACACAAAAATGGTCAGAAGCAGAAACAGATGTAGATTATCTATCTACTCTATCATCAACAGGTGCTTCATTAGATGGACTAGACAGTGCTTACAATGTTACCGCAGGTTCATTTGTTGTCGGTCAATATTATACAATCAGAGAAGTAGGCACAACAGATTTTACTTTAATCGGTGCAGTTGCTAATACAGTAGGTGTATTATTCCAAGCCACAGGTGTTGGCACAGGAACAGGTGTTGGTATTGACCAAGCTGCAGCAATAACAGGCCTTAAATCACTTGATGCTTTATCTGCATCATTAGATGACCGAATTTGGAAAGGTGGTAAGTTTTTATTTGGTGGTGTTCGTGATGATAGAATTGTTGTATTTACAGGAACAAGACAAACAGCCACTTTAACGACAAACGATTTAGAGTTTGGTTATAACACTCTTGTAAACCTTGTTAGACCATCTGTAGACAATGGTAGTGCAGATGTGCAAATTGCATCAAGACGTGAACTTAATGACACAGTAACATTTTCATCAGCAGTATCGGCAGATGCAGAAGGTCGTGTAGGATTAAGAAGTCATGGTCGTTATCATAGAGTATCAGTTACACCGACAGGAACTAACTGGACATTAGCCATAGGATTAGATTTAGACGTTAATCAAGCAGGGAACAGGTAATGGCACGTTCCGATATGTATAGAAAGCTACCATGGCGAGGTGGCAATCCTAGAGAAGTAGCAGAAATAGTTAATAACCTTATAGAAGGTAAATCTAATAATACAGGCGAATTTACTCTGAATACAGGCAATGCTACAACTACGACTATATTTGATGAACGTATTGGTAAAAATTCTGTTATTTTGTTTGCTCCATTGACTTTAAGTGCGGCAGCTACAAATGCTTATCCTTATGGAACATTTGAAGAAAGAGCAGATATAACTTTTGCAACTGCTAACACACCACAAATATTAGATTTATCAGAATCTGAATATACAGTAGGTATGTCATTAGCAAGTAATCGTATCACAGTCAGTTATGCAGGTGTTTATGATTTAGATGTATCTGCTTTATTTGTAAATACTGATGTTCAAATCCATGAATCATATATTTGGGTTAGGGTAAATGGAACAGATGTGCCACATTCTGCAACAAAATTTAGTGTGGTAGAAAGTCATGGTGGTGTAGATGGATATATGCCTATTAATATTAATCACCCATTAGAACTAGATGCTAATGATTATGTTGAAGTTGTTGCATCAGTAGATGATACAGGTATTTATTTAGAAAATTATGTAGCACAAGCAACACCTTTTGTAAGACCTGCAATTCCTGCATTAATGGTTAATTTGCAAATGATAGACCCATCACAAACAACAGGGTCAGCACATGAGTTATATATAAGCAATAGACAAAAAGGACAAGCAACGGTAACACATTTACCTAACAGTGTGTCGAATAAAACATATGGATATGTTATAATAGGCTAATGCAATTACAATATGTTCCTACTCAGGACATAGGTGTTTATTGGGATAAAATAAAACCTAGTCTAGAAAACATGGCTCGGAGTTGGAGAGTTGAGGATGCGTATTGTGAATTGAAAGAAGGTCGTGCAGATTTATTCCTTACTATAGAAGATAAATACTTTACCGGTTATATTATAACTCAAAGACATGGTGATGTGCTACATATCTGGGCAGCATATAACGACAACAACAATGTTCTAGAAATAGGACTAGATTGCGTAAAACAGTTAGCACAATCACACAGACTTAAACAAATAACATTTAAGTCTTATCGTAAGGCATGGGATAAGGTAGCGCCTAAATTGGGATTTAAGAGAGAGATATGGACATATGATTTGTGAACATAGCTCTTGTTCCTAAAAAGGACTACATACCTTGCTTTGGTGCAATACACGATTATTTAGAGAAGTCAGCTAAATATACATATGGTCGTTTCACAGCAGACGACATTAAGCAAAACCTATTAACAACAAACAAACAACTATGGGTTGCATACAAAAGTGTGCAAATCTATGGATTTGTTGTAACTGAAATCGTTACATACCCTCAAATGAAAACACTTATGATGCACTTTACAGGTGGCGTACATCTTAATAAGTGGAAAGACAATATGCTAAAGACATTGCAAGAGTTTGCTAAAGAACTCGATTGTAAAGTCATCGAATCATATGGTCGAAAAGGTTGGGGCAAAGTTTTTGAGCAAGATGGTTATAAACCTCGTTTTATTTATTATGAATTACCTTTGGAGTAAACTATGTTAAATTTATGGAAACTATTAACACTATCCGTTAGAATGTGTACATTCGCTGGAGGTGGTGGATTATTTGGTGGTGGCGGAGATGGCGGTGGTTCGTCTCAAACAACACAAGACATTCCAGAATGGTTAAAGCCTTATGTAACCTTCGGCTTGGAGGAGGCAAAAGGTTTATATCAAGGGAAAGGTCCAGAATATTATCCTGGTCAAACATACGTATCTCCATCTGGTCAAACATTATCAGGATTGACACTTGCTGAACAAAGAGCAAGGGCAGGTTCACCATTACAACAAGCTGCACTCCAACAGCAAGCAGGAACAGTTGGTGGAACATATTTAAGTCAAAGTAATCCATATTTAAATCAAGCATTAGCAGGTGCAAGAGATATTGCTACACAAGGATATTATGACGCATTAAAAGGTGGTCGTAGTGGTGCTGTAATGGCAGGTAGAATGGGAAGTGGCGCACAACAAGAAATTGAATCTAGAGCAGAACAAAACCTTGCTAATGCACTAGCTTCTCAAGCAGGCCAATTACGCTATCAAGATTACGCAAGTGAACGTGCAAGGCAGGAAGCAGCAGCATTAAATGCACCTGCAATGGCACAAAGTGAATATCAAGACATTAATCAGTTAATGCAAACAGGTCAAACAAGAGAAGCATACGACCAAGCTAAATTAGAAGCCGATGTAGCACGATTTAACTTTGCACAACAAAAACCATATGAAAAATTATCATCTTATCTTGGTGCTGTTTATGGTGCTCCTGTACCTATTCAATCTACTACTACACAAGAAACATCAGGTGGTGGTAAAATTATTTGTACAGCAATGAATCAAGCATATGGATTTGGTTCATTTAGAAACGCTGTATGGTTAAAATATTCACAAGAAAAACTTACAAAAGAACATGAAGTTGGTTATCATGCAATGTTTTTACCACTCGTTAAAATCTCATACAAAATGGGCAACAAATGGTATAACAAAGCTGTTAGAACTGTTCTTGAACATCTTGTTAAACATCGTACTAAAGACATCTATCAAGAATCTAAAGGTAAACGTAGAGACACATTAGGTCGCATATACAGAAACATTTTTGAACCATTATGCTACCTTGTTGGTAAAATTAAAGGAGTAAAGTAATGAGTGACCCAATAACAATCGGTGCAGGATTAGGTGCTGGAGTATCAGTATTAAGAGGTGGTAATCCACTTAAAGGTGCAGTGGTAGGTGGACTTGGTGGTGCAGGATATGGTGCATTAACAGGTTCAGGCATGGCTGGTAATTTATTATCACAAGGTGGATTATTAAATAGTGGTGCAGCAGGAATTGTTGGTTCAACAGGTGAAATTGGTTCAACATTAGCCACAACAGCAGGTGCAAAAGGTGTAGCACCTAGCTTTTTAGATAAAGGTTTGGCATTTATGAGACAAAACCCTGTAGCAAGTCAGGCTGGTTTAGTTGCAGCAACAAACATGATGCAACCAACACCACAATATCAAATGAATGTACAAGACCCACAAATTATTCCATCTCAACAAAGTCAAATGAATTATATTCCTGCACATTTACAAACACAGGTACAAAAACCTAGAGTTAATGTAACTGCACCAGCAATGGGTGCAACAACACCATATAGAACATTTGGTTTTGGTGGAGCAAATATGTTCCGTGACCCAATGGAAGATATGATACCTCTTAACTATCCACAATACTAAGGAAAAGATATGGCTGGAATATTAGATTATTTAAACCCATTTCAAACAGGTGGGTATGACCCAAATCAGCAAACAAATACAACAGGTACAAATCTGCCAAATGTATTTATGACCCCTGATTTATATAGTGCAGGTTTGTTGTCTGACCAAAATGTTCAAAATCAATTACAACAACAAGCAACTAAAACAGGTGGAGTTTTATCACTTGTTGATTTTGCAACAAGACCTAGAAATTTAAGAGCAGGTAGTGTAATACCATATTTAGGTGAAGCATATAAAACAGGCTTTGGTGGCGCACAAAATATTTATGGTGCTGGATTAAATCAACTATTAAGAAAAACAGCATTTGGTCAAAAAGACAGTCCATTTGCTAAAATTGATATAAGTAAAGTAGATACAAAGGAATCAGACCTTACTGAATTTTCAAAAAGATTAAATGCAGGTGACCCAACCGCATATAATTTTCTAAAAATGAAACAAGAAGCATCATTTAAGCAAACTAAATTTAATGAAAAATTTGATGAAAGAGCTGTTCCTGAGTTAGTTGACTTTGTTATTGGTGGCGGTTTTGCTGATG
>Ga0208785_1000377_pt1 | contig 20068 bp, 20 predicted proteins | sample DEB08_DNA_2_FD_185499 | JGI IMG/M metagenome (GOLD analysis project Ga0208785, IMG submission 185499) | Aqueous microbial communities from the Delaware River and Bay under freshwater to marine salinity gradient to study organic matter... | ecosystem: Environmental > Aquatic > Marine > Coastal ...
ATCTCTTAATTTACTTTGATAAAAATGAACTAACTCAACCTGCTTGGCCTTTACATCATTTATATCATTGAACCAGTAGCGACCTACGCAATATGCTGACCAGTCTGTCGCTAATACTTCAAATACACACCTATATTGTCCTTTGTTGTCTAAATATTTCAAATACTTGCTCCATAGAATAGAGACTCTGATCCTGTAATCACTCATTGAAGTTACATCGATGCAAAATTTTCTATGATCATCATTATCTGTTATCTTAATGAACTTATATATTTTCATATAATGTAAACATATAAATTAATTTAGTCAGTTTCTACCTACCTCCACTTAAATATTTACATGTTTTAAAAATATTTTCAACTTTTTAAAAATAAATTTCGAGAGAACCATTAAAAAATAAAAAAAATATTTTTTTATTTTTTTTCTCTCCAAATTGTTCCAACACTCATATTATTATCTTTTCTTAGTATAAATGAAAAGAATCGCTCACTCTACTGGTTTAGATCACGATGGAGTTGATGAATTACTTCTCCAAAGTAAGCAAGATACCCTGAAGGTAAATGGTCAACCAATTAATACTACTGTTTTAGATACATTTGTAATTGGTGGTGCTGAAGAAAATAATGCTACTAATTCTTTGGTGACAGCAGCAGCACTTGAAAATTGGTTTGAGGGTATTCAAACATCTTTCTTGACAGTTTTACCAGGACAAAATTCTGGACATCGGGTAGGTACTATAGATAGTGCATCACCTAGCACTACAAATGTTCCTAGTTGCAGTGCGGTAGTTAGTCATGTGAACACAAAACTAACACCTATAAATTCAAATATTACTAACCTCCAAAACGATAAGGTAAATCAAAGTCAGATCACAAATTCCATAAATCCATTGGTTTCTGCTGCTGGGTCATTAATTCCAACTGAGTCAGCCTATCTTAACAATCTTACTGTAGGTGGCGTTACCTATCTCACAGTAAACGCCGACGCGGCAAAACTACCTCAACATGCTTTGTTTGGTGCTAGTGTATCAGAACTTACTGATCCAAGTTTCCAGTTTATAGAGGCAAGAGTTCATGATGTTTCCTATGGATTCAATGCATCTATGGATTTTCGTTTGGCAACTATGGCATGTACTCACAACCACATTACAAGTCAAATATCAGCATCTACTGTTAGCCCTACCTTTACTGGTACAGTAACGTTACCTAATCCAAGTAGCGTCATACTCGATTTTGGTATATTCACATCAACCCTTGCAGTACATCTTGATAATGTGATAGAAGAGCATGTTTTTACAAGTATTGACCTTTCTACAATTGTTTTAGCTAATACCTCAGCCCTGCAATCGCCAGTTACTCTTAACGGTTTAGGTGTTTTGAACATCGCAGAAAATGCTTATCTTCCTGTTTTTTGTTCGAATGTCTACATTGGCGGTGACTCCTCTTCTACTGGAACAACAATTACATCTCTTCTTCAAAACAAAATAGACAAACCAGATCCGTTCTTCGTTTGGCCTAGTGGTGTCACTGAATCCGAGTTGGGTTACTTATCAAATGTGACCAGCGACATACAACAGCAAATTGATGATAAAATCGACAAACCGGATGCTTCCTTCGTGTGGCCTAGTTCTGTGAGTGCTATCGAACTGGGCTATTTAAGTAATGTGACCAGCGACATTCAACAGCAAATAGATGATATAAGCACGCAGGGCTTTGACCCACTCAGACTAGGTGATAATGATTCACAATCTTATCAACTTCATACCTTGTTGTACAGCACATCATTTTTACCTAATAGCAACCAATTTTCGAATTCGGTATTCTCATTTCCTGGTTTAGGTGTTTCCAATGCTGAAAGTGATGCTTACTTGCCGATTTTCTGTTCTGAACTTTATACAGGCGGGGGTGATACATCACGCGGCACAACTCTAACGCAACATTTGGCTAACAAACATCCCCTCACACCAGTTGATACTACTCCTACTCTAAACTCCAATAACTTGATAACGTCTGGAGGGGTTTTTGACCGACTCAACGTTTTGACAGGTCAGTTCAGTACATCAATAGCAGGAAAACATCCGCTTACTCCTTTCGATTCAGTTGCCACTACAGGCTCAACGAATTTCGTGAATAGTGGGGTAGTTTGTGATTTATTTAACGATCAAGTGGTGAGCAGAACACAGCAAACCATGTATCCCTCTTACCTTTATACTCAACTTGGAACCGCTCAAATAGAAGTATGGTACGGATGGTCAAGTTCTGTTTCATCTTTTGCTGATGTAATATCCCATATTAGCATTAATTCTACCAACTTCTACAAGTTTGGAGCAGATCCTGGAACAGGTAACTTCTCTTATTACACCAATTATGTACCTTCAATTATATTTTTTGAAAATAACTCTAATCTTACACTTCAAAACTTAAATGTTTCAGATAAATTCATGGTTAGATGGTCATGGGTGAGTTATGCTCCTTATACAGGGTCATACACGTTCCGTGTTGGATCTGACGATGGTTCTCGTTTACAAATCCGTGACTCCACTTTGCCCTTTGATTCTGCGGTTACTGTTTGTCTTATGGACACTACTCAAGCATACATAACGACAGTTGGAGCTTTTACAATGATAGCAGGACGAGCTTATGAATTCCAACTTTTTTGGTTTGAGAGTTCAGGAGGACAGAGATGTACTCTTGAATGGCAAAGGCCTGGAGACTCTGGTTTTTCAGTCTTTTCTCCTACAGCGCCATGTCCAGACTTTAACTATTATCAACCTCAATTTTCAGTTGTAAAAACTGGCACTGGGTCATACTTAATAGGATTTGGTGAGACTTGTAGACCGACATCGACCAATTACACGATCAGTTTGACCATTGAATCTATAACTACAGGTGGTGCAATAGGATCGCATCTTGACGATTACATGATAGCCTATCATTCAAAGACAACTTCAAGTTTCAGTGTTTACGTTAAGGAGCAAGATGATAGCACGAATGATGGCACATTCAGAGATGTCAGATTTGATTTTATATGCGTTTCTCGAGGCAGGATATTTTGCCATGGCTCGGTAAATGGCTTCACGGGAGCTGCAGATGTAGAATATAATTATGGTTAAACATCAAGTAACACTATATCTTTAGTGTAATCTATGCCATTTTCATGGTAGCGAACATTTAAATATCTACTTGCACCATCACTTGTGACATAAAATCGGATTGTGTTGTTGTTCATTACACTGAGAATGGGTTTAATGGTAAACGTTTTACTGCCAGCACCAAGAGTTGCGTTTCCAGTTGCTGAAGCTTCTGTATCCGCCTCAATGGTCAATAGGTTGTTGTCAAAACCTGTTATAGCAAGAACTTTTCTCACTCCATTGATCGCATCTGGGTCAATGTTGCTCAAAGATGTAAAAAACGATATAACAATATATTGCCCAACACTAACGGGTGGATTTATTGTATTTGTGTACACTTGAACTAATTTACTGTTTAGAGTAGTTGTGATACCATTGATAGAATATGATGTTAAATTTCCAGCAACACTTCCTGCGTCAAGTTCAATATCTACTAAATTTGGTTCGATTATATTGTTTGCTACACCAGTTGAATGTGGTATTCTTTGCATATTTATATATTATTGAGATTTATTTTGGAATGCCTAATTTATTTAATCTTCCTGCAGTATGAGAATCAGATGGTATCATTATTCTGCCATTGTTTCTGTGTTCTCTAGGGAAAATTGATGTTGTTTTTCTTCCTACACCTGTAACTTGTCCCAAAGCAAATCTATCTTTGGCTGGTCTGCCGATTTTCACGCGAAGATCATTTTTGCACATCAGAACTCGTCTAGAAGTATCGATGCTTGTGGTTTGATTATGCATTGCCGGCCGTTGACCATCTTTAAGTAAATCTACATACCCTAAAGGTGGGTTTTTAGTGAGTAAATTGTCTCGTTTGAATGAGGCAGTTGGTACGAGCGACACCATAGGTACTGTCTCTTTTCCTAAAAGACCAGCAGTTAAACTTGGGATGATCATTTTATTAAATATAGATATAATAAAATAATCACTGCAATTATTGTTTTTTATTTTGTGAGTTTATATAGTTTTGGTGTTTTCTACTTTTCAGATGATCTGCTAAATTTTTGCCAAAACATACTGATCCACATTCACAAGTTACTTCTCGTGTTCTAAATGGCACGTGATTGCAGTATTTTTGGTTGTTTTCAACAGACCATACATGTTTTTCAGTTTTAATATGCTCTGATTTTCTACAAGCAGTATAAAGTACTCCACAAATATCACATTCTGTTTTTATCTGTCTTCTTTCTTTACATGATGTATAGCTTCTTTCCTTATTTGCTAAATACCATTCATGTTTTTTGTCCTTGACTTCTTCCTTGTTGTTGTATTCATCAAAATAATCTTTCCTTTTTTCTTTTATTTCATCCTTATGTGCTTCTCTATATGTTTTGTCTGTTTCTGCCTTTCTCAATTTATTTTCTGGCTTTAAATAGTATTCTTGCTGTCGGGCTTTAATCTGATCTTTGTTCTCTTCCCTATATTGCTTGTATTTCACTGCAATAGATTCTTTGTTTGTTTCATAATATAATTTGTGCCTTTCTTGATCATACTCTTTCTTTTCCTGAATGGTTCTAAATGCTCGTTTACCATTTAATATTGCATTCAGCTCTTTCCTCCAATGCTCTTCTCTTGCTTCCAGCTCTCTTTTTGATTGACAAGGATAAGTTTCAATTTGAATCATTCGCCAGTTCTCAAATCCTCCATATTCTCTCATTGTTTGATATATTTTCAGGTGGTGCTTTTTATCATTTTCACTATTACAAGCAGTTTTATGTGCATGTTTTCTTCTAGTGAAATTAGTAGTTGAGCCTACATATACTTCATCACAATCATCGCAAGCCCATTTGTAAATTACTGCCTTTTGATAATCAGCCATATTCCTTTTTATACCTTATCATTCCGTTTTATCTTTAAATCAATTTTTAAAATATTAAAAATAAAAATTAATTTTGTATGCTCATTGTAATACCTCTATCTGAAGGTTGGGTCCTATTCTGAGTGAAGAGCTACATTCAACAAATACATTGACCGATTTACCGCCACCTGTTACGCCATACATATTGTAAAATCCTGAGAGATTTATTGATCTTGTGTCAAGCCCACTTAGCTGGCGACTGAACTCACTATCGCAAAGGTTAAGGCGAACACAAAAGACAGCATAGTTGTCACGCATAGTGCGAAGTCCATATTTCATCTGATGTCTGCCACCTAATACAGACTGTTTGCTGATTTGGAACATGTCTTCAACAGATGCTTGATACTGGGGAAATAAAGCACCATTCAATTGAAGCTGATGTTTGGATACACCACCAGCAGGTTCAGAGAAGTTGAAGTATTTCGAAATGTATTTTTCTTTGTTGTAGTCTAATGAACCACCAATATCAAATTGAGGGATGCCAATATCAATATCTGCAGCAGTTTGACCTGCAACATCATCAACAAAAGCACCCGAAACTTTGTGTCCAGTGACTGATACAGCACCTCCTGCAGTGTTGTAGGCTGTATCACGATGAACAAGCCATAATCTGTCTAACGACTGGGTAGCAACTGAGAAGCGCATGTTGTTGGCAGTAGTGTCCTGGAATGAAATATATTGTTTAAAGGGTAATTCTAAATAGCCGACCTGGCTCATCATTTGTGAAATCATAGAATCGTACGTTCCATCAGCAAGCCCAATGGTTTCGATTGTAGCATAAATGTTTGTAAGTTCGTAGACAGGAGCTGGAGATGCAGCAGATATATCAAATCCTGTGGAGGCAGTTGTAGCTAAAGCAGTTCCAGCAGCATCAATGCAAACAGCGTTTTCTGCTAAATAAATGGAAACTACACATTCTGGAAGTAATGATAAATCTACAATTTTTGGTTCAACTGTGCCTAAAAAGCCTTCCCATTTGTCAATAACATAAGGAGCAGCTACCTCCTTGTTAGATGCTATGCCACTTGTTATGTGGTAGCTTTCAGCACGGACAACTTCAGGGTGACCTAGAATAGGGTCTGTGGAATCACCCATCAAAGCATCTTTGGCATGGCGGAGAACATTGTACATGTTGTTACCAGCCGATACCTGAACGCCACCGAATGTGACTTCAACTCTTTCAACTAAAGAATCAATTTTGTTAGGAAGGCGACCTTCATCATTAGCACTAGTTATTGCAGCATTAAAGTGGAGAGCAAAAGTTCTGAAATTGACTAAACTATTCGCAGGAAGAGTTATGCGGATGATGTTGTTTGCTTTTGCGCTGTTGCTTCCTTGGGGTTCTAATCGAAAGATGTTAGTAGAGAAACCCGATAAGCGGTCAAGAAAATACGAAAGTTGCGGACTGTAACTCATAGTTTATAATATTGACAATTATTTTAATTATAATATTATAATTTATCCAATTTATCCTTTACTGCTCGTTTTTGGTTGCATCTATTACAAACAAAACCCCTAAACTTCCCAGTTGCATGACAATGATCCATAAAAACTAATCTTCTACCAGCAGCATCTTTACCAGTTAAGTCCTTATCACAATCATCACAAGTCTTGCATTGTAAATACAATTCATAAATCTGTTCAAATGTGTAGTCTTCATCTTCTACTAAACCTCTTTCTTTCCAACTTTTTATTCTCATTTTTTGTGGATTGTTTCTATGATATTCTCTCTTTTGCTGTAATACTTGTTCTTTTTTTGCTAAATTATATTGTTCATTGTATGCTTTCTTTCTTGCTTTTACTTCTGGTCTTGCATTATACTCTTTGGCTTGTTCTAATGCTTTATCTTTATTTGCTAAATAGTATGCTCTTCTATATTCTGCTCGTTCTTCTTGTGTGTAGGGCATTCAAACTTATATTATAAGATTGAAAACTCTTTAAATCAATTTTGTAAATAATTAAATAATAATTAGGTTCGTGTATGTCCATCTTGTTGTAATATAGGATTGGAGAATCTGGCAGGTGTTGTTCGTTGAACTGGTGGTGTGAAACCTTCATTGGGAGCTCTTCGCTGAATAATATCACAACGGAGAACTAAATTAAAATTTAAATTGCCTAAAGTGTTTTGTTCTTGGCCAAAAGTAGAAAGCATTCTTCCATGGTGGTCTGTAAGGTAGAGACGAATGTTGTTGACGTGTCGTTGAGTAGGAAGGTCAATAAAATATTCTCGCCCTGTTCCAGCAGCATATTGCACAACTTCGGAGTCAATTACAAATCTTCCTAAAATGTTTGTGTGATGAACATTCGTGGTATCGTGATCATGATTACCTGCCTCAAGAGAAGAAGTTGCTAAACTATTGCTCGTTAGATTAGTTCTCAAATATACAAATTGTTCAGTGTGTCTTTGGGCAGGGTATAAGCAAGTAAAAGTTATATCATTTGTGCCTACTGCTACAGTAATGCTATTTGTAGTTGTGTCGGTGTTGTCATGGATTCGGTTACCTCCTAATAGGCTAAACACATCTGAGTCGTCATTTGTAGTTGGTAACTTCTCATAGAACTGCACCTTTACATTACTGACACCATGAGCGGTTGGAGTATCATTGGTATCTTTAAATATGAGTTTGAATGAAATGACATTGTTAGATGTTCCAGCCACTCCAGCACTAGCAACAGGTGTAAGGTTTGAAATATCTATTGAGGTTGCAGTAGAAGCACTAGCATCTATTAAAAGTTGAGTTTTAAGTGTTTCGGCAAAATCTTGTGCAATTGCTCTGATTGTATCGTGATTTTTGTGAGGAAGCTCTAGTTGCGTAGTTGCTTTATTATTTCTTAATATAAACTTGCTATTATGGGCATTTACGTTAGTAAAGGTCTTATACATGCTAAAGTTATTCACCGTTAATCTAATGATTTGTCCTTTTTCAGCGTCCAGATTTACACCAGTAAGATTTAAGTGATAATCATCACCTTTGGAGATGGAATTGGGACTTCCTCTGTCCGAATCTACGAACAGGTTAAAACTGGATACAATTTGCTCTGACATTTTATATAATAATAGACAATAAATTTATTCAATTACCATACTTTTTACTACACCTCCTGTTGCTCTTTCTTTTTTTGGTGCGTTGCTCCACTTCCCACTATTAATAATGTCAGCAATCTCTTCTTCTGAATTGTTTTGTATCAAGTCCCAAGCCATTTCAATCATACTTGGAGGAACATGTGGATAGTCTCTAAAAGCTGCTTCAACTTCCTTTTTGCGTTTTGCTAAAGTAAGATTGTCATATTTAAATGGATTCGGTGCTTCGTATCTTGGCATTTCGTCAATTGAGGTAAAAGAACAATCAGTCATTATAATATAAGTACACATTTTTTTATATTGCATTACGAAAAACAGCATTTAAGGTCGGTAGCCCATAGGGCGATGCATGTCTGTTCTGTCAACTACATCTCCCGTCATTAAGTTCATTCTACTTGTTGGACCTCTACTAGTGCCTCCGCTCATAATGGGATCTGCATAGTGTGATCCGTTGCCATTTCCATTTGTTGATCTCATACTATCTGCTGCAGAAAGTCCTGAACCTGCTGGAGAAATAAAATGAGTGTGTCTGTTTACACGTCCACCAAGTGGCTGTGGCGGCTGAAATTGAGGACCAAAACCAGTAATTCTACTTTGCAATAGCTCTGTAGGCACTCTTGGTGGAGCATTAATAGACGGATTCATAGCCATAGGATCAGTAACTCCAAATGCATTTCTTCCGAATATTTGTCCACGTCTTAAATTATAAGATTGTATTATTTCTTCTCTGGTTGGCTCGCCAGTATCACCATCATTTTCAGGAACATTAGCATCAGTTTCATCTTCGTTATCTGAGTAAGGATAATCAGCTTCTGGACTTCCAGGTCGAGTTGTTAACTGTGAAACAGACTCATCATCTGATGCAACACTTCCAAGTCCAACTACAGCATTTATTTGGTCACGGGCGAGGTCATTTGCTAATGTTTGAGTAACTACCTGCCTGACTAAAGCATTTTGTTTGTCTAAAGACAGTGTAGAATATATTCTTGGAGGAATGACTAAAGGTTTTGCTTTTTGTGAGCGTAAAACAAAGTCATTAATCAGTTCTTCTTTTTGCATTTGTGTAATATTCAAATTGTTGAACATATAAATACTTTTCTGAGGGCGAGAGATTTTAGTACCCGACCGAGCAGCTAAATTGATTTTATTAAACGGAATAGATTGTTGATCGGCGCAACTAATTAATACAGATTTGTCTGAGAGAATTCCAGTTCGTAATCCTGATTTCATTATATAATTTGAATATATATTTTTACCTTTCTACTAAAAAATTATGAACTTTTGAAAATATTTTTGACTTTTAAAAAATAAATTTCGAGAGAAAAGCCAAAAAATAAAAAAAAAATTTTTTTTAATTTTTATTTTAATATTTATTTATTATCGCAGCGACAGCCACCCAACTCCTCAAACACAATGGCTTCATTTAGGTTTTTTCTAAAGGTTTTGCAAGGCGTTTTTGGATTAAAATCCGTAGTAAGTGATCCATACTTTTCTTTTGTAGCATATTCATAAGCTTTATCAAACAATTCAACATCAATTACAGAACCCAATTCTTCTTTAATAACGTCCATTTGTTTCTCTTGTTTGTTTTTAAATAATGTAAATAATGAGAGATTCTCTCTAAGCAATCTTCCAGGTCCATTTTGCATTCTATAACTTTGTGAGAGAATTATAACTGCTAAACCACAAGCACTCCTTCCATTATATTCTTCTTTTAGTGGCGCTATATGTCTATTTAGCGATGCTATACGACTCAAACCACTTGATTGTAATATTGCTGGGCTACCTAAACAATCGTCCAAAATTAATAAACTCTTGACTGGTTCTTTGTATTCATAGGTTGGTTTTTCCATGTGTCCATTTTCATAGTGAAAGAGCAATTCATCATCTTGAAAATGAGCAATTGGCTTGTTTTTGATCTCTTTCTTAAACTCTTTATATCTTTTTAATTTATCTAAATACTCCTCCCATGCGTCCCTGTCTGCCTCAACTCTCTCAATCACTTTAGAAATGCTATCTCGGGTTGGTTCATATACATCTTCATCTTCATTTACATACTTACCAAAATAAGATCTATTAGACGCAAAACTTGGGGTTATCATGTATACTTTGTCAAAGGTCTTATCCCTCTTGGCTTGGGCTAAAAACTTGCTACACAAATAGGATTTACCACTATTCCTAACAGCTGATATGTACCATAAGCAAGGTTGCCTAAATGCATCAGGTGGTGTGGGATACTCATTTGACACACCTTTCTCTGGGTCTTTGTTGTATATATTTAGCTTCTTCACCTTCATCTATATTTATTTATTATTTTATTTTGTTATAATAAATGTCTGAACTAGAGAAAGAAACCTTTACTCATTTCATTGAGGTGAATGGAACTTGGGTAATCACATTCACAGGCATCTTATCAGCATGTATTAGTGGAACTTTGGTCTATTTTTTGAGAAGCAGATGCACTCGGATTCAATGTGGTTGTGTGAGTTGTGAGAGACAACCTTTATCAGAAGATAATTTAAATAACGTTAATTTAGACATCAACAATGTTTAATCACCATCTCCGATAGTATCATCAGCAATAGGAGTTCTATTTGTTAATGGATTTGCAGGCGTGTGAGTATGAGATGTTTGAGGGTGAGGTTCATCTCTCCATAATGTTGATTTCGCACCATTGCTTTGTTGTTCATATATTTTAGAATAGTCTGCGGGTGGCATGTATCCATGTTTGTCATCAAATGGCGTAAAGTTTTCCTCTAAATTGACTTTGTCATTGATGGTTGTTTTCATAATTTCTGGTTGGTAGTAATAATCTGCCATTTCTCCATTTTTGATCATTTCGTGCACTCTTTCATCTATTTTATGTTTAACATTACCTAATGCTTTTGCAGAGTAATCTTGTTTGCGATTGAAGTCATTCATAATAGCCACTATTTTAGGATCACGTCCTATAATTTTATCAGGCACATGGTCAGTATGTGGCTTCAATACATAAAAGTCTCTTGGTTTGCCTTTGTCTTTATGTTGGAACAAACTAGCAATACCTGTTATACCCGCAGTTAATAATGCTCCAGTTGCCACCGCAGCAGCAACACCTTTTCCAATAGGAGTGGGGGCTAAAAGCACACCTTCACCAGCCGTTTCTGCAACACCTAATGCTCCAGCAGTTACCCCAGCTTCTGTGCCTAAAGCAGTAAGTTCCACACCTTCCGTTATTCCTAATGCCGTTGCTCCCATTTCAGCAGCACCACTAGCTTCGGCCGCAGTCATACCTACTCCTCCTAATTCTATTCCAGTTGTAGCTGCAGCTGTTGTTGTAGTTGCTGCTCCTGATAATGCCGATGTTGCTGCTGATTGAGCAATTGCTGCTCCTTCAAATACTCCACCTCCTACACCACCAGCAATTGCTGCTCCTGACATTCCAGTAGGATCATCTTTAAAGCCAGGCAACTTTTGAACCACATTTTGAGTAGCTTCAGTTGCTTGAATACTGGCATATAAAGGCAAAAAAAGCTCAGATGCACTAACAGCACCTGCACCAACCACGGGGCTAATGACTTGAGTGAGTCCAGCTCCAACTGCTGCATTTGTGGCTATTTTAGCTTGTTCTGGTGCTTCAGGCATTATAGTCTGAGTTATAGCGTTTGCTCCAAAACCAGTAGCAAGACTGACACCTAATCCAGTGCCGAATTGCCTTAATTGACTAGGGTTTTCATACTTAGTTCGTGGAGCATCACTTGCCGATATGTTTGAACTATGTTGGATAAATAAGTCGCTTATACTTGACGTACCACTTTGAGTTGTTAAAGGATCAACATACGTCAGCTTATATGGAACTTCTTCTGTTCCTGTGATAATTTCATTCAATAATTTTGCTCCGCCACTTGCTAAAGCTGGATTTGGGGTGCGCACAATTTCTAGTTTAGCATTTGCTGCATTGTTACTTCGAAGTATTTTAGCTTCATTTGGACCTAAAACCGGGTCAATTGAATAATGCTCTAAGTTATATTTATTACTCAAATACAAACCCTTTGGTCCGCCGTTAGAATAACTTAAAATTTTTATTTCCGACCCTGGATACGTTTTAACAGCATCTTTATAAAGTGCATCCAAATACCCGTAGTCTTTTGATTTTCCAAGCAATGTATCTTTAATGTGTTGTTGATCTGCTCCTCTGGGTCTAGCTCCATTTTGTCCTCTAAATACAATACTTGTCTCATTTAAGTTTGGATCGTGAAATACCATGTAATCTTTTGTAACGTTTTTGTAGTCAATCTCATAATTTTGAGGAACATTATTATTCAATGCTCCAGCCTCGTGTGCTTGTTTGACATATTCTTGAAAATAATGCTCGTATTCACTTTTTGCTTTTGGTGACAGAGCTTCATATTCTGTATAACTCAAATTCCCATGTACGTTATCTGCTGCTGCCACTAAAGCTATCAAACGATTTTTCAAATCCATCTCGACGTTAACAGGTGTTGTCGTTATATTGTTCTTATTATATTGGATAGATGGTTTTGGCAACAAATGGCCAATTCCATGCTGATCTAAAAGGTTTTGCATCTGATTTTGTATATCTGTTTCATTTAGACCTTTGCCGGGTTTGTTAATGAACGGAGTTAGAGTTGGTAATGGTGCAGGAGTTGGTTGAGCTTGTGGTTTAAATTGAGAAGGTATTTGTGGTTGAGGTTGTAAAGTTTGCGATGGTGGTTGAATTGTTCCTTTTTTACCTTTGTTATGTGGTGTAAAATCTGGCACTTGAGCTACATAACGACAACCACCAAGACTGTTAGTTCTATAGTTATCATTTTCACTACACTTAACTTGAGGAAAATTATAAAGTTTTGGCATAATATATTTAAACGATATTATAAATTTATTATAAATTTATTTAAAAACAAAAGTGTGTAAATATGTATAAAAATGTGTGATTATTCAAAAGGCATCATATACAAATGGGTTTGTGACGATTGTGATGAAGTATATGTCGGTTCAACTATCAATTTCACAAGACGGAAACAAAGTCACAAAAGTGCTTGTAATAATAAGGATAACAAAGAGTATAACACAAAGAAATACCAAACAATGAGAGAATATGGTGGATTTGAAAACTGGCGAATGATTCAAATTGAAACTTATCCTTGTCAATCAAAAAGAGAACTTGAAGCCAGAGAAGAAGAAGTAAAAAAGGAAATTAAAGCAACATTAAATGATAAACGAGCCTTTAGAACAGAAGAGGAACATAAAGAGCAAAAACATAAAGCTTATGAAAAATGGATAGAGAAAGATGGGATAAGACAACATAAAAAGGAATGGGGTAAAGAATATCGTGATTTAAATCATGAAAAAATTAAAGAAAAAAAGAGGATATACAATGCAAAGAATAAGGACAAAATAGCAGAAAAAAGAACAGTAAAAGTAACCTGTGAATGTGGTGGTCGCTATACATTAGCAGGACGCAGTCAACATTTGAAAACAAGAATGCATCAATGTTATGCAGAATCTAATAAACATTTATAATACAAATATATTAAAATGAGTATTATAAATTAAATCTCTTCTTAAAATCTGTTATGCTTGCTGTTATTGTTGATTTATTCCATAATATGTATCGGCTCAAGCTTCCAGCACTTGTTGCATCTCCCCAATTTTCATTTACCTTATGTCTAGCTAAATAAGCATCTCTCTTTTTTGCATCTTTATGGTCTAAGTAGGTTGAACTACCTTTTTGTCCAAAGTGAACTTTCTTGGTTTTGTTCTCTCCTAAATCAAATGTCGCCACATATTTTTTATTTTTATTGCTTGACTTGTCAACACTGACTAGTTTCATTATTATCTAACAATATTATATCCTGATTAATGTCTATTTCTTGGGGGTCGATCAAAATTTGCGTTTGGCTTGAAATGTCATCATACCAATCACTGACTTGCTTAATAAATATTGCACTCTCAAGTTCTGCTTTGTTCATTTTACTATATCCTCTAATTTCAAGTTCTTTTGCTTGCTGTATTAATTCTTTTTTAGTTGGCATTATATATTGTACAAATATTATAAAATCAATAAAAACTCCGATTATGATTAAAGTTGTGTAATTGATAACGCGGGATGCTTCCAAAAGCTAAAGGTTGGGACGGTGTTTGCTCTGGAGGTGGCGCATCTTTGGGTTTGCTAGACTTGTTAGATCGTCGTGGGATGTATATCACTTGCGTTTCACTATCACTGTCTGAGCCTGAATCATGCATAACAACAACTTTTTTCTTTGGTTTTTTTGGCTTGCGGATTATCTCAACTTGTTCCTCTAAAGATTCTTGTTTGGGTTGAGGCTTCTCGTCTAAATCTATGTGACTCTTTTTGACCTTGTCCTCCAACTTTGCTAGTCGTTTCGCCTTCTCTTTTTCCCTTAGTTCCGCTTCTAGTTTGTCCTTTTCTGCTCTTGCTGCTTTCTTTACTTGAGCTGCTTTCTCTCTTGCTATCTTAAGTTTCTCAAGTTGCAGTTCACTCATGACCTTTTTAGGTTTGGCATTAACACCTTTGGGTAGCTCAGGTTCAACGGGGATCTCTAAATCTTCTGTCTCGCTCATGTTATAGATATTACAGAGAAAAAAATCTGTAAAATCTACTAATTCCGCCACCAAACCCGCCTCCGCCAAATCCTTCTCCACCCCCACCAAACCCGCCTTCGCCATCTATTACTATTATTATTATTATTATTATTATTATTATTATTATTTTGTTAGTAAAAAAGTATATAGTATATAGTATATAGTATAGTATTTATAAAAAGAGAAAGTCTATTTATAAATAGAGAAAAAGTAAAAATATAGAAAGGCAAAAAAAGTCAAAAAGGCAAAAAAAGAGGGTAAAAAAATAGTCAACATGGAGGGAAGGAAGTAAAAAGGGTTTTAAAATGGGGGTCGATTTTTGACTTTTTGACTTTTTTTTATGCTTTGTATAATTACTCAAATAACACATCTTCTTCTACATCATCATCGTCTTCAATTCTTCTAATTCCAACTATAACATTTCTTAAACATACTTGCTTTCCATCCTTTTTAGGTTGATGTTTTTCTTTGAATTTATTCTTCAAACTTCTATCAGTTTTAATATAATCATTTGTAAACTTATTTTGTAAAGGTCTATCATTTTTATCGGCATTTTGATACAAATCACTTTCCTTATAGAGAGCAAACATATCCTTTGAAGTAATTATATCTGAAGGGTCATTTGTTAAAACATAAGTTTCTTTAACCCATTGATTAAATGTATCTTGCTCCTCAATATATAATAGTGTTCTCTCTTTTACACAATCAGGAATGTAAATCTTTCTATTTGCATTTTCCATTATCATTTTAAACAAAGCACACCGATGACTTTCTCTGAAGTCTTTTCTACTATATTCTTCTACTTTTTTGAATATATTTGATAAAGTAGGATCATTCAACTCTTCTTCATTATCAGTAAATTTACTTTCAAACAAGATATCAACAAATCTTCGAATTTCTGCTTCGTCTCCTTTTCCATCAAACTGTAATCTGTCATTTGTTTCTAAAATTATAGTTCCGTGAAGTGAACATTTGGTAAATCCTGAATATAAACCTCTTGCGTTAATACTATCATTACCTGTGAGTTGCTTAATATTACCAAGTAATAATTTATCTTTCTTGTTTGGTTCTTTCATCAATACCATTCTTTTAAGATGTAAATTTGCAACTTCAGGATTAGCTCCATTCTTAATATCTTTAGTAAGTAATTGAACTGGTGCAACATATGCATAGTCGCCGAGCAAAATTAACATTAGTGTATTCAACAATCCTTTACCATTACCACCACAGCCATTTGCTATAACAAACTGGTCTTTTTGTCCGCCAATCAAGCAATTGAAAAGTATAGACCAATAACATTTTCTAATTTCTGGATTGGGGAATATCTGATTGAACAATTCTATTATTTTATTACATTTATCTTGTGATGGTTCAATATAATCATAACATGTAGTCATGGTGATAAAATCATCAAATACTATTTTAGAAAATTTACCTGTAGTCAAATCAAATTTACCATTATCAAATGCAATAATATTGGGGTTGGTGTCGAATTCAATATTATGTTTTTTATCAATACAAATACAGGTAAGTTCTCTCCAAATATTACTCATCCAAGATGTAGTTTGTATACAACAAATAATATCACCTATTTTGGTAATAAGAAGGTTATCTTCCTTCGATAAACCTTCTTCTGTATTAACAGAAGCCCATATAGATTTTATTTTATTGGTAAAGTAAGGTTCGAGTTTCTTAGCAATAAGATGTCTACCTATGTTTCCTCTTTTGATATCATCTTTTCTCCATCTATCATTACTCCAAACATAAACACTATCGGTTGATTGTACATAAACTACATGATTAGGAAATAAAACATCAAAAAGTTGTGCGATGTGTGGTTCTAAAACTTTATCTTTATTAAGTATTGTTTTAATTATTTTTTCATAAACAGCTTTTTCAACATTTTTACAAACATCAAGATATTTGCTTTCATTGGAAAGTTTTGCATAATAATGAATAGTTCCAGCAGTGCAACCATCAATTCTATTATCACCAGAGTTCCAAGTTCTTTCCCAATCATCATCAGTCAATTCACAAGTGGTAGTTTTCAAACTCCAATTTTTCGCATATTGCTCATCAATATTGCTGTTTTTCATACCAAATACAATTTTAATCCAAGATTCTCTTTCATTAATATATTTAACATCAATTAATTCAAGTAAATATTTGAGTAAGTCAACATCATTATTAGAGTCATCAGTAGATAGTTTTGTTTTTCTTTTTGTAATTTTGCTTTTATTAGACATGTCATTAATGTAGTTCAATAATGAATCAGGTATGGGTTTAAGTGTTTCTTTCACTTCCCATTCGTAAGTGAATGATTCATTATTAGATATTTGGTATTTAGTTCCAGCGTAATAAACTCGTTTTTTATTGCCTTGGATATCAACATTTAATTTTTTTTTATCAGGTTGAATTAATTTGTCGGTGTATTCAAAATATACATGATATCCTTTTCTAGTTTTAATAGTAGGATAAAGTTCAGCATCAAATATAGGTTCTCTTTTTAAAACTTCTCTATTATAATGTGTATTAGTTAAATCATGATAATCTTTAGCTGTATCAAAATCAACAACAATAACATTACTTTTTTCTCCAGTAAGAACAAAGAAAACTTGGTGTCCTTTTGTAGTTTTAGTTTTTTCTAATTTTGTCCAACCCTTCATATCTTTGCCTTCAGTATCTTTCTTACCATTAGCGTTTAACTTCATAGATGGTATGCTCCCTATTACAAGTTGCTTAGTCCATTCTAATTCAGGTTCGTTGCTCAAAAAAGCCATTATATATCATAGTAAGAAAAAGTGTTTAAGTATATTATTCCTAAATTATTTAAAATAATAATTCTTTTCTTATTATTTTAAATTTACTTTTTACTTATATCATAGTATTCAAGCAACGTTGAAGTATCTGTGCCTCTGTTGGCTGCAATTTCCGTAAGTTTTTGTGTGTTACCATCATTACGATGAGCATTAATTATAATTTTTAAATAAGCACCTTCTCCAATATTTTTGTATGTGCTTCTTTGCACATAATATCCCACATGGTCTTCGTTTTTTATGAAAACCCCACATTCCTCATCATGCTTCTGACAGGCTAACACTCTCTTCAAAGCAGTCAAGAAGTCCTTATCAGTAATAGTGTGTGTCTTTTCTCCGTATGTTTTACTTGTTTTATAATCACGTCTTACATATACAGCTTTTTTGTGTCTAACATCAAGCCAAATATAGTTCTTATTTTGATCTGTCATATCCTTCTTCCTTGTAACTATCTTGAAATTGACATCTTTATTTCTAACCTGAAGTTCAAGTAGCAAGTAGTTGATTATGTAATCAGTCCATTTACCGTTTTGATGCAAGTAATCAACATACTCCTTCAAATCATTTAAGGAAGGCAAATTGTGATTAGCATTAAGTTCTTTTGTCCTATCTTCAATCCCCTTCTTGTTTTTGTCTCTTTGCTTGATAAGTTCATCCGTTTTAAGATTATTTAATCTCCTCACAAGCACCGCAACATTTATGAGTGATTGTTGTTGGTGAGGATTCCCCTGATCACTTGCCAATTCAATAACTTTCTTTTGAGATACATCAGCCACATCATGTTGCAAGAGCTTCCTTAATTTCTTGTATTGAATACTATATGTTTTTTTTGTCGCATCTGACTTGCCGGCAAGGCTAGCAATGAAGGTTTCAAACTCGGACATCTTTAATATATATCAATATTATTTCTTTAAATTCTTTTCAATTTTTCCTAAATTAATTAAAATATTTTATAATTTTAAAAATTGACATAAAAAAAAGTATCTAAATAATATAAGATAATATGCAAGAAACTATTTGTTTAGATTGTGATGATGAAGTTCAACAAAAATGGGAAGCATATAAACCTGAAGAATATGTATTATTGGAAGGTATTTATAATTTCAGCGAATTTGCAGGTACTAATTCAAAAAATCGTCACACCAAATTGATAGAATTTATTTATGCAAAAACATCCATAAATATGTTAAAGAAAAGTGGTTATGAAAAAGGTAAACTATTTCGAGAACATTTTGAAGTTATGGACGAAGTAAAAAGTAAAACCTTTAAAACTTGTATTTGTTCTCAATACAATATACATGATGATACACTGCACTCATATGTTATTAGATGTATTAAAAATAATATTAGGTTTAGAGTTGGTTGTATATGTTATAAAAACTTAATAGGACTACAAACCAAAGAAAAAGATGGTATAACATTTGAAGAACATGCAGAATGGGTAGCCAAGAATCAAAAAAGCAAATTTTGTTTAATATGTAATGAATTGATTAAACGAACACATTATACTAGACCAAATTTATGTAGTATGAAATGTAGAATTAAAAAAGAAGAACAAGAAAAAATAGAAAAAAGAAAAAGAGAACGTGAGGAATTGCAGCGGGTGAAATACGAAGAAAAGAAAAATCAATTAGAAAAGAAAGAAAATGAAGAAAATGAAAAAAGAAAACAAGAAAAACAAATTGATGATATGATGTGTAAATATGCAGGTATATCAAGAGATACACATACTCCTATTATTTAACAAGAAAACTAACTTATTTTAGCGTTAAAATAAATTAGTTTGTTTATAGTATATATGGATAACAAATTCAAGGTGCTGTACAAAAATAACAGAGGAATCGAATTAGACACGTTTCTCAATCAAAATCGAGCAGTGTTGCACAAGAAACGAATATTTTATGTCATTAAAGCTAATCTAGATGACAAAGAAGTGTACAAAATAGGTATTTCAGAAAAAGGTGATGGAGCTGCAACAGCCAGGTTGTTAGATTATGTGTATAGTGTCTACCTAGCTCTACCTTTGTACTTTCACTTGTTTTAAAGATTTTTGAAGAATAAAAAAATAAAATTTGAGAGAAGGAGTAAAAAATATTTTTTTTATTTTTCAATGGTTCTCTCGAAAAATAAAAATAAAAGTTGATTTTTTTATAATTTATGTAAGTTTACGTAGGTGGAGGTAGGTAGGTGGGTGGACATAATTTAAGGGAACTATTATACTTTTATACTTTGGGGAAGAGTTGGGGCTAGGGTTTGGGGAAGAGTTGGGGCTAGAGTTCGTAGTAACTCTAACCAAAAGTGCTGTTTAGAAGAAAATCAAACTGTGTTTTTCATGTTTTTGTACTCTCTCTTGATACTATATTTTTTATATCTTGATTTTTCTGTGTTTACTTGTAGAAAGTAGGTAGGTGAGGTAGGTGGGTGGGTAGGTTATAACTTAAGTTATTCTGGCGGGGTAAGGCTGTTGTAACGAGTGGTGTCCGACACGGAATATGCTCTCGTTTTTTTTTCGCCCTCTATATTTTTTTGAGAGATTCTCAATAAAATATGGTAAGATTTATGGTGTGACA
>Ga0208785_1000387_pt1 | contig 19759 bp, 26 predicted proteins | sample DEB08_DNA_2_FD_185499 | JGI IMG/M metagenome (GOLD analysis project Ga0208785, IMG submission 185499) | Aqueous microbial communities from the Delaware River and Bay under freshwater to marine salinity gradient to study organic matter... | ecosystem: Environmental > Aquatic > Marine > Coastal ...
ATGATACGCGCCTCATATATCATTTTTCAGCGCCCCTATCCCCGTCACGCGGGTCAATGACGTGGCTCAAATAGTAGATGAGTTGAGTCTCATTGATGTCGATGCCATTGAGCGTGATAGCACCGTCCTCTGGGCCTGTGCCCTCGAAGACGAGCAACCAATGACCCTCGAAGCTCCACTCTGGATAGATCTGCGACATGCCGATGGTGATGCAGTTGTGTAGCAGTCTGTAGGTCTGCTCCTGTGCGAACGTCATAGACGCGCTGTGTGTCTTGACCTCCATCAATGCCAGGCGCTTGTGCTTGTAGTCACGCATCACGAAGTCGATGTCGATGGCTGTCCATCCTTCCTTTGGTGTTGGGCAGTTCTCACGTACCCAGCGGCTGAACGTGAGGTCACGCTCTTGTGTGTATTCAGGTCTCATATGTGATGTAATTGATTTCGTCTATGTAATCGGCCCACGTCCATGACGCCCAGTCGTACCAGCCTTCTCCTTCGCACTCTTCCTGTTGTGGCACGACGTGCACAGTGACTGCAGGTTGTTGATGTCGTAGAAGCCACCTCCGTCTGTGACAGGCCTTATGTGGTCCACCACATTGGCAGGCCACTCGCACTTGACGCAGATCGGGTTCTCTCGTATCCATACCTTTCTCAGCTTACGCCAGTCGCTACTCCAGTACCTCTCATCTTGCTTACGCTTTGCAAATGGTTTCGCCAAGGACGTGAAGTGTAACGCTGTTCGGTTCTTCTTTGTAATATATGCCATGCTTGTATACGTCTCTGATAGTGTGGTGTAAGCGCTCCTTCGTCATATTGCTCATCCTCGCATAGGACACCTTCACTTTACCGTCATGATCTTGGTATGTGTATTCTCTGACTGAGCATCGTAGGTATTCTTGAATGTTCTGAGCTATCTCTTTCAATTCGTCTGGCGAGTATGCTTGCGACGTGGGCTTCGTAGTAGTCGATTCGGGCTTTGATTTCTTCTTCATCGTATTTCCATGGTTGTTTTGATAGTTCGTGGATGCGTGCCGCGTGGCCTGCTCCTAGCTCCTCATCGAGGCGCTGACCAAATAGCCACTGACGTCCTGAATGGTGACGATTGCATGAGGTGCATTGCGGGCGACAGTTGTCCGTCCTCCACCTCGTGCTTGGATGGCGTCGTGAGACGAAGTGACCGTTGTCCATCTCCGTCCAGTGCTTGACAGCTTCGCAGGTGTAGCACTTGACGAGTCCTTGCTCATCGCTGTTAACGAGACGCATATACCACGACAGTGCTCTGTCATAGCGATCCTTCAGACCCTTCCTCGTCAGCTTTGGGCCTGTGCGCTTCTTTGGTTTCTTCCTTATCGCGTGCCTGGGCTTCGTAGTAGTCTTCTTTCGCATTAGGATATGGTATGAACGTCTTGTCGAGTACGCGACGCGCTGGTTTCAATTTACCACTTTTGTTGAGGTCTTCAATCAGGCGCGTCAAGTCCATCTGCGCTGTCAGCACCTCCTGCTTTCTCTCGCGGTGCTTCTTCTCGCGGATCGTGGTGGTGTGCTCATCCTCGTACTGACGCAGGCAGTCCATCAGGACGTTGGTGGTGAAGTTTCCAAAGAGTTGGTAGCGTCCCTGCCTGATGTACTTAAAGCAGGTCAGTATCTCCTCGAGCTTCAGCGTAGGAAACACCTCGCAGATGTCGTCTACTGCGTCTTGTAGGTCTGTCTGCGTCTGGAAGGTACGCGTGGCGTTGAGGTGGCGCGTCAGGCGCTCCAGCTCTGCTAGCAGCAACACCTTGACCTCCGCCTTCCTAGCCTTCAGCGCTGTGTGCAGGACGAAGCCCTCGTTGAATGCTGCGTTGGGCGTGATGCCTTCCATAATCTTGCGGTGGTTACTGAGCAGCCCATCTAAGTGCTGCGTCTGCGTCGAGGTCAGCCCGCTTGGCGTTTTTTGCTTCGCGGACTGCAAAGAATCCTTTCCATCCATATTCAATGCTCTGATTAATGATTTTGATTGCTTGTGATGCGTCGCCCTTGCTTAGCGTGGCAAGCTTGTTGAGGCCCATCTGTTGGGCGCGTGAGCTGTACTTTCCTTTGACGATGTTTTTGCGCTCCTCAATCCATGCATTCCACGCATCGAGAAACTCTTTCTCCTCAAATGGAAACACCAAATCACTTTGATTTTTACTATGGTATATATTATTCTTTTCTTTATTCTTTATATGGCCTCGCCAATTTGGCGACCCTGCCTCGCCAATTTGTCTACCCTCCCTCGCCACATTGTCTACCCTGGGTTGCCAATTTGTCGACCTGGCGACCCTACGTCGTGGCGTCACCTCGATAGTTATCGCTCCGAGGTTTTCGAGCTTGGCGAAGGCCCTCGAAATAGTCCTTTCAGACACTCCGAGGTCCTCCGCTGCTTGCTCGTTGGTTTTGTAGTACGCGCTGTTGGCATTCGTGTAGCTGTCAATCTCTGCCCACAAAATCTTCTCATGAGCGAGCAGATCAGCGAGGTAGATGTGCGCAGGTATCCAGATGCCTCTAAACTGGCGTTCACTCATCTTCGTCGTTTGTTGTCAGGGTTTGCCCTTTCATTTGTTGTAAGTGCGTCGGGTTAAGTCCTGTCAAGTATTTTGTTTCATTTGCTTGACATGTTCATCATCGTGCTGTCAACTCTGGATTGTAACGAATTGGCAGACGCTTGTCCGCTCGCCTGTTGTAGTTGTATATGTCTTCAATCATGCCAAGGAAATCGGCAGAGCTAGCACAATTGTACCACCTCGACGGGTGTTTTTTAATTTGATGCATCAACCAAGCAAAATCGAACGCTTTTATTCTATTTAACCGAATGATACAAGTAACAAACGATGACTTGGAGCAAAATTTGGCTGTTGTCAATAGCTCTACATGTTGATTAAGCAATTTGTAAGCCAATTCTATGTTTCCAAACTTCCAATAGCCAGTGTTGATTTTAGCTCCAAGCCTAATTTCTCCTTGTTTCCTTTCATTTTTGTGAAGGACTTTACCATCTGTTGAGAGATAGACCGAATTGTTAGCTGCATTATTTTGAGCTAGGTGAACGGCATTAACAACGCTCACGCCATGATTCTGACAAAGTTTGATCCAAGATTCCAACTCTTGATAATCCTTGTAACCCTGAGCTGCATAGTAATGAATCCAATCGAGCGTTTTCCAATTCGAGCCAGCTTGATTTGCGTGAGCTGCATCTTTCACTGTTGTGCCTGGAGCAACAAAGTATTTCAATGGCGTCTTCAACTTCTTGCACGCCATTAAGCGGTGTTGGCCATCAATGATTTGATGCTTTTCATTTACCATGATCGGCACCTTCAAGCCATGCAAGGAAATCTCTCTTTGCAACTTCTTGATTTTGCTCTCGTCAAGCATACGGTTGGCTTGCAAGAATTTGAACTGTTCGTAGTTCGTAGTTTCAACAATGTTCATTGTGTTGGGTTTTAGTTTGTTTCGGGTTTTGGTTCTTCAAACATGCTCTGACGAATTTTAACGTCGCTTAAATGGCCTCGTTTCATTTTGTAGTACTGTCGGTCCACCTCGGTCGCGATAGCGCTTATATGACGCTTTAATCGCTCCATATAGTACTTCTCTGCTGCATTGAAGGAACGCTTGAACATGTCCTCGTACAGATAGCACGATTCAAGGAGCGTTTCGGTAAAGCTCTCAGGAAGGTTCATGCGCTTTATCTCTGGGCATTCCAACACCTCCTTCATAGGCAAGTACATAAGCGTCTTGTTCATGTAGATCAGGCGGGCGATGCTCATGCGAATGGGTCTTCTCCTTCGAACAACGCTTCGAGGTTGACGCCAGGCTCCTGCATGTACTGTTGCACCTCCTCGGTGAGGTCTGCGCTTATAGGTATGACAGAGTACTGCGTGTCGAGGCCTTCACCTGTCCTCATGATCTTGAGGTCGTAGTTATTCGGATGACCAAAGTCTTTGTCACTGGCGATGCTGAAAATGGCGTCAATGACACTGCGCTGAGTCACGTCCCACACCTGCACCGTCTGCGCCTCGTAATTCCACACTGCGCAGGCAATGAACTTGCGCGGCTTGCTGTCGTCTTGATAGTTCGCTTGCGGCTTCTTGGCGTCGTGAGGCCAGCGTACAGGGCGGCCCTCCGCAGTCCATTGCACGTAGCCTTGGATAGGTGCCTGGCTAAGGATGCGCACCTTGTTTGGCTTGCCTTTGGCGGGCTTGAAGTAGCGGCTCTCGCTCGATGCCGTCTCCATAAATGACTCTGAGATAAAGCTCATCGTTTTTGGTTTAGGGTTTCGTTTAACAACATTCTGATGTAGGCGCTGGCGCTGATGCCTAGGCCTGAAATTCTCTCTTGTAACTTGTCTCGCGTCTCTTCGTCCAAGCGGACTCCGATGCGAACTGGGTATTGCTCCATGTAGTTCATGTGATTTTCAAATGATGGATGGCAGTGAAACCTTGCTCTTCTATGCCCGGCACGTACTTGTGCCAAACCTTCAGGTTGCGGAACCACCACCGTGTCACGTAGTCGCGATCAGGATGCTGGAAGTCTTGAAACAACTCGTAACCATCGTCGCGCATCTTGTGACGCTTGTAGTGACAACCGTTGTCAGGCATGACAGGGTGTGGAAACTCGATGCCTGCAGGCACTTCGCGCCCTTCGTGTGGGTGCGTCCAGTCGTAGGTGTCAAGCATGGCGCGAGGTGTTACGGATTACGTCACGCTTGAAGTCTGCCCACAGCTTGGCAAACTTCTCCTCGTAGTTGTCGAGGGTTGCCTGCACGTTGCGGGTCGTGTTGTGCTCCATCCAATCGTTGAAGTCCTTGGCAGGCTTCTCAGGATAGACGGTGTGGCTGATGCCGTTAGGTTTTAACATGTCGTTTGTTTTGGTTGGACATGGCAATCTTACGACATCTCGTCGAACAATGTCGAACAACGTCGAACAAAATTATAAACATGCAGATGTGAAAAGAGACCCTCGTTAGGGCCTCTTCACCAAAACACTGAAATGAAACCTGAGTGTGCTACAAACTTTTGTCCCAAAAGCTCAAGCATAAAGGTACGACACTGATGCCACAAAGCACAACGGCCTGCCAGCTCATTCCGTTTGTTATAATGTCGTTGCATGCAGTCATAGCTATGACGCCACCGATGGTGCGCTTGGCGCTCCAGCGCTTCAGGTCGCCCTTTGTCTTGAAGACCTCAGTCACGTCGAAGCGTTCCAAGATTTTGAGCACGCTGTCAATGGAGGAAAATGAGGGCGCTGTTTTTCTCCCAGTCATTGTCAACGTGGATGTAGGTGTCATAGATGCCGATGCGGTCGAAGCCTACTTCGAGGAGCGCGGTCACGATCAGGAACCTGTCGCGTGATGTGGAGCATGCGATGTCTGCCGCGCAACCTTTCATGTGGCTGCTGTTAGGCGTACCTCCTACGCGGTGGTTCCATGCCTCTGTGCGTAGCCCGCTGGTGATGACGAAAGGAATGCCTGCCACGCTACGAGCTTCATCGAGCATGTCGAGGAACTCCTCGTCCATGTAGTTGCCTGACCCTGGATCGTCAGGTGAGTCAAACTCGCTGTAGTTGAACCACTTCATTCCTTGCGCTTTTTGCGAGCGGTCAGAGCACGCTCTACGTTGAACCATACGAGGGTGCAGCCTGCTATGATGGCGAGGCCATCACCTACGAGGTTTACTGCCACGCTACCCACGTATGTCACGTTGAGCGCGTTGAGGATATGGCATTTAATGTCAGACATCGAAATCGTCAGGTGGAAACCATCCGTTGTCAATCATATACTGATGGTCGCGGAGGGTCGAGGTGGAAGGAATGATGTAGCCAAATGGAAACGCTTGGTTGTGTAGCACGAACGACTGCAAGGCGGTGCGCTCTGTCTCAGGTATTTCAGGAAAAAGAGTGACGAGCTTCTCCAGCGTCGCCAATGGGTGAACAGGAATGACGTACTCGGTGTCTACGTGGAGCGCGCATTGGATGCCGTCCTGATGCTTCACCACGCCAAACACGATGCCGTCCTTGTGGTAATCCTCTTGGATAGCGAGAGGCACGGTGATGTTGTACAGCTCACGACTGATGCCGTAGGCGCGCGCCTCGCTGGTCATGTGCGGCAATGGCAATATGATGATGTAACCGTGCATCAGTAAATATCGTAATAGTCGTTGATGTTGTCTTCAATGCCTGCGCGGTTGGTGCTTTGGTCGCTGTCGTAAACGATGACTTCTTGCAATTTGCCACTTCCGTATGCACTACCAGCGACGTTTAGATTGAAGGCATTTGGTGTAAAATTTTGCTGTGCCTCTGTTGCTGTGCCAAGGCTTATTCCTTTGCCAAAAACTTCTTGAGTCGCGCCGACAACCTGAAAAGAAAGTAATTGATGACCTGTTTGATTTCCGATGCCAATGGTGCCGAGTGTGTTATATGACATTGAAACATGCCTCAGATATAAGCGAGGTACTGAACCAACGATGCCTAATGCCAACTCATCCACGTAAACTGCGCTCACCAAAAAGTCCGAATTGTCAAGGTTGTTTGTTAATGTAGGGTGCGATAAATTGTCGTCGCTTCCATCAAATTCCATCGCGGGCCTGCCGTTTTCCGTCACAACACCCGTCGCGCTGTCATAAATCTTCGGCTGGTTTGCCGTCGTCGTCTGCGTCGCGTCGTTGCTGTTTCCGCTTTGGTCGTACCACGTCTTTACGAAGCAGTCCGTACCAAAACAGAAGGTGGTTAGTGCTTTGGTGTCGAGGTCGCCCGCGGAATCAAACCCAATGTCCTGTTCTGTGTTGTCACTTGCTCTGCGCACCCTGATGGCATCGCCTGAATAATCCTTGTCAAGCCTGCGCAATGAATACGCCGCCGCCGCGCCTGAATTGTCGTCCAACAGACCTCTGAAAAAAACTTCGTCGTAGCTAATCAAAAACGTGAAGTTGTTTCGAGAGCCGCTGAACTTGGTCAGGTATTCGTTGATGGCTTGCCAGCACTCCGCAATGGTTGGCCCTGCGCTTGATGATGCTGTTGGTTGCAGACCTGATGGCGATGTCCAGCCGCTCGTGCTTGTATGGTCAGCGAGTCCGTCGCTCTTAACGTAGATGACGCGCTCTATGACGTCGTTTGAATCTGCTGGTTGGTTGCCTTGAAAGTCGACGTACTTACCATTGCCATTCAGTGTGACAGTGTAATAGGCCTCCAGCGTCTTGCCCGCTCCGATGACGGTGCCTGACGTCCAAGCATTAAAGATTTCCTCCGCCTCCGCGTTGTAGCCCTGCATGACGTTGCCAGGCTTCGTGGCCTGATTCTGCACTACGTCGTCAAGGAACGGATTGCGCGTGCCTCCTTGCTCGTCGCTGGTGATAAACTCGAAGTTGCGCCCTATGTTGCGGAGCGTCAGATCTAGAAGTGACTCGCCTGCATTCCAGCTCCACGTCAGCGCGGTGTAGTAGCGCCCTGTGTCGTCGTCGTAATACCTGAGGTAAGGAACTGGCAACGTTCCGTCTTGGATGTACACGGTGCCGCGCTCGACGTATGCCGACTTCTTGTTAAGGGCCAGTACCTCCTCCACAAGTAGCTTGTTGATTTGTCGCTCTGACGATGAGGAGTTGTTGACCCAGGCATCCGATGAGCCATAAGCACTAGCAGACACCTTCACGTCGATGCGCCCTGTCTCTGGTGCTAGACTTCCTATGTGTGTATATCCGAGGTCAATCTCCGCCTTGCCTGTCGTCGTCTCTGCTACGATGTCAAAGTCTGTCAGGAAACGAAGCTCGTCGTCGCTCGCACATGAGAAGGCCGCAAAGTTTTGCCAGGTGACGGTGGTGGCTGCCGTCAGAGTTGCATCGTATTGAAAGTTTCTGTCGTAAATCAGAATCTCAGGCGTTATGCTTAGCCCGGTCTTAGCTGTCGTAGGTAGTGGAATGTCAAAAACCCAAGACGACCACTTGCTTCCTGTCACACCTGCATCGTACAAGTATTGTTCTTCCTCGATGTGATAATAGAAATACGTGGAACTGGAGCTTGCTTCTCCATCCAGCACAGTCACAACGGCCAAGTCGTTTTGGACATTGACGCCTAGCGTCTGCATCAGCCACGTGACGACAGCGCCACTAGAGTCCACAAGGATTTGGTTGCCGTACCACTCCGCGTCAGCGCCGTCGTCCCATTTGATTTCGCATCGCAGGACGACTCGACCTACGCGTTCGTTGTTGTTGAGTCCTGATGTTCCTGTGTATTGAATGTAGGCTTTGCCACCAACGCGAATAAATTCTGTATCGCTTGCCGTGTCCTGACCTTCAAAATCAGAGTAGAAATTGGACAGCAATGTGCCGTCTTCAAAGTTGATTGCCTTGAAGATGTAAGGGCTATCCTTGGTCCTTCGTTCAATTTTGCAAAGACGCACGCTAGGGCTGTATCCAATCGTCCAGTCAGGCAACTTCTGCTTCGTCGCAGTTTGGTAGTCGTATTGATTCGCGATTGTTGTTTGAGCCGTGCTACCGTTGTAAAGCAAAATATTGCCATCTATATCCGTGTCCTTGAATGCGATGGGCAAGAGCCACCAACCACCAGCATGAGCAAAAAGCTGCCACTGGAAGGTGTTGCACAGGCTGACAAGTACGTCGTATGCGCTGACGTAAGTTGCTCCGCTATCTTCATACTTGATCCAGTTCGCAGGATTGATACGTGCTCTTTTGATGCCGTCAAAGTCGGTGTCAGCAGGATGGGTGGTATATGTGTAGTCATCAGTGGATACGACATCTTCTGCCCAAGCAAGGCGGATGTATGTCGCGAGCTTGTCGTCGCTGTAAGAGTAGGTAACTGTTTTCTCCTGAATCTCCAGCAAGATGTCGTGGACAGTTTGGTAACTGGTGTATGCCGTTCCTGCGTTGTTGTAGTCGACAGTCTTCAGCAAGCTCAATCCGTCCGTAGCTTTGATGCGAAGCTCACGAATGTGGCTTTCCTCGGTGATGCGCAAATGCTCAGGCAAGATGACACCAACCCAATTCGCCAAACCTGAGTCAACGCGCAAAAGAAACTCACCATCATCTGCGTCTGTGATGTCAGAGATAAAGGTGTTAAGAGCGGTGAACTCGTCGCTTTGAAACAGCATGTTAATCGTGCAGGTCGAGTGTATAATGCCTGGCACGAGGTACATGTCATTTTCGCCTCCATACTCCAGCACGAAGCCTGACGCATCTAGGCTGAAAGTGGTGTCTAGATTTGTGCCTGCGACGTCGTGAATGATGCTGATGATGTACGACGTTCCATTCTGACCCTTGCACGTGCCTTGCGCGTAAATGTAACTCATGAGTAGCGGTTGCGATTGCGGCTCGTGCGAGCGTTGGACAAGTAGATGTCGTCGCCACTGATGCGACCAAACACCTCGACGCGCTGTCCGCCCATCATATCTTGGAGCTTCGACAGTGGCGCAATGACTTCAGGGTCGATGCGTGCGTTAGGGTTGTCACCGACGATGGCGGTGGTAGCTCCGTAGGCGAGGCCACCTTCTGCGAGAGCTGGCATCTCCTGCAAGTTAGTGGCGTAATTGGACAATAAAGCTCCTGCCGCAATGAAGGCAACACCTGCCGCTGCTGCTAGATATGGATTCTTAAACAACGTCTTTTGAAAGGTGATCATGGCAGTTGCCTGGGCGACCATCGCCTTACCAATGGACTTCATCAAATTGCCCAGTTGCATGAGAGCGCCAGCCATCAAGTTGACGCCTTGTAAACCTCCTGACAGCAATTTGCCGATGCCCTCACCAAGGGCGACGAGTGAATCGCTTACAGCATTTTGGATAGCCGATTCAATTTCGTTGCCTGTTTCTTTAGCAACGTCTCCTACTTCCTGTAATTTGACCTTGACGCCTTCTAACATGCGAAGCAAAGAGTCCACCTTAATGGAATCCATTTGATTCAATTGAACCAAAAGCCAGAAAACATTATTTCTTGTGTCCTCAATAACTGTATTTGAATCATCAATCGCCTTGGTTGTCCTTTCAACTGGTTGTACCGTCAAATCATACGCCAAAGCAAAGTCATGCAAATCATTGACCATTGTGTCAATCCTTTCTCCGCTGACTTTGATTTTGGTATTTAGGAGATTCAGGTCTGCAACTAATCGAGCACCAGGTCCAAAAAATCCACCAAGTCTTTCTATCGCTTCAACCTGGGCGTGAGGGCTACCCATGTTTTCCATCGTCAAACCAAGCCTATCAAGCACTGTAATACGCTCGCGCTCTAAATCCAACAATCTCTTCTGCTCCTTCGCAACGGCATTCAACTGCTCTTGTTGAGCATCCATTAGAGCCTTCTGCCGTGATTGTTCTTTGATACTAGCTACATAGTCATTCGTGGCCTTAGTTAAATCGTCGACTGTTGTTATGGCAGCTTTTAAATCTCCGAAGTAGTCCTTGTTGATTGTTTTTAAAGTACTTAAAATTTCCTCTTTTCTCTCTAGACTAGTCCGTTCTTTCTTGTATTCGTCAACTAAAACCCTAACGTTGGTAATTGCTTTCGCAGCTTCAGTATTTGCTTTCTTTTGGGCTTTGTCTAATCGGTCGCTAATCGTAACCGTCTCCTTGCGCAAGCTCACAATGGTAACAGCAATGGCTGCGAAAGCTGCTGCTGCTACTCCTATTCCGCCAAATTGAATGATTTTACCAAGCGACTTCATGTGTTGCACAATGCTTGGTAGGCCGACTAGGACAGGGCCTATGGAACCAGATAACAAACTAAAGTTTACTATCAAACTTTTCATTTCAGGAGAAAGCCTAGAAAAGGCTTGACTCAATGAAACGACGCGATCAAGTAGCTCATTGATTTTTGGCAAAAATTCCTTTCCAATTTCCGCGCCTGCAAGTTTCAAGTTGTCTAATGCGGTGCTAAACTTACCTGCCGCTGTTTGGCTCAAGCGCTCCATGGCACCTGCGGCAAAGCCGCCCTCCTCAGCAAACGACTTGAGTACGTCATTGAACTGCTTAACGCTGACAGCGCCTGCGCCTAGGCTGTCCGCTGGTAGCCCTGTGGCGTCAGCCAACGCCTTAAAAATTGGAATGCCTCGCTCTGCTAGCTGGTTTAGGTTCTCCAACTCCACTTTACCCTTGGCGTTGACCTTGGCAAAGATGGCGGCTATCTCTTCAATCGTTACGCCTGAGGTGGCCGCGATGTCACCAAGGAAACGAAGCTGGTTGTTGACCTCTCCAATTTCTGTGCCTGATGCGATGAGCTGGCGAGCCGCGTTGGCTACGTTTTCAATTTGGAAGGGCGTAGATGCAGTAAATTCATTCAACTGCTTCATCATAGCGGCCGCCTGATCTACGCCTCCTGTGAGGCTTACAAATGACGCCTCTAGCTTCTCAAGGTCTGCCGCGCTCTTGACGGCTAGCGCTCCAAGGCCAGCCAAGGGCACAGTGATGGCGCGCGTCAGGTTCTGACCTAGCTGAGTCAGGTTGCCAGTCATCGAGCGCATCTCGCGCTGGACCCTGCCAAGCTGTTTGTTGAGGTCTTTAGTGTCCGCGCCTATGCGGACTATGAGGTCACCGAGTTTTGCCATTGCGTGCTAGTGCTCTTAAGATAGCCAATCCATCGCCCTTCGGCTTCTTTGACTGTTCGGTTTTTTCCCATGGAAAGACGGCCAAATCCATTGGTTGAATCTTACTGCCTTTCTTGGTGTGAACGTTTAATAACAATGCCGTCTGCCAACGTGTGCGCTCCCAGGCGCCACGGTCTACGTGTTCCTGAAACTCATAACGTCCGCGGACGGCATTGCCAAATTCGGAGAAGGTAAGGTCATAGAGACGGTCGGGATCTAGACCAAGAAGGCCTAGTCCCAGCCGTTCTATTTCGTACCATTCAAGAGCGCGTGACTCTCCGTCTCCACCTGTGTTTTTTTTTCTTGCTGGCCGCCCATGGCTTCCTCCACGACAGCAACAAGACCAGGTAGATCTGTGATTTCAATCATGCCCAAGAATTCGTCAACATCCATCTTGAACTGCATGCCTTGCTTTAGACAGCCCTCTTGCACGAAGTAGAACAGGAGTTCGGGCATCTTCGTGACGTCATCGGCATCGATGCCAGTCACCTTACACCCTGTGGCTTTCTCAAAGTTTTTCCAAGCCCGCATGGAAGCGCGCACTGGAAAGGTCTTGCCTTCTAAAGTAATTGTCATGCAGCTAATTTAGTTATGCTGGAATTGCCTCGCGAACGATAGTATCGTGAACTTCAACGGTGCAAGTGTAGGTACCGTTGTCCTCGGTGCCTCCGCTCAACTCCAAGCTGGTGATGTATCCAGAGACGTCGAAGCGCTCGTCGCCTGCGTTCTCCGTTCCGTCAGGAGCGTGAGTGAACAGCAGGTAGATCTTCGTGTCAGCCAACTGATAGCCGATTAGCTCGTTGTATCCGTTGGTGGCATCAGAAGCGTAGAGCGCGGTGAAGTTGATAGTGGCGCTTTTCAAGCCTGGCAACATCGCGCGGTAGCCGTTGTTGTTCTTCGTGGTGGTGTCACGCAAGTCGGTGGTGACGCTGATTGAACAATCCGTGAGGTTATCAATCAAGACTTCGCTGTCGTCAGTAGAGGACAGGAAGATGCGGAGGTCAGAGCCATTGATGACTCCAGTAGTTTCTGCCATGGTTATTTGTTGGAGGGTTTGATGCGGTCTGCAATAATGAGGTTGATCAGGGTGTCGACATAGCCAAACACCTTGTTGTCATTTTCGGTTGGCGTGAGATTCACGATAACCTTTACGAGGGCGAGAACGGCCAGCGTCAATTCGCCCCAGTTTTCAATCAAAAATTCTGTCATGAGTTGCGGTTTATGCGGATGGTATAATCTTGAACTGAGGCAAACAAGCTGCGGTCTTCTGTGACCTGCGTTATCTCGTTTGTGTACTGTATGGAATTTACGACAATTGAACCTTCTGCCACGCTTACTGTGGTGCCAACACGATCAAGCGCATCGCGCACCTTGTCGGCAAGGTCATTGGCTTCTGAATATGAACGGGCCACGCTGAGGATTTCAACGTTTGCCTCGTCTACTGGTGTGCCATCTTTAGTATTTGATGGCGTGTTAGACATGACGCTGTAAACGATATAAGGCGTCTGTGAGCCTTCAATGGCCATCTCTGGATATATGCGTCCACTAACAATCGCATTGACGTCAGAGTCATTGACTAGCAAGGAGCGTATGGCGAGACCTACTTTCATTTCATGTACTTTCCAAAGCGGTTCTGTAACAATCTCAAATGAAGGTTGCGCATACGCGACTCTGTGGCCTTCTTACTCCGTCCAAATGCACCAACGTTGCTGGTCGTTGTTTGCTTGCCAAAGAAGTGTCCTGTCTCTACAATGTGCGAAAACCATCCGTCTGCGTTCTTGCGCGTCTTACGACGGCCCATCGTATTCGTCATTGGCCCAGCCAAAACGCGGGTCTCGTTCTTGCGTGGTTGCCATACTCCAATGCTTCTGCGCAGTTGACCTTTCTTGACGACCATGCGCACCTTACCAGCTTGGTTGCCTGGGTTGCGTCCTGATCCGCGCCCTGTTTTTTCGTAGACCTTGATGTCGCCAGTAAAGTCTTTAACATTAGCCTTGGCGGACATAGCAAAGACGTTACCTACGCGCTGGTTGATTTCCACCAATGCGTTGTGGTCATTCTCGTTCCACTTGGCCAGCTTCTCCAACTTGGCCACAATCTTAGGTAAGCCCTCCACCGTTACCTGTGTCATTCTGAAACGACTCTACGTGAAACAAAGTGAAGCTCACTGTTGCGCCCTACCTCTTGAATAGCCAAAATCTCGTAGCTGTCAGAGCCGTACCTGATGGTGTACTTGGGTGTAATGGCTCGCGTAGTGGAGGAGCTACGGACGCGCCACACAAGGTGGTTGACACTGCTTTCTTGCTCCATCACCATACTGCTCGACGCGCTCTTGTGATCCATTGCCGCCCACACTGTGGCGTACAAGTTATCGCCACCCGTCTTCTCTCCATAGCTGTTGATGGAGTTGGAAGGCGCGTAGAAAGAGATGCGTCTATCGAGGAATCCGATGTTCATGGCCGCATGTCAATGACTCGCATAGGATTTAGCAAGGACTCTACGGCCATAGGTATTTGAGCCGTAATGGTGCCCGTGACTACTGCCCTGCGGTTTTCGTACCAGTGAGCTACGAGCATGCGGATGGCGTGCTCAATGTTGGCTTCAGCGCGACCACCACAAGACGCTGTGATGCGTATAGGCAGGGCGTTGTATTCTTCGAGGTCAGGCACGTCGCGGAAGTAGATCATGGTGCTGTCTTGCGCCATTCTTCCAATATACCACTTCGAGGTGTCGAGGGTTTGCTGTGTGCCTGAGGTGTCGTCATAGACGACTTGGCTGACGCTAACGACAGGGCCAAATGCCAATGCCGCTGGGCGCCAATGCGACAGGTAGAAGGTGGCGTTTGTTGCCGTACCTATGTGCCTGTTCGTGTAATCACTCACGTGCGCTACAGCCGTATCGAGGAGAGCTGTGATGGTCGTGTCCTCGTCGTCGTGATCTACGCGCAAAAACTCCTTCATGTCTGCAAGCGACACGATGGAAGTGCTAGTCGGATATGCTGGACGTATAACGTTCATGAGTGAGAGAAAAAAGGAAGCCCAGCCCTATTGCCAGGCTTCCATCGTTTAGTTGTTAGGCTGCGTCAATGATTGAAGCCAAAGCTCCTGACTGGCGCACGGCCTTGTCGTAGAACTTGTTCACGTGCAAAGCAATCTGTGCAGTGCCTGCGTTGCTGTATGGGTCAACAAGCAGGTCGATACCACCAAAGAAGGCGAGGATCATACCAGCGCTGAAGTCACCAAACAACAAGCGGCCTTCGCTTGTAGATGCCGCGTTAGTCAAGTAAGGAGTGGCGTAGGCAGGAAATCCGTCAAACTGGTTGTTCTCCCACATGGCAGAGACAGCAGCCACTGTTGCCAAGTCGCGAGAAATTTCCCAGCCCTTAGGCGACATGACCCACACGCACTTACCAAAGTCACCACCAGCGGCCAAAACGTTCTGCTCCATCGCGAAGATGTTTGCAGGAGCCAAAGTAGTGTCGGTCACTCCAGCGTCAGAACCTGTGTCAATCTTGTAACCTGCGCCTGCTGCTGCCGCGTCGAAGAAGTCGGTGTCAACGTAGGCGTTCATAGCTGCAGCCAACTCGCGGCTAATCATGGCGTCGACTTGCGCACCACCCTGAAGGATGAGTTGCTTAGAGTACAACGTCTTGGCAGATACGCGTTCGGGCGTCAACGTCACCTCGTCGAGTTCCAAGCCTGAGTTTGAGTTCGCCTCAACTTCGGTTGCACCAGTACCTGCGGCTTTCACAGAAACCCGTGGAAACTTGAGGTTGCCAGTAGCGTTGTTGATGACAGTGGTGCCAATACGCTCGGCCAAAGTTGGAGCGCGGAGGGCATCGATGACGCCTGGCACGTTGGTAGGAACGAATCCAGAGCCATCACCTGAAACAGCTTGGAAGTCATCGGCTGCACCAGCACGGAACAAAGCCGAGCCTGGAATACCGATTTGGCCGCTCATCTGCAAGCCGCGCGACTGAAATTCGCGTGAGGCTTCTTGCGCCCATTCAGCTTCTGCGCCTTCCAGCGACTTGCCAAAGGATGCAGCTTGTACAGCACGGGCGAGGCTGAAAGAGCGGTTAATCTTGTTGATTTCCTTGGACTCAGAGACGGTGCTACCGCCCATCTGAGCCTGGCGAGCAATCATGTCTTCGTGAGCTGCACGTCGTGCAATCTTTCCGTCGAGACGCTCCACTTCGCGCTTGCAAAGGTCGGCCTCTTCTTGTTCGTTGTTGGTCCAGTCGCGGTTTTCTTGTTCCGCGAGGTTGACCAACGCTTCAAAGCGATCTGCGTGCTTGGCACGGGTCGCCTTCATCTCGTTGAGATTCATGGTTGAGGGTTGAGGGTTTTTGTGAGAATCTGTATCTGCTTCGGGCGCAGGAGCTGCGACCTGTTCGATTTCAGGCTGTAGGTCACGCGCCTGCACCGTGGCGGCTGCGTATGCTGGATAGGTCACAGGTGACACGTCCAACAACTGCCGCACCTTGTCAACGCTACGCACAGTGCGCTCCTCATTCCATGACTGCTTGTCGATGGTAAAGGCAAACGAGGACTGACTGATGTCGCCTCGCTTTACGCTTTCATAGAAGTCTTTGGCATACTGCTGGCCTCCTAGCTTCACGCGGTACTTCAGTCCGCGCTCGTCCTGCTCAAGGGTCAGCGTGCCGTTTGTGGTACGTCCGAGCACAAGGTTCGGATCGTGGTTGATGAGCGCTCGCACGTCATTGGTCATGACGTCATCAAAAGCGCCTGGCTTGATGACTTCGCGGAAATGGCCTAGGTCAGTCTCGCTGTTGAATACAGCGGCATAGCCTTCCAGAACCATCTCCTCGCCTTCAGCCTCGCGCACCTCGACGGTGCCCATCGTACGCTTTTCAGCGTCCTTATACTGTTGCTTGATTTCCATCGCTGGATACTTTATCTGAATACTCGCCTAGGCGATCCAAGGCGATTTGGTTAATCTGCACGGTGTGGACGTCGCCACCGTCTACTGGGTTCAAACTCTCCTTACCTCGCACCTCGTTGATACTCATAACGCCACTCTGCAGCATCTGCTGGTAGAAATTGGCGCGTGCACTCATGTCGCCTCGGTACAGGTCATTGAGGTCAAACCTCGCGTAAATCTCAGGGCGCTCAAACGATTGGATGAGCTTGCGGTTAATCTCCTGCTCAATGCGCTTTGTCCAGGGCACAATCGTGTGACGAGCAAACTGCAAGTTCTGCTGCTCCACGTTGTTGAACGTCGTCTGTGATGGCAGTTGGACAAGCGAAGGTGGCACGCTGTAGATGCGGCAAATCTCTTCCGCTTGGAACTTGCGCGTCTCGATAAACTGCGCCTCGTCGGGTGTGATTGTGATGCGCTGGTACTTGAAGCCAAACGGCAGGAGCTTCGTTCCTGCGTTCATGCTGGAGCTGTTCCAAGAACTTTGGATTACGTCCATCTGCTCCTTGCGCAGTGGTTGGTCACTAGCCAAGACGCCTGTCATCTGACCTTTCTGACCGAAGTACTCGCTACCAAAATCCTGCGCGGCTTTGGCTAGTCCGATGTTCTCGCGGTGAAGCCTAATAGGACTCATGCGGTGCATGTTGCAAATCTCCAGCATGTTCTCAGGGCGTACCATTCCGTAGTCACGGACGGTGTAGATACGCTCATCTGATACCTCGCGAATGTCAACGTCGTAGTAGTGGACAGGGATAAGGCGCTCAGCGTAGCCTCGGTTGTTGCGCTCAATGATGGCAAAGCCGCACCCGTAGATCAGGGCGCTAGCTACGAGGGTCTCCCAAAATTCAAACGGTGTGTTTTCGTCGTTAGGGTTGTCTAGCACCTGAGAAGCTGGGTGCATGTTGGCCATCTCCACGTTGCGGCCATCGCGCATGTAGATGTCAAGGCTCAGGGCGCCGATCGTGCTGGCAATCTTGTTGACGCAAGCGTAGACGGTGGAAACGCCCAGGGCGCCTTGCTCTGTGATGTGGACGCCAGAACTCACGAAGCCTGTGATGCCCAGGTCTTGCTTGAGTGTCTGCGAGTCGTACTTGCCGACTCGATAGCGAAAGATGGAACGTAGGCGGTCTGCGAGTGTAGCCATTTAACCCTTGTATCCTTATAAGATACGAAAGGTATTTTACAAATCCAATATCTCCAACATTATATCCTCGGAGCCTAATGTGTGGCAGTATTCATTCATGGCTATGATTGAGGCTATGATGCCGTCAACCTTCTTGTTCTCCTGCTTCTCTTTCACAACGCGCTTGTTCTCGTTGTTGTCGGTATAGACTACAGCGCATCCAATCTGCCAGCGCAGGCAACGGTTGCCTCCGTGAATTACCTTGCCCTTCATGACAGCCATCTCAAACTCCTTCGTCGGTCCGTTCATCGTTGTGATGTTCTGCGCCATGGCGGACATGACGATTCCGTCAGCCTCTAACTCACTGACGATGTAGGTAGAGAAGCGCGGGTCATAGCCGATGCTTCTGACGTCGTACTTGGCGCACTGCTCTACGATGTACTCTTTGACGATGCGGTAGTCCGTGACGTTGCCTGGTGTGATTGTGATGTCGCCCTCGCGTTGAAAGGCCACGTAGTCGATTCCTGCGCTTAGCTTCTTCGTGTGCGCCTTCTCCGAGTTGACAAACTGATGAACGAGAAGATAGAAACAATCGTTATCCACGTCGTCAAAAAGTAGAGCGAAGGCGGTAAGGTCTTGAGTGCTTGCCAAGTCAAGGCCGCCATAACATGGCAGGTGTGGAAGTCGGTCATATGGTATTGGTGTGGAGCCTTTCATCCAAACGTCATCAGGAATCCAAGCCGTCTCTGCGCTGGTCCAAATATTGAGATGAAGGCGCAGGAAGCTGTTAACCATAGATGGATTTGCCTTTGCGTTTTGTACAGCTTGCTCGAAGTATCCTTTGTGGCAGATAGTGCCGTAGCCCGGGTTGGCCTTCTTCCACGTATCCTCCTTCGTCCAGTCGTCGTCCTGATCTGCCGCGTACAGGACAGGTAGAAACGTCGGGTCTTGGATGCGTCCATCCTTGACGGCAGTGGCGTACTCGTGGACCTCGTAGCAGATAGATGCGCGGTCGTGGCCTGCCGTAGTGAGCGCCATAATGAGCGGCTGACGCCTTGCGCCTGTCGAGGTCGTCAGAACGTCCCAGAGGTCTCTGTTGGGTTGCGTGTGAAGCTCATCAAAGATGACGGCATGACAGTTGAGTCCGTGCTTCGTGTACGCCTCCGCGCTGATGCTCTTGTACCAACTGCTCCTGTAATGGACAACGTTGCGGAGCACCTTGGCCCTACTTCGAAGATGCTCGTTGTTGGTGATCATCTCCTGAGCGATGTTAAAGACGATGTTGGCCTGTCCTCGGTCGCCTGCCGCGCTGATAACCTCGGCGCCCTTCTCGCCATCAGCAAAAAGCATGTACAAGGCAATGGCCGCGCTCAGGTTGCTCTTTCCATTCTTGCGCGGAATCTCGACGTAGCAGGTGCGGTACTTGCGGGTGCCGTCCTGCTTCTTCCATCCAAACAACGGTCGTATGATGTCGTCCTTCTGCCAGTCCTCCAGCAGGAAAGGCTTGCCGCCCAAGTCGCCTTTGACGTGGGTGCAGAACCTTTCAATGAAGGTGACAGCGCGATCTGCGGCTGCTTGGTCAAAGTGATACTTATTCATCATCGAGACACATAATAGCCAATTCTTTCACGTAGCAATGCAATAGCCATTCTACGCTAATCCTTTCACGCGATGCTACTCGTGAGAGTATCCGGAATTGCTTTTGAGTCAGTGGAACTTGCACGTTTGTGTAATCACTCATCAGTCGAAGTATTCGGCATTCTCGTCAGTCACTGGCTTACCTTCTCCAATCCAATTCTCAAGGCGTGTGATAATAATCTGCTTGCGGTGTCGCGCCTCCTTGAGTTGTTGCCACTCTGGGCGCATCCGTGAGTAGACGTCACCACTCTTACCTGTTACCTGGTAGCACGTGCCATGCTGATCACAGTAAGACTGAAGGTCGCGCTCTTCGAGAATGACGCAGGCCAAAGTGAAGAGGAGTTGTAGTTGACCAGGCGTCAGGTCTGTACGGGCCTCGTAGAGGTTGAGAAGCTCGTTGTACTTCTTTGATTGTTCTATTGTCATGTCCGTTTTGGTTTTTTGTGGTCGCGATGTGCGCTTGAC
>Ga0208785_1000391_pt1 | contig 19695 bp, 16 predicted proteins | sample DEB08_DNA_2_FD_185499 | JGI IMG/M metagenome (GOLD analysis project Ga0208785, IMG submission 185499) | Aqueous microbial communities from the Delaware River and Bay under freshwater to marine salinity gradient to study organic matter... | ecosystem: Environmental > Aquatic > Marine > Coastal ...
AAAGTCAAATCATTGAAGTGAGTTTTGACTTCCGTATAGAAACGGAAGCCTTAAATAGAATTGATGGAGTTTCCAAAGTGAAAAACACCCATGACTTTGACTACGAAATCCATGTAACTGGCAAACAAGACCTACGCCCTGCAATCTTTGATTTTGCCCATGATAATGGGTTGAAAATCCTTAAACTTCAACTTAAAAATGAAAGTTTAGAACAACTGTTTACAAGTTTAACAGCCTAAAAAACTTCTTTTGCAATCGCCTTGATATTGTCTGATTTTCCCATAGAATAGTAATGCAAAAAGGGAACGCCTGCAGCTTTCAGCTCTTTACTTTGTTCGATACACCATTCTACCCCTACCTGACGCACAGCTTCATTGTCTTTACATCGAAGCACTTCTTTTATCAAAGCCTCTGGAAGATCGACATGAAAGCGATGGGGAATCATGTTGAGTTGTTTTTGTGTGGAAAGAGGCTTAAGACCAGGGATGATAGGGACATCTATTCCCTCCTCACGTGCTTTGCCTACAAATTCAAAAAACTTCTGATTGTCAAAAAACATTTGGGTAACAACATAATTTGCACCAGCTTCAATTTTTTTCTTTAAAAAGTGTAAATCACTCTTCAAACTGGGTGCTTCCATATGCTTTTCAGGATAGCCTGAAACCCCAATACAAAAATCAGTAGCATGAGAATTTAACAATTCTTCATCCAAATAAATACCTTGGTTTAAGGCAGTTATTTGTTCTACTAATTCGTTTGCGTAACGGTGTCCATCTTCTGTTGGAGTAAAATAGGTCTCTGTCTTTACTGCATCTCCACGTAGTGCTACAAGATTGTCAATACCCAAAAAGTCCAGATCGATTAAAAAATTCTCTGTATCCTCTTTACTAAACCCCCCACAGAGGATATGAGGAACTGCATCTATCTGGTACTTACTTTGAAGAGCAGCACAAATTCCTACCGTCCCAGGACGCTTTCTTATGACTTTCTTTTCAAGTAAACCGTTGCCCACTTGTTTATAAATATGTTCTTCCCTATGGTATGTTACGTCTATGAAAGGCGGTTTAAATTCCATCAATTCATCTATAGCATCAAACAGGGTGTGGATATTTTGTCCTTTTAGGGGAGGTAAAATCTCAAAGGTAAACTGCGTTTGATTTTTTGCTTGGGCAATGTGTTCTGTTACTTTCATTGGCTAGTAATTTCTATTGTCTTATTATTCAGCAAGATTGGGATTCAACCATTTTCTGGCTTCTTCTAGGGAAATTCCCCTGCGTGTGCTATATGATTTTAGTTGGTCTGTTTTAATTTTTCCCAATCCAAAATAGTATGCCTCGGGGTGTGCAAAGTAATAGCCAGATACGGAAGAAGCGGGCCACATAGCCAAACTTTCTGTCAGTTTTACTCCTATGGTTTCTTCCACCTCTAGGAGGTTCCACAGTGTGCTTTTCTCTAAATGATCAGGACAAGCTGGATAGCCCGGTGCAGGGCGTATCCCTTTGTAACTCTCTCGAATCAATTCTTCATTTGATAACTCCTCTCCGGAGGCATATCCCCAATAGTGCTTACGTACTTGTTGATGTAAATATTCTGCATAAGCCTCTGCCAAACGATCTGCCAATGCTTTAATCATGATAGCGTTATAATCGTCGTTTGCTGCTTCAAAAGCCTTTGCTTTTTCATCTGTTCCAAAGCCTGTAGTCACACAAAAGGCACCCATATAGTCTGTTTTCCCACTATCTTTTGGGGCTATAAAATCTGCTAAAGCCAAATTGGGTTGGCCGCTGCGTTTTTTGAGTTGCTGCCTAAGGGTAATCCAACGTGCACGTACTTTTTGTGGGGTCTGTGAGTCGTAAACTTCAATATCATCTCCAACTGCATTAGCTGGGAAAAGTCCAAAACGCGCCTTGGCGGTCAACCATTTTTCAGAAATCAGCTTAGCCAACATCTCCTGAGCATCCTTAAAAAGGGAACGTGCCTGTTCTCCTACTACTTGATCTTCTAGTATTGCTGGATAGCTCCCGTGTAAGTCCCAAGAGCGGAAAAAAGGGCTCCAATCGATATAAGGCACTAGGTCCTTAAGAGGTTGATGAGCTATCGTATGAACACCCAACTGATTGGGGACTTGAGGGTCAAACTGTTCCCAATTAATCTGAAATGCATTGTTTTGGGCCTCCTCCAAACTGAGGTAAGACTTCTCCGAACTTCGCTCTAAAAACCGGGTTTTAAGAAGCTCATATTCGTCTCGTATTTTTTTTATGTATGCTTTACTGTGATCTTTCTGTAGCAGATTACTAACCACCCCAACAGCACGTGACGCATCATTTACATGGATAACAGCCGCTTTGGATTGAGGTGCTATTTTTACAGCTGTATGAGCTTTGGAAGTTGTTGCTCCACCAATCAAAAGTGGTATAGAAATATTTTGTCGATCCAGTTCTTTTGCCAAGTACACCATCTCATCAAGAGAGGGGGTAATCAGACCGGAGAGACCTATAACGTCCACCTGTTCCTCTACTGCACGTTGGATAATTACTTCTGGAGGCACCATAACACCTAGGTCTATGATTTCATAGTTATTACAGGCAAGGACAACACTCACGATATTTTTTCCTATGTCGTGCACATCTCCTTTGACCGTAGCCATTAAAATTTTACCTGCATGCTGTGATGTTTTAGTTTTTTGCGCCTCTATGAAAGGCTGTAAATAAGCTACAGCCTTCTTCATTACACGCGCTGATTTTACAACTTGAGGTAAAAACATTTTTCCCTCACCAAACAAATCACCTACAACGTTCATTCCATCCATCAAAGGTCCTTCTATGACCTCAATAGGTTGATCTGCTTGTAGTCGGGCTTCTTCAGCGTCTTGCTCAATATAGGTGTCTATCCCTTTAACAAGTGCATGTGTAATTCGTGCATGTAGCGCTTCCTTCCTCCAGCTGTCCTTTTCTTTTTTATCACTTTTATTCGTTTGCACTACGTCCTCAGCATATTCTAACAGTCGTTCTGTGGCATCTGGTCTACGGTCCAATAAAACGTCCTCCACATACTCCATCAATTCTTTTGGGACCTCATCGTACACTTCGAGAAGGGATGGGTTAACAATACCCATATTCATACCGTGTTGAATTGCGTGATAGAGAAAGGAGGCATGCATAGCTTCACGAACAGTATTGTTCCCGCGAAAAGAAAAAGAAACATTGCTTACACCCCCACTCACACTGGCGTGGGGCAAATTTTCACGGATCCATTTTGTCGCTTTAAAAAAATCTAAAGCATTTTTTTTATGCTCTTCCATACCTGTGGCAACAGGAAAAATATTGGGATCAAAGATGATATCCTCGGGTGGGAACTTCACTTGATTTACCAAAATAGTATAGGACCGTTCACAAATAGTAATACGGCGGTCTAAAGTATCTGCCTGACCCTTTTCATCAAAGGCCATGACAATTACTGCGGCTCCGTATTTCTTTATGGTTTGAGCCTGAGAAATAAAATTTTCTTCCCCTTCTTTAAGACTGATTGAATTTACTATTCCCTTCCCTTGAACCACTTTCAATCCAGCTTCAATAATTTCCCACTTGGAACTATCTATCATAACAGGAACACGAGCAATATCGGGCTCAGCGGCGATAAGATTCAAGAAGGTAGTCATGGCTTTTACTCCATCAATCATTCCTTCATCCATATTGACGTCGATGATTTGAGCACCACCAATTACTTGTTCCCGAGCTATTTCTATTGCTTCATCGTAATTCTGATTTTCAATTAACCGCAGGAATTTTCTTGACCCTGTTACATTGGTACGTTCGCCAACATTGACGAAGTTCGTATACTCAGTAATGACTAGTGGTTCCAGACCTGATAGGAATAAAGGTTTTTTCTTACTCATATTCAAGAACTTTAGGAATCCGTGGAGGGTATTTTTTTGCCACTTCTGCTATCAAACGAATGTGTTCAGGAGTAGTCCCGCAACACCCACCGATAATGTTAACTACATTTTGCTTTAAATACTCCTCTATGAGTTCTTGCATTTCTTCTGGAGACTGATCATAAGCACCAAATGCATTGGGAAGACCTGCATTGGGATGAGCTGAAATAAAAGCCTCACTTTGTTCAGAAAGCCGCTTGACATAGGGCAATAGTTGATCTGCCCCTAGTGCGCAGTTGAATCCTAAACTCAAGACCGGGATGTGGCTCAATGAAATATGAAAGGCCTCAACCGTCTGCCCTGAAAGTGTTCTCCCGCTTGCATCTGTAATGGTTCCACTTATCATTATGGGGATATCGATTTGTTTTTCTATGCGAACCTCCTCTGTTGCAAGAAGGGCCGCCTTGGCATTGAGTGTGTCAAAAATAGTTTCTATTAAAAGGACATCCGCACCTCCAGCTATCAATCCAAGGACCTGTTCTCGATATGCCTTAACGAGCTCATCAAAAGTAACTGCCCTGTAGCCCGGGTCATTGACATCTGGGGACATACTAGCTGTTTTGTTGGTTGGACCTATAGAGCCTGCAACATAACGTTTTTGATGGGGTGTTTTGGCAGTAAACTCATCTGCTACTTCTTTGGCAATTTTTGCACTCTCGTAATTTAATTCATAGGCCAAGTCCTCCATTTGATAATCAGCCATACCTATTGAAGTTGAAGAAAATGTATTGGTTTCAATAAGATCTGCACCTGCTTCTAAATAAGTCTTGTGAATTTTCTTGATGATTTCAGGTTGGGTAAGAGAGAGCAGGTCATTATTACCCTTCAAGGAGCAAGGATGATCTTTAAAGCGCGAGCCTCTAAAATCGTTTTCTTCTAGTTGAAAATTTTGAATCATGGTACCCATAGCACCGTCCAAAATCAATATCCGCTCTTTGAGGTCTTTTGTGATACTCATTTTATTTTTTTAAGGCGTTTTGAATATCTTCCCAAAGATCTTCAACGTGTTCTAATCCAACTGATAAACGAATCATCCCTCCTGTAATCCCAACGGCTAACTGAGCCTCTTTGGAAAGTTTACTGTGTGTTGTTGAAGCAGGATGGGTTACAATCGTTCTCGAATCCCCTAAATTGGCTGAGCGAGAACACAGTTGAATAGCATCAATAAAGGTTTTTCCTGCTTTTAACCCTCCCTTCAATTCAAAAGAGACTATCGACCCTCCTTGTTTCATTTGTTTTTTTGCAAGTTCGTTTTGTGGGTGTGAGGGTAGAAAGGGATATTTTACCCATTTGATCTCTGGATGTGCTTCTAGTCTTTTTGCTAACTCTAGAGCGCTTTCACAATGACGGTCTACTCGTACTGCCAAGGTTTCCAAGCTTTTAGATAAAATCCAAGCATTGAAGGGAGACAGAGATGCTCCTGTATTTCTTGCAAAAAGATACAGCTGCCGGATAAGATCTTTTTTGCCTACAGTAATTCCTCCCAACACACGTCCTTGTCCATCCATAAGTTTTGTAGCGGAATGGATTACCAAATCTGCACCAAAATCAATAGGATTTTGAAGATAAGGTGTGGCAAAGCAGTTATCAACAATAAAAAGTAACTTGTGTTTTTTTGCTATTCTACCCAGTTTTTCTAAGTCGATCACTTCTACTCCTGGGTTAGTGGGAGACTCTACGTAGATACATTTGGTGTTTTTCTGTATTGCAGTTTCTACAGCATCCAATTGGTCTGTATCAAAATAGGTGGTTTGAATATTCCATTTTGGAAAATAGTTCGTAAATAAGGTGTGGGTAGAACCAAAAATGGCCCGAGCAGAAAGCACATGGTCTCCAGCCTCTAAAAAAGTTGCAAAAGTACCAAACACGGCCCCCATGCCACTGGCAAAGGCTACTCCATCCTCTGCTCCCTCCATTTCACAGACTTTTTGAATGAATTCAGAAGTATTTGGGTTAGAAAACCTACTGTAGATGTTGCGTTGTTTTTCTTCTGTAAAAGAAGCACGCATATCTTCTGCATCTTCAAATACAAAACTTGAAGTCAGGTGCAAAGGTGTGGAGTGCTCCTGGAAAGAAGAGCGCTCCATTTGTGTGCGGATGGCTTTGGTTTCAAATTTAGTTTTCATACCTCTACTCCATTTAGAAAGACTTGATGGTTAATTTTAGCTGTATGCTCTAAAGTTTTGGAAACCGAGCAGTATTTATCAAATGAAAGTTGTGCCGCTCGCTTTGCCTTTTCAGGAGAAAAATCGCCTTCTAGATAAATGCGAAGATCAATTTGATAAAACAAGGCAGGTACTTCATTTTCATGACGATGCCCATGTACCTCCATCTTCAACACCTTTGGATTAATTTTTTGTTTATTGAGTATCGCTACGATATCGATACTGCTACATCCCGCAATACCCATAAGAAGTAACTCCATAGGGCTCACCCCCTGAACCTCTCCAGTTGTCTTTGATTTATTATCCAACCGGATACTCATTCCGTTGGCATTGGCAACTTCAAAAAGATAATCGTCGTTTATTCGTTCTAGTGATACATTCATAAGGTCTATGTTTTAGAAAAGTTTAGATAAAATTTGAGCCATTGCTTCATTTTCAATAAGAAAGGCATCATGTCCGTGTAGCGAACTCAGTTCGTGATAGTAGAGTTCTTTTTTAAAAGGTTTACACCTCTCCATTGTTTTTTTGTCTTCTGTAGGAGTAAAAAACAAGTCGCTATCAATCGCTATCAAGTGAATTTCCGCAGTGATATTTTTTATGATTTCTTCTACACTATACCCAGATCTTTCGATATTGATTGTTGACAAGAGGTGGTTCATCATTAGATAGGACTCAAACTTAAAACGTTTTGCTAGCTTATCGCCGTGGTAAAGTAGCCAACTTTCGATATTATACATCCCCATTTCTTGATTTGTTGTTCTACCAAAACGAAAATCGAAAGATTGGGGAGTACGGTAGGTTAACATGGCATGAATTCGTGCATCTTCAAGAGGTTGCTTTGAATTTTGTAAAATACGTTTCTGCAGAAAGGTATTCGCAATAATCCAGTCGTTTGCTTTCCAATCTGCTGCAACAGGAATCAAATATTTTGTTATGTTGGGTGCCAAGGCGACCATTTCCCAAGCAATACCTCCTCCTATTGAACCTCCTATTAAAGCATACAATTTTTCAATTCCCAAAGTCTCTAGACCTAATAAAAATAAAGAAGCAATATCTCCTGCATGAAAGACTTCAGGATTTGAAAAAGTCTGCTCTAAAGTTCCATTGCCAGGTATATTAAAACCTAAAACAGTGTATGTCGCTGTGTCAATCGTTTTGTCAGGACCAATGATTTCATTCCACCATCCACCCTTTCCTGTGAGTTGAGCGTCACCGGTGAGTGAATGATTCACCAACACAACAGGTGCAGTTCCTATTTCCCGACCAAAATGCTGATAATGCAAATCGAAATTAGGGAAAACAACACCTGAATGTGTTTTAAAATTGGATATTGAAATCGTTTTGATCATTGACATAGGTCCTAAATCTGTCCAAAGGCAGACTCCAAATCATTCATAAGGTCATTGATGTCTTCTAATCCAACAGAAAGCCGGATCAAATCTTGAGTGACTCCCGTAGTTTTTTGAGCTGCTTCATCCAACTGTTGATGGGTAGTACTTGCAGGATGTATAATCAAGGACTTGGTATCTCCAATATTCGCCAATAGGGAAAATAACTGCGTTGTATCCGCTACTTTTTTAGCAGCCTCATACCCTTTTTTCAATCCAAAAGTCACGATCCCACTTTGTCCTTTTGGGAGGTATTGCTGAGCCAAGGCATTGTATTTTGAAGTTTTAAGACCGGGATAATTCACCCAGGCCACCTCATCTCGGGTAGACAGCCATGCGGCTAATTTCAACGCATTTTCTGAATGTTTTTTCATTCGTATATCGAGCGTTTCAACACCTTGTATGGTTTGAAAACTATTAAAAGGACTGGGGGCGCTCCCCAAATCTCGTAAGCCCTCGATGCGTACTTTGGCAATAAACGCAAGATTTCCTAGTGCCTCGTGATAATTCAGCCCGTGGTAACTAGGATTGGGTTCAGTGAATTCAGGAAAATTTCCATTACCCCAATCAAAGGTACCTGCATCTATGATCACACCCCCTAGGGTAGTTCCATTTCCTGTAAGGTATTTCGTTAAGGAGTGTATTACAATATTGGCACCGTGTTCAATCGGGTTTAACAAGGCAGGTGAAACTACGGTATTGTCTACAATAAAAGGGACTTTAGCGCTTTTCGCTGCAGCTGCAATTGCTTTGAGATCCAGTACGTCCAACTTAGGATTTCCTAGAGATTCTGCAAAAAATGCTCGGGTGTTGGATTGAACTGCTTTTGAAAATTCAGTGGGATCGTCTGGATTGACAAAAGTCGAAGTAATGCCAAATCGAGGAAGAGTATTTGCCAGAAGATTGTAGGTACCACCATACAAACTATTGGAGGCAACTATATGATCTCCTGTTCTTAGGATGGTCATCAGGCTGGTAGCAATGGCTGCTGTTCCAGAAGCTGTAGCCACCGCAGCCACTCCACCTTCAAGGGCTGCCAAACGTTGCTCCAATACATCATTGGTTGGATTGTTGAGCCTTGTATAAATAAAGCCAGACTCTGCTAGTGAAAACAAATTAGCAGCGTGATCTGAATTATTAAACACATAAGAGGTTGTTTGATAAATAGGAACTGCTTGTGTTCCCTGAGTTTTTTTTGCATCATGCCCTGCATGTAATGCTTGTGTTGCGAGTTGTGTACTCATAATTGAAATTCTTTTTTTATGGATTGTAAATAATCTAATTTTTCCCAAGTGAAAAGCTCTACTTCCTTCGATACTTTTCCGTTGTAAGGAGATTCAAACGTTTTAGTAATTGTCAGAGGCTGACGCCCCATATGTCCATAAGAAGCTGTTTCTAGGTACATCGGATTTCTCAATTTGAGTCGTTGCTCAATCGCGTAGGGTCGCATGTCAAACAAAGTTGCTGCCTTTATAGCTATTTCTGCATCAGTGAGGTTTACTTTAGAAGTACCATAAGTATTGATATAAATTGAAGTTGGTTCAACCACGCCAATGGCGTAACTCAACTGTACAAGGATTTCGTCTGCCACTCCAGCAGCCACTAGATTTTTAGCCATGTGTCGTGCCGCATAGGCTGCACTTCGATCTACTTTACTAGGGTCTTTTCCACTAAAGGCTCCTCCACCGTGACCTCCTTTTCCGCCGTAGGTGTCCACTATAATTTTTCTACCTGTAAGGCCTGTATCTCCGTGCGGTCCTCCAATGACAAACTTTCCTGTAGGATTGACATGATAGGTTATGTCCTTGCCAAATAACTTTTGGATTTCTGGAGGACACTGGTCAACCACTCGAGGAATAAGCACTTGTATCACATCCGATTTAATTTGTTCCAACATCGCTTTTTCATCAGTGTCAAAATCATCGTGTTGTGTGGAAACAACAATTGTATCAATACGTATGGGTTTGTTATTGTCGTCATACTCAATAGTAACTTGTGATTTAGAATCGGGGCGTAAGTAGGTGATTTCTTTATTTTCTCTCCTCAATGCTGCCAGTTCGATCAAAATCTTATGAGACAAGTCAAGAGCTAAAGGAATTAAAGATTCTGTTTCATTTGTGGCGTATCCGAACATAATTCCCTGATCTCCAGCTCCTTGAGCTTCTTTTTCTTCACGATCTACGCCGCGGTTAATGTCTTGTGATTGTTCGTGAATAAGTGATACTACTCCGCAAGAATCTCCGCTAAATTGATAGGCGCCTTTGGTATAGCCAATTTTGTTAATTGTTTCTCTTGCAATAGTTTGCACATCCAGGTAGGTAGCGCTTTTGACTTCGCCAGCAAGGATTACTTGACCAGTAGTTACAAGGGTTTCACAAGCCACCTTACTCTCGGGATCAAAAGCTAAAAAATGATCGAGTAAGGCGTCGCTGATTTGATCTGAAATTTTATCTGGGTGTCCTTCACTTACAGATTCTGAGGTAAAAAAGTATGCCATTTTAGTTGCTTTAGGGAAGGATTCAAACGGTGCGTTTTGAAAAGCAACACTGCTTTAGCATTTTTTTTTCGAGGTTTGCAATCAGTCAAATCCTTCCTCGTTCGAGAGACAAAAATACAGCTTTTTTTTTATTGACACTTATTTATTTTTTTTCAAGTAAAAATAATCTCGAATACAATAAGGATACTTTTTCAGCTCTACCGCTTTTATTCTTTAAAAAAAGAAACTACTTTGCAGTTCCTAAACAAACATTAAAGCACTATGCATATTGCTATCGCTGGAAACATTGGGGCAGGAAAAACAAGCCTCACTGAACTTTTGGCAAAACACTACAACTGGGAGGCACATTTTGAAGATGTTATTGACAATCCTTACCTAGATGATTTTTACAACCACATGGAACGTTGGTCATTCAATCTTCAAATTTACTTTCTAAAAAGCCGCTTTCAACAATTATTAGCGATAAAAAACAACCCTAAAACCATCATTCAAGATCGAACAATTTACGAGGATGCACATATTTTTGCTCCAAACTTAAAAGCTATGGGTTTGATGAACCTAAGAGATTTTAAAAATTATCAAGAGCTTTTTGAGTTGATGGAGTCTTTGATTAAAGGACCTGATTTACTTATTTATTTACGCAGTAGCATTCCTAATCTGGTTAATAAAATTCATAAAAGAGGACGGGATTATGAAACTTCGATCAGCATTGATTATTTAAGCCGTCTCAACGAACGATATGAAGCATGGACCTCGACTTATGACAAGGGAAAAATTGTAATTATCGATGTTGATAATATGGACTTTGTTGAAAATGAAGACGATTTAAAACACATCATAGGAAAAATAGATGCTGTTTTTTGAAAATTCAACTCTAAATGCTTCAGGCTTAAGGAGACAAAAAAAAGAGGTTGAAATTCAACCTCTTTTTTTTTAAATAACTCAAACTCTGTTACTCTTTTTCGTCTTTTTCTTCTTTAATAGTAACTTCAACAACCATTTCTTTTTCAGAATCTGAAGTTACATTTACTGTGTATTCCTCATCCTCTGTAGCCTTTGTGTCAGTAACAACCACCTCGATGGTGTTTGACTTATTTTGCGCTTCTACATAGGCTGCAACAGCGTCTTGATTCATTGCTATACTCGGTGCAATAACCAATGCAACTACAGACATTAATTTGAGTAAGATGTTCAATGAAGGTCCTGAAGTATCTTTAAAAGGATCACCCACAGTATCACCAACTACAGCAGCTTTATGAGCATCTGTTCCCTTTCTTCCTTGTTCTTCTATCATTTTTTTGGCGTTATCCCAGGCACCACCCGCATTCGACTGGAAAATAGCCATCAAGACCCCACATGTAGTAACACCAGCAAGAAGTCCTCCTAGCATTTCAGCTCCACCAAAAAATCCTACTCCTACAGGAACCACTATTGCTAGTACCCCTGGTAAGACCATTTCTTTAATAGAAGCTTTAGTAGAGATTGCTACACACTTATCGTATTCTGCTACTCCATCTGCAGCGTCAAATATCTTGCGGTCTGCAGCAGAAGCTTTAGACATGTCTGAATTGTTTTTTCGCATGACTTCCAAAGCAGCTTTCAATGCAGGAATGTCTCTAAACTGTCTTCTTACCTCTTCAATCATTGCCATCGCAGCTCTACCAACTGCATTCATAGACAATGCAGAAAAAACAAAAGGCAACATACCTCCTACCAAAAGTCCAGCCATGATTTTGGGCTGTGCAACATCAATAGCAGGAATATTTGCTGTTTTCATGTAAGCTGCAAACAATGCCAAAGCTGTCAAAGCAGCAGAAGCAATTGCAAATCCTTTTCCAATTGCAGCAGTAGTATTTCCTACAGCATCTAATTTGTCTGTACGCTCTCTTACTTCGGGATCAAGTTCTGCCATTTCAGCAATTCCCCCAGCATTGTCAGAAATAGGTCCATAAGCATCTACAGCTAATTGAATACCTGTATTCGCCAACATACCCACAGCGGCAATCGCAATTCCGTAGAGTCCTGCAAAATAATGAGAAACTAGTATAGCTCCAGCAATTAGAATAATGGGGATTGCAGTGGACATCATCCCCACTCCTAAACCAGAAATAATATTTGTTGCAGCACCTGTTTCAGACTGCTCTACAATTGATTTTACAGGTTTAGTACCTGTACCTGTGTAGTATTCCGTTACTTTTCCAACAGCCAATCCAGCAATCAAACCTGCGATTGTGGCAAAAAAGACTCCAAGAGCTCCAGAAGGCAATCCTTCAACTGATTCTGGAATAAAAGCTTGAATTAAAAAATAGGAGGCTACCAACATCAATCCTGCTGAACCAAACTCTCCTAAGTTTAATGCTTTGTGGGGAGAACCTCCCTCTTTTACTCGAACAAAAAACGTTCCAATGATAGACATCACAATACCTACAGCAGCTAAAGCTAGTGGCAAATATACTGCCCCCAATCCGTCAAAATCAGGAGTTACTATCAACGCGCCTAAAACCATTGTCCCTATGATTGAGCCAACATAGGACTCAAAAAGGTCAGCACCCATTCCGGCTACATCTCCTACATTATCTCCTACATTATCAGCTATCGTTGCTGGATTTAAAGGGTGGTCTTCGGGAATTCCTGCTTCAACTTTCCCTACCAGGTCTGCTCCTACGTCTGCGGCTTTGGTATAAATACCTCCACCTACACGTGCGAACAAAGCTATAGACGAGGCTCCTAATGAAAATCCTGAAAGTACGTTCAGTACTTCCGTAATTTCCCAGCCTTGACCACTGTATATTGCAAAAAGACCACTTAGCCCTAATACACCAAGACCAACTACTCCCAAGCCCATTACTGCTCCTCCAGCAAAAGCAACTTCTAATGCTTTACCTAGAGAAGTTCTAGCAGCATTTGTAGTTCTTACATTCGCTTTAGTAGCAACTTTCATACCGATGAATCCTGCAAGAGCAGAACAAATAGCTCCTACTATAAAGGATACAGCTACCATCCCGTTTGAACCAGCTTCTGACTGCCCTTTGAAAAATAATAGGACAGCTACTGCAGCTACAAAAACTGATAATATTTTGTATTCTGCTTTTAAAAATGACATTGCACCGTCTGCAATATTTTTTGCAATTCGTGCCATTTTCTCATTTCCTACTTCTTGTTTAGATACCCAATTGTTTTTAATAAAAACAAAGAGTAATGCTAGTACTCCAAATGCGGGTAGTAATTGTATGAATAATTCCATCTTAGTTTTTTGTTTGAAAAGTGTGCGTAAAAATAGTAAAACAATCTAGAATACAAAACCTGATAAAACTGGAGCAATCCAGTGGTAATAGCAAGCTTTTTCTAGGGATTTAAGGCTTAATTTCATTAACGATACATGACTTTTTTAACCGATTTAATCACATCCTGGTGATTGGGCAACCATTCTTCTAGTAAAACTGGAGAATATGGCGCGGGGGTGTCTGCAGTATTTATTTTTTCGACGGGAGCGTCTAAGTAATCAAATAATTCGTTTTGCACCTGATAGGTGATTTCTGTAGATATATTACCAAAAGGCCATGATTCCTCTAAAATCACCAAACGGTTAGTTTTCTTCACAGACTCAAAAATAGTTTTATAGTCTAAGGGGCGAATGGTGCGCAAATCGATTACCTCAACATCAATTCCTTCTTTTGACAATTCCTCTGCGGCAATCAACCCTTCTTTTAAAATTTTTCCGAAAGAGACCAAGGTGATGTCTTTTCCTGGTCTTTTTATATCAGCAACACCTATTGGTAGAGTATACTCTCCTTCTGGAACCTCCCCTTTATCCCCATACATTTGTTCTGACTCCATAAAAATCACTGGATCGTTATCTCTGATCGCAGACTTTAATAATCCTTTGGCATCATAAGGGTTTGAAGGAACAATTACTTTGAGGCCAGGGCAGTTAGCATACCAGCTCTCAAACGCTTGAGAATGTGTTGCTGCGAGCTGACCTGCAGAGGCCGTAGGACCACGAAATACGATAGGACAAGGGAACTGTCCGCCTGACATTTGTCTAATTTTTGCAGCGTTGTTAATAATCTGATCGATACCTACTAACGCAAAATTAAACGTCATATATTCAATTATAGGTCGGTTTCCAGTCATTGTAGACCCAACACCAATACCTGAAAATCCAGCTTCTGAAATTGGGGTATCAATGACACGCTTAGGGCCAAATTCGTCTAACATACCTTTGGATGCTTTATAAGCGCCGTTGTATTCTGCTACTTCTTCACCCATTAAATAAATGGTTTCATCTCTTCTCATCTCCTCACTCATAGCCTGAGCAATTGCTTCTCTAAATTGAATGGTTTTCATCGTTTAAATTGCATTTGAGCGCAAATTTAATCATTAATTATCTATTATCTCTACTCAATAAACAAGGAATACTTACGTTTGTATTAAACCTTTAGTAAATACATTTGGTCTCAAAGTTATTGGGTCCAATAAAATTTTTATAAATGAAGTTAATTCAGATGACCGTCCGTGGAATCTCCTACAGCGAAACCCAAACTGGAGCCTATGCGCTTATATTAAGCGAAGAGGAAGGCGACAGAAAACTTCCAATAATCATCGGCGGATTTGAGGCTCAATCCATTGCAATTGCCTTGGAACAGGAAGTAAAACCTAGCCGACCTCTTACCCATGATCTTTTTAAGAGTTTCGCTGAGCGCTTCGAAATATACGTTAAACAAGTCATCATACACAAGCTAGTAGATGGGGTGTTTTATGCGAGTCTGATCTGTGAACGCGATAAGATTGAAGAAATTATTGACTCTCGTACTTCAGATGCTATCGCATTAGCACTGCGCTACAACGCACCAATATACACCTATGATTCAATCTTAAAAAAAGCAGGATTTACGGCTGCAATCTCCGGGGAAGCAAAAAAATTATCTGAAGACAACTGGATTCAGAATTTTGTGACAGAGCAAAGCAACAAAAATGAAGAAATAGGGGATCTTAAAAACTACACTGTTTCCGAATTGAAAGCACTTCTAACGAAATTGGTCAATCAAGAAAGCTATGAAAAAGCTGCTCGTATTCGTGATGAATTGTCCAAAAGAAAAAGTTAATTATATTATTGTTAATTTTTTTTGATAAACTTCTTCAGTAAACAGTTCTAAATAAAAGAAATGCTTCTAATTTTGATTTAAAGTCTGTTTATGAAGCAATATCTAGAGCTCTTAAAGCACGTTCAAAGCAAAGGGATTAAAAAAGAAGACCGAACGGGAACAGGTACAAAAAGTATTTTTGGTTATCAAATGCGATTTGATCTCTCTGAAGGCTTTCCTTTGGTTACCACCAAAAAAATTCATGTTAAATCCGTCATTCACGAGCTGCTCTGGTTTTTAAAGGGAGAAACCAATATTGATTATTTACAAGAAAACGGAGTTCGAATTTGGAATGAGTGGGCAGATGAAAATGGAGATTTAGGTCCTGTTTACGGTCATCAATGGCGCAATTGGAATAGTGAGGGAATTGATCAAATCGAAGAAGTCATCCGCAGTTTAAAAACAAATCCAGATTCCAGAAGAATGATAGTTTCTGCTTGGAATCCAAGTGTCCTTCCCGACACGAAAGTTTCTTTTTCTGAAAATGTAGCAAATAATAAAGCAGCCTTACCTCCATGTCATGCTTTTTTTCAATTTTATGTTGCTAACGGCAAGCTGTCCTGCCAGTTGTATCAACGCAGTGCGGATGTTTTCTTAGGAGTTCCCTTCAACATTGCTTCTTATGCACTTCTTACTCTTATGGTAGCACAAGTTTGTGGACTTGAGGCTGGAGAATTCATACACACCTTTGGAGATGTGCATATATATTCGAATCACGAAGAGCAAGTCAAAGAGCAATTAACTAGAACTCCTAAAGCTTTACCTACCATGAAACTCAACCCGAAAGTGAACTCTATTTTTGACTTTACTTACGAGGATTTTGAACTTCTAGATTACGACCCACATCCTCTCATTCGAGGTGCTGTAGCTGTTTAGCTCAACTTTTCTTAAGTATTGAAATCAAATGGTTCAAGTCTGATTCAGTATTGTAATAATGGAAAGAAACGCGCACTCCTGTTCCGCGAAGAGCACATTGAATGTTGTTTTTTTGGAGTTTTTCGTAAAGTGATGCTCCACCTTTCAGTATGAAAATACTACTGTGTTGTTTTCTTTCAGCAACCCATGGTTCAATATACAATTTGTCTGTGAGTTGTGTTTTCACTTTTTCTGACAGTTTTATTTTTTGATCCAGTAGTTTTTCGAAACCCTGAGCACGAAAAGATTCTATCGCAAATCGAAGACTAGCAGCAGCCAGAATATTGAAATGGCCATTAAAAATACGCTGATGTAATTCCGCAAAGCTACACCCTGCACTTTTTAAAAATAAAGAGGAAACCATCAACACCCCATTTCCAAATCCTGCTAGAAGCCATTTGTAGCCACTCGCGACTACCAAATCAAAAGGAGAACGATCAAAATGAAAGAAATGTCCTCCAAGAAATTGGGTCCCGTCTCCAATGAGAATCAAATTAGGATAGTTTTTTTTAATCTTTTTAAGGAATTCTAAATCGATAAGTAAACCCGTATCGTATTGCACTATACTCAAGGCCAATACATCGATCCCACCAGTTGCCAGTCGCTTTTCGATTGCATCTTCAACAGCTGTAGTTTTTGGAATTTTATGCACTTCAAATCCACTTTCTTCAAATGCTGAAGAAAGAGAAGGATATTCTTCTTCAAGCAAAAGAACATTTAGACTTTTTGATAAAAAAGTCAAAGCTTGTCTTATTCCTGTTGAAAAGTTAGAAACCACATAGGTATGCTCCTTTTTAGCTCCAAAAAAATCTGCTAAAATATGATGGGTTGTGTCCAAATCATCGTATGCATTGACCTTGTATGTTGCCCCTTTTTCTAAATACTCTTTTTCTTGCAGCTGTCTAAATTGCGCTAAAGCAGTAGACATTGGACCTACATAGGCTGTGTTTAAATAAGTACTTTTTGTTAATAATGGGAAAAGTATTGAGGACATCGATGAATTAGAAAAACGTATTTTTGTCCAAAATTAATCTTTTCAAAAGATGAATGAAGGAGATTCTTCAAAAGAAATAACTTTAATTGCTGCAGCCTCAGAGAATAATGTTTTAGGAAAAGACAATCAATTGATCTGGCATCTTTCTGAAGACCTAAAACGCTTTAAACAACTCACCCTTGGTCATGCAGTAATTATGGGAAGAAAAACCTTTGAATCGATGCCCAAAGCACTTCCCAATCGCACCAACATCATTTTGACAAGAAACAAAAATTATAAAGCTGAAAACGCGCTTGTTGCACACACCATAGAACAAGCACTTTCATTGACAGGTGAAGACATCAAGCCTTTTATCATTGGAGGCGGTGAAATTTATTCCCTGTTTTTGCCTTTTGCAACTTCAATTGAACTCACTCGGGTACACCACGATTTTGAAGGAGATGCCTTTTTCCCTGAAATGAATCCTTTAGATTGGAAATTGGTATCGAAAGTTGAGAATGAAGCAAGTGATGCACAGCCTTTTGCTTTCAGTTATTTAACTTATAAAAAAACAACAAACTAATGAATGCTTATGTATTTCCTGGGCAGGGAGCCCAATTTCCGGGTATGGGTGCTACACTTTTTGAGTCATCAAACCTTGCAAAAGAGCGATTTAAACAAGCAAATGCTATTTTAGGCTTTCCCATTACAGAAATTATGTTTGGAGATGATGCCGAAGCACTCAAAGAAACTCGGGTCACCCAACCTGCAATTTTCTTACATGCTACGATTCTCAGTGAAGTAATGGGTGATCGTTTTGCTCCAGATATGGTGGCAGGGCATTCTTTAGGAGAATTTTCTGCACTTGTTGCCGCTGGAGTGTTATCCTTTGAAGACGGATTGGGTCTAGTTAAAGAACGTGCTTTGGCAATGCAAGCAGCATGTGATCATGTTCCTGGTACAATGGCAGCAATATTAGGACTAGAGGATGCGGTAGTTGAGTCCGTTTGTGAGTCTACCCCTGGTGTGGTTATCGCGGCCAACTACAACTGCCCTGGGCAATTGGTTATTTCAGGAGAAATAGAAGCAATAAATAACGCCTGCGAGGCTCTCACAGCAGCAGGTGCAAAAAGAGCTTTAGTTCTCCCCGTAGGAGGAGCTTTCCACTCACCCCTAATGGAACCTGCCAAAGAACGCCTAGCTGTAGCTATTGAAAACACCGTTTTCTCAAAGCCCAGCTGTCCTGTATATCAGAACGTTTGTGCAACAGGGGTTCGAGACACCAAAGAGTTAAAAAGCAATCTCATCGCCCAACTTACTGCACCTGTACGATGGACCCAAACCATCCAACATATGATTGCTGATGGCGCTACCCATTTTACTGAAGTTGGACCAGGAAAAGTTTTACAAGGCTTGGTCAAAAAAATTGATCGCTCTTTAGAAACTGCCTCTGGAGATTTTGTTTAATTATTCTTATAAATAACGCCGTTTTTCATAACGAATGTTACTTCTGTAAGGGTATTGACATTTTCCAATGCATTTTCCTCAGTAGCCACAATATCTGCTAAAAAACCCTCTTTGATTTGACCCAATTGGTTCTCTTTATCAAGAAGTTTCGCGTTAACTAATGTAGCTGATTGTAGTACTTCAGAAACAGGCATACCTCCTTCATTCATATAGACAAATTCTTTAGCATTTTCCCCATGTGGAAAAACACCTGCATCGGTTCCAAAAGCTATGGGAACGCCATATTTATATGCTTTTGAGAATGTTTCTTGTATCTGAGCTCCAATAGCAATTGCTTTAGGTACAATTACAGCAGGATAGGCTCCTGGTTTTTTGGCTTGTTCAGCAACAAATTTTCCAGCTGAAATAGTAGCAACCAAATAGGCTTCTTTTTCTTTCATCAATTCCATAGTTCGTTTTTCAATCAGCGTGCCGTGTTCAATCGTTTTTACACCATTAGAAACAGCTCTATACATACCCTCATCTCCATGTGCATGCGCAGCAACTTTCAGCCCATAATCTGTAGCTGTTTTAACAATAGAAGCTAATTCTTCCTCTGTAAATTGGGGGTTTTGTCCATTTTTTGCAACACTCAACACTCCTCCAGTAGCTGTAATTTTTATCCAATCCGCTCCATTTTTATAGCGCTGTCGGACTGCTTTTCGTGCCTCTTCTGCGGAATTGATTACTCCTTCTTTTGGCCCTGGATCCCCTTGTAAATCCGCGCGAAAACCATTTGTTGGGTCCGCATGTCCCCCTGTAGTTCCAATGGCCTTTTCTGCTGTAAAAATTCTAGGTCCTCTTGTTATGCCTCTGTTTATTGCGTTCCTCAAGGCAACATTGACTCCTGTTCCCCCCATATCTCTGACGGTAGTGAAACCTGCCAATAAAGTCCGCTCTGCAATTGCACCTGCTTCATAAGCGGTATCTGGAGGATTGTTTGTAAAAGCTTTTAAATAGCGGTCCGGACTATATTCCCCTTCTATGTGTACGTGCATGTCTATAAAACCAGGATATACTGTTTTGGATTTTAAATCTATTACAGGACTGTTGTCCTCAGGTAGGACATATCCCTTTTTTACTTCTGCTATTTTATTTCCATTAATAATAAGAGTGTGTGGCCCCATCATTTTAGCTTTTTGAGAGTCAAAAACTTGACCACATTGAAGATAA
>Ga0208785_1000395_pt1 | contig 19603 bp, 17 predicted proteins | sample DEB08_DNA_2_FD_185499 | JGI IMG/M metagenome (GOLD analysis project Ga0208785, IMG submission 185499) | Aqueous microbial communities from the Delaware River and Bay under freshwater to marine salinity gradient to study organic matter... | ecosystem: Environmental > Aquatic > Marine > Coastal ...
TAAAGCACCATTTTCTGCACCTGCTTGCCCTCCAGAAACAGGAGCGTCTAAAAATCCAAATCCATTTTTTTTAGAATGATCATAGATTTCCCGAGCAATTGTTGCAGAGGCTGTTGTATTATCAATGTAGACAGTATCTTGTTTTATAGTTTTAAAAATTCCATTTTCGCCAAAAGTTACCTCTCTAAGGTCGTTATCATTTCCAACACATGTAAATACAAAATCTGCTCCTTCAGCAGCTTTTGCAGGTGTATCCGCTTTTGTACCTTTGTATTCTGAAACCCATTTATCTGCTTTTGCTCCAGTTCTATTATAAACAGTTACATTGTGACCAGCTTTTGATATATATCCAGCCATTGGATAGCCCATGACACCTAAACCTATAAAAGCTACATTACTCATATTTTTTTATTCCTATGTTTAAAAGTTTGAATTTTAAAGTAATTTTATTTGGGTTTATTTTTACATTTTTTTCTAGTTTTGGACAGAGTTTTTTTCTAGGGTTGTTTAATTCAAGTATAAGAGATGCTTTATCGATCACTCATGGACAATTTGGTTCAATTTATGCATCAGCAACCCTGTTGAGTAGTTTCATACTGGTTTGGATTGGAAAAAAAATTGATGATGTAAATATTTTAAAATTTTCATCTTTTGTAATAATTTTACTAGCAACATCTTGTTTTATTTTTTCAAAAATTTCTTCAGTAATTTTTCTTTTTTTTGCAATATTTTTGATGAGATTATCTGGTCAAGGTTTGATGTCTCATACAGCTACCACAACAATTTCAAGATATTTTGATAGAAGTAGAGGAAAGGCATTAAGTACCACATGGCTTGGCTTGTCTTTAGCGGAATTTACTTTACCATTATTTATTGTTTTCCTATTAAACATAATTGAATGGCGAAATATTTGGATTTCAATTTCAATAATAGTCATTTTAATATTACCTTTAGTTTCGTTTTTTTTAGTTAGAAATGTTAATTTAGAATCTAGAGAAGTTTCGTCTGAAGAAAAAAAGATAGAAAAAGAAATAAAGCAATGGAAAAGAATTGAGGTTCTTAAAGATTATAGATTTTATATAATTTGTATAAATATGTTAGCAATGCCATGGATAGCTACAGGTACTTTTGTTTATCAATCATATATTTCAACTTCAAAAGACTGGGGACCTTATATAATTGCTCAATCATTTATGGTATACTCAGTTTTATCAGTCATAACTTTATTTTTTTCAGGTTTTTTAATTGATAAATTCAGTAGTAGAAAATTATTAATCTATATGAATATTCCACTTTTATTGGCAGCCTTTGTTCTTTTTTATTTTAATAATCCTATTTCATCTTTTGTTTTTTTAGGACTAATTGGTATTTCTAATGGTTTAGCGAATGTATTAGGATCAGCTACTTGGGCAGAAATTTATGGGGTAAGATATATTGGCTCAATAAAAGCTTTAACAACGGCACTGATGGTTTTTTCAACTGCTTTTGGAACAGCTTTATTTGGAATTTTAATTGACAAAGGTTTTTCAATTGAACAAATAGCTTTGGTTTCCGCTAGCTATATTTCAATTGCTATAATCGCTTTATTTTCTATTAAAAGTAAGCTCAATCCTCATTATATATAGAAAATTCTCCTTGATTTTTTAACTTTCACTGTATAGATACTGCGCATGGCAAGAGTTACCGTAGAAGACTGTATCGATAAAGTTGAAAGCCCTTATGAATTAGTTTTGGTTGCTAAAGAAAGAGCAACACAACTTAATGCTGGTGTTGAACCTACATTAGATAGAGATAACGATAAAAATACAGTTATAGCTTTAAGAGAAATTGCTGAAGAAAAAATTAAAGTTTCTGATCTTACCGAGAGTGCCGTTTACAAACTTAGAAAACATGTTGAGCAAATTGACGATGGTTCTGAGGACGATGAAGAAGTAGGTGATGACTTTGAAAGTTTATATAAAGGTGAAATTTCTAAAAGTGGAACACCTATATTACCATCTAAAAGAGCAAGAAAAACTCCTGAAAAAATTCAAGTATCTCAAGAAGATATTGCTGAACTATCAGAAACCGCTGAACCAGAAATTGATTTAACTGTTGATGAAGAAGCTGGTGTGATCGAAGATGATGTTTCTCTAGACGAAGTATCTAGTGCAGAAGAAAATACAGAAGATACAGACACTTCAAACTCCTAAAAAAATAATATAAAGTAAAATCATGAATAGGAAAGTATCAGTTGCTCCTATGATGGATTGCACAGATCGTCATGAACGATTTTTCTTAAGACTAATTTCAAAAAATACTTTGCTTTATACTGAGATGATAGTTTCGGAAGCTATCAATAGAGGTGATAAAAAAAAATTATTAGAATTCAATATTAATGAAAAACCTGTTGCATTACAAATAGGGGGTTCTTCACCTGAGCTTTTAGCAGAAGCATCTAAGATAGGCGAAGATTTTGGTTATGATGAAATTAATTTAAATCTTGGTTGTCCTAGTAAAAAAGTTGAAAAAAATAAATTTGGCGCATGTTTAATGAAAGAACCTAATTTAGTTGCAGATTGTTTGAGTAAAATGCAATCAGCCACAAAATTACCAGTAACGATTAAAACTAGAATTGGATACGATAATGTTGAAGATTATGAAAACTTTTATAATTTTATATCAACTTTAAGAGATACAGGTGTAAAAACTTTTATCATCCACTCAAGAAAAGCAATACTTGGAAAATTTACTCCTAAACAAAACTTGAATATTCCACCTCTTAAATATGATTATGTTTATAATCTTAAAAAAGATTTTCCAAATGAAGAAATTATAATCAATGGAGGTATTACTTCTACTGATGAAATTAAATTACATTTAACAAAAACTGATGGAGTGATGATTGGCCGAGCTGCTTACCATACACCCTATCTTTTAGCTGAAATAGAAAAAGAAATTTTTAATAATGAAGATATACCTAGCAGACAAGAAGTTATAGAAAATCTAATCCCTTACGTTAGAGAAGAATTAAAAAAAGGAACTAGATTAAATCAAATTATGCGTCATACACTTGGTTTATTTCACGGACAAGCTGGTGCCAGTTATTGGAAAAGATATTTAAGTGAAAATATGTGTGTAAGAGATGCGGATGTTAAAAAAATAGACCATATAATGGATAAAATTAAATATAACAATATCGATAGAAGCGTAGGTCAATCTGCTTAATACAATTTTATCTAACGAATATACTTATTTAATATTTTTAATGGTACTAACAGCTGTGCCCGTTGGATTTGTTGCTGGGTTGTTTGGCATCGGTGGTGGTTTAATTACTGTTCCTTTTCTTTACTATATTTTCAATACAGCTGGAATTAATCAAGATTATATAATGCATTTAGCTGTTGGCACATCATTTGCAATAATTATTCCAACTTCAACTGTTTCGGTAATGACTCATCATAAATTTAAAGCTGTAGATTTTGATATAGTTAAAAGTTATGGAATTTATGTAGTACTAGGAGTAATTTTTGGAACAATCTTTGCTGCATCATTAAAAACTAAATCGTTAGTTCTATTTTTTTCAATTATCATATTATTATTAGGTATTTATTTATTGTTACTTAAAGAAAAAGAAACAAATATTACTCTTGAAATTAAATTACATTTAAAAGTTATTTTAGGCTTTCTAGCAGGATTTATTTCTGCACCGATGGGAATAGGTGGAGCGGTGATGAATGTACCCATCTTAAAGTTTTTTGGATACTCAATAAATAAAGCTATAGGAAGTGCAGCTGCAATTGGTTTTTTGATTGCATTATTTGGTGCAACAGGTTTTTTAATTTCAGGCAGTTATTTAAATACGAACTTACCTTTAAGTATAGGTTTTTTAAATATTCCAGCATTTTTAATCTTTATCCCAATAACAACTTTTATGGCTAGAATAGGTGCTAGAACAGTTCACAAAATTGATAAAAATAAAATTAGTAAATATTTTGGAATATTTCTTTTGGTAATTGCTGCTAAATTTTTATACGAATATCTAAAATTGTAACCATGCCCAATAAAGTAAATAAAAATTTTATTAAAACCTCACACTTAATTACTGAACTTAAATTATGCTCAGTAAGATTAATCGATAACAAAAAATTTCCATGGATAATTTTAGTTCCTAAAAGACTGAGGGTTACAGATATGACTGAACTCAAAGCTAAAGATCAAAATTTATTGATGAGAGAAATAGTCTATTGCAGTAAAGTAATGAAAAAAGCTTTTAGAACAAAAAAATTAAATGTTGAAAAAATAGGTAATATTGTTCCACAATTACATATTCATATTATTGCTAGAAGTAAGAATGATAGTTCCTGGCCTTTATCTGTATGGGTTGTAAAAAGTGAGAGTTATTCAGCGAAACTTTTAGATAATACTTTAAGGAAATTAAAAAATTATTTTATTAAATAAATAAAAAGAGGTGACTTCAGTCTCCCTCCATCACCTCGCTATCAGAGTAAATGATTCTCTCTTTAATTTTGAACACCTTATAATTGAATCTTATATTTATGCACTATAGAGACCGTGTATTATTAGGCTAAATTTTTTGGTCGTATTCGCCAATTTTTCCAGTTTTTTGAAGTAAATCATCAATAAAATCAAAGATTTTCTTCATTCTTTCACTGGAGGTTGGGCTTTCCGTTACTATAACAAGAGATGGTTTATTCGATGACGCTCTGATTAGGCCCCAAGAACCATCCTTAAAAGAAAATCTAATACCATTAACTGTTAGTACTTCGTTAATCTCCTGTTCATCAATTTTAATTTTATTATCTTTAATAGCGTTTACTTGTTTAACTAAGTCTTCAACTACTTGATATTTCTCTTCATCTTTACAAAAGGGAGCCATCGTGGGTGTTTGAAAAGTATTAGGAAGTTCTTTCATAATTTGGTTCATACTTTTATTTTCATTATCTAGTAAATGGCATATTTGAATTGCTGAATTAATACCATCATCATAACCATATCCTAAAGGTTGATTAAAAAAGAAATGACCACTTTTTTCAAACCCTGCTAATGCTTTTTCGGTATTAACTTTTCTTTTAATATGTGAATGACCTGTTTTCCAATAAATGGTTTTACAGTCATTATCTATTAAAACTTTATCAGTGGCGTATAATCCAGTTGATTTTACATCAACAATAAACTTAGAACCTTTATGAGTTTTTGATAAATTTCTTGCAATTAATAATCCAATTTTATCAGAAAATATCTCATCACCCGTATTATCAATTACACCAACTCTATCGCCATCACCATCAAAGCCGAAACCAATATCTGCGTTATTGTCTTTTACAGCTTTAGCTATCGCATGTAACATTTCTAAATCTTCAGGATTTGGATTGTATTTAGGAAAAGTCCAATCTAAATTACAATCAAGCTCAATAACTTCACAGCCAATTCCTCTTAAAATATCAGGTGCAAATATACCTGCTGTTCCATTTCCACAAGCAACAACCGCCTTTATTTTTTTTGAAATTTTATTTTTTTTAATTAAGTCTTCCTTGTAAATTTCTTGAAAATTGTTTATTTTTTTTTCATTTCCTTCACTTTGAATAAATTTTTGATTTAAAGTTATCTCTTTTAATTCTTTCATTTCTTCTGGTGCATGAGTTAACCCTTTTTTGATACCCATCTTAACTCCAGTCCATCCATTTTCATTATGACTAGCGGTTACCATTGCAACAGCATCAGCATTAAGATTAAATTGAGCAAAATAAACCATTGGAGATAATGATAACCCAACATCTTCGACATAACATCCTGTTGAAATTAATCCCCTTTTTAAAGCAGACTTAATTTCTTCACTATAAGATCTATAATCATGTCCAACTATTACTCTCGGATTATTTTTTTTTGTATGATTTATAATTTGTGTGCCGAATCCTTTGCCAAGATTCTCTATCCCTTGTGAGTTAATATCTTTCCCATACAACCATCGCGCGTCATATTCTCTAAAACCATAAGGATCTATTTTTATGTTTGTTACCATGACTTACTTTCTTACATTTATTTTTATTTTTTTATTGAATTTTTTTTTTACTGTTCTATAAATGTTCTGTTGATTTATAATTTATATAGTATATCAACACTTTGTGCATACAACATATAGTTGTTTAAGCCAAAATAACAAAATATAATAAACAATTATGAATAAGATTTTATCTCAAGCACTTAAGAAAGCTGTCTCTGAATATAGCCCTAATACTAACGAAGTTTTAAAAGACAAGAGACCAGATCTTTTTTCTTTAAGCAATGAAACCGAATTATTTCAAAATGATAAAGGGATTATCATCAAAATTGATCGTTCTCGAGATGCAAACCTAACAGATTTTGGTAAAGCAACTTTAAAAGACAGATACTTAGGACACAACGAATCTTATCAAGATTTGTTTGCAAGAGTTGCAAGTACATACTCTGATGACAATTTACATGCACAAAGAATTTATAATTATATTAGCAACCTTTGGTTTATGCCAGCAACTCCAGTTTTATCAAATGGCGGAACTAAAAGAGGTTTACCAATTTCATGCTTTTTAAATGAAGCTTCAGATAGCTTAGGTGGCATACTTGATCTTTGGAGTGAGAATGTTTGGTTAGCTGCAAAAGGTGGGGGAATAGGAAGTTATTGGGGCAACTTAAGATCAATAGGTGAAAAAATTGGTAAAGTTGGAAAAACATCTGGAATAATTCCATTTATTAAAGTGATGGATTCTTTAACTATGGCAATAAGCCAAGGTTCTTTAAGAAGAGGATCTGCAGCATGTTATTTACCAATTGATCATCCTGAAATAGAAGAATTTATTGAAATGAGACGACCAACAGGTGGAGACCCGAACAGAAAAGCATTAAACCTACACCATGGTGTTTTAGTTTCAGATGCGTTTATGCGTGCGGTAGAAACAGATGAGCAGTGGGCGTTAAAAAGTCCTGCAGATGGTTCGATACAACAAACTATCTCTGCAAGAAATTTATGGATTAGATTATTAACTGCAAGAATTGAAACAGGTGAGCCTTATATTATTTATATTGATACTGTTAATAGACAAATTCCACAGCATCATAAATTAGCAAACCTAACTGTTAAAACATCAAACCTTTGTAGTGAAATAACTTTACCGACAGGAATAGATAAAGATGGTAGAGATCGAACAGCGGTATGTTGTCTTTCTTCCTTAAATTTAGAGAAATACGATGAGTGGAAAGATGATGAGTTAATTATCAGTGATGTAATGAGATTTTTAGACAATGTATTATCTGATTTTATCAATAAAGCACCTGATCAATTTAAAGATGCAAAATATTCTGCAGAAAGAGAAAGAAGTGTTGGACTAGGTGTGATGGGATTTCACTCATATTTACAAAAACAAAGAATTCCACTTGAGTCGGTAATGGCAAAAGCTTGGAATAAAAAAATTTTTAAACACATTCATGAAAAAGTTAATCAAGCATCAAAAGACTTAGCTGAAGAAAGAGGCCCTTGTCCTGATGCAGCTGATTATGGTTATAAAGAGAGATTTTCTAACAAAACGGCAATAGCACCAACAGCCTCTATTTCAATTATTTGTGGTGGAGCTTCTCCAGGAGTGGAACCGGTTGCTGCGAATAGTTATACTCATAAAACTTTGTCAGGATCGTTTAACGTTAGAAATAGATATCTTGAAGAAATTCTTGAAAAGCACGGAAAAAATAATGACGAAGTTTGGTCAACTATCACTACCAATCAAGGATCTGTTTCTCATTTAGATTTTTTAACTGAGTTAGAAAAAGATGTTTTTAAAACTGCGTTTGAACTAAACCAAGCATGGATTGTTGAGTTGAGTGGGGACAGAACTCCTTATATATCACAAGCTCAATCAATAAATTTATTTTTACCAGCTGATGTTCATAAAAGAGAATTACACAAAATTCATTTTGATGCGTGGAAGAAAGGCTTAAAGAGTCTTTATTACTGTCGATCAAAATCAATTCAAAGAGCTGAAAATATTAATGATGCAAAATCTACAGATATTTTAGCAAATGTTTATAAAACTAAACCAAATACAAGTAGCGAACCAGAATACGAGGAGTGTTTATCATGTCAGTAGCAGAAAAAATAATTAACGAAATTAAACAACCAAAAAAAAATAATAATGGTTTATTAGTCAGTAATCCAGTTTACAAACCTTTTAGATATCCTTGGTGTTATGATGCTTGGTTAACACAACAAAGAATTCATTGGCTGCCTGAAGAAGTGCCACTTGGCGATGATGTTAGAGATTGGCAGAAAAATTTAAGTGCATCAGAAAAAAACTTATTAACACAAATTTTTAGATTTTTTACTCAAGCTGATGTTGAAGTAAGTAATTGTTATATTCGTCATTATATGAATGTATTTAAACCTACAGAAGTTTTAATGATGATGTCAGCTTTTGCATCAATGGAAACAGTTCACATTGCAGCATACTCTCATTTACTTGATACGATTGGAATGCCAGAGTCTGAATATTCTGCATTTATGAAATATAAAGAAATGAAAGATAAGTATGATTACATGCAAGGCTTTGATGTAAAATCTAACCACGATATAGCCAAAACTATTGCTGTATTTAGCGCTTTTACTGAAGGTTTACAATTATTTGCAAGTTTTGCGATTTTATTAAACTTCCCAAGACATAATAAAATGAAGGGAATGGGCCAGATAGTTACTTGGTCGGTAAGAGATGAAACATTGCATTGTAATTCAATGATAAGACTATTTAAGGATTTTATTAATGAAAATCCAGAAACATGGACACCTCAATTAAAAAAAGAAATCTATGAAGCGTGTAGAACTATAATTGAACACGAAGATGCATTCATTGATTTAGCATTCCAAATGGGACCAATGGAGGGTTTAACAGCTCAAAATGTTAAAGATTATATTCGATTTATTGCTAATAGAAGATTAGATCAATTAGGTTTAGAGAGAATTTACGATATTGATAAAAACCCATTAACCTGGTTGGATACAATGTTAAATGCTGTTGAACACATGAACTTCTTTGAAGGTAGAGCTACAGAGTATTCTAAAGCATCAACTCAAGGAACTTGGACAGAAGCGTTTAGTTAAAATATGGAAATAGTGATTTTTACATTAGTCGCATTTGGAATTGCTGCTCTAATGAACTTATAGTTAAATATTGTTAAATTATCTTTGATTTAACTGCAGTACTTTTCTATGGGTGCTGCCTTTGTATTTTGCTAGTGGTCTGATTAATTTGTTAGCTGCATGTTGTTCCATAATATGTGCTGACCAACCTGTAATTCTAGAAATAACAAATATTGGTGTGAAAAAATCAGTATCAAATCCCATCAAATGGTATGTTGGACCAGTAGGGTAGTCAACATTTGGATAAATATTTTTTCTTTTAATCATAACTTTTTCAACGATATCGTAAATCTTTTCGAATGTTTTATCTTTTTTGATTTTTGCTACTTTTTTAAAATATTCTCTCATAGTAGGCACTCTTGAGTCTCCTGATTTATAAACTCTATGACCAAAGCCCATTACCACTTGTTTTTTATCCAAAGCTTCATTAATCCATTTTAATGCATTCTCAGGTTTTTTAATTTTTTTCATCATGTGCATCACTTCCTCATTAGCCCCTCCATGCAAAGGTCCTTTAAGACTAGCAATTGCTCCTGTGATTGCACCGTGAATATCAGAAAGACTGCTAGTAATTGTTCTCGCTGTAAATGTTGAAACATTAAAGCTGTGTTCTGCGTATAGAATTAAAGAAACATCAAAAGCTTTTACAATTTCTTTTTCTGGAACTTTACCAAAGCACATATAAAAAAAGTTTTCAGAAAAAGATAAAGTTTTTTTAGGTTTGATAATTTTTTTTCCTTTTCTAATTCTATAAAAAGCTGCAATAGCTGTAGGTGTTTTTGCAAAAATCCTTAGAGCTTTTCTCATATTAGCTTCATGAGAAGAGTTAGATGTTTCTTTATCTTCTAGTCCCATTACACTCACAGCTGTTCTTGCAACATCCATAGGATGTGATTTTTTTGGCATGTGGTTGATTATTTCATATAGATTTTTTGTTAGCTCTCTATTTTCTCTTTCTTCTTTTTCAAATTTTTTAAGTTGAATGGAGTTAGGCAAATCTTTATTCAATATTAAATATGCAACTTCTTCAAATCTACAGGCTGCACAAAGGTCTTGAGCAGCATAACCTCTATAAGTTAATGAGTTTATTTCGGGCATTACTTTTGAGACTTCCGTCTCATCTACAACTATTCCAAGTAAGCCTTTTTTAACTTCATCATTCATTATTCATGTCCTTCAGTACTAAAATTATAAATTTTTTCATCTAAAGCATTATATTTTTCGTATTCCACCAATTCATATAATCTTTTTCTAGTTTGCATTTTATCAATAATGTTATTCTGATGTCCATTAGTATAAATGTCTCTTAAACCGTCCTCAACACTCTTCATTGCAAGTCTTTGAGTAGTAACTGGATAAATTACAATATTATATCCAAAGTTCTCTAATTCTTTAAAATTGAATAATTTTGATTTACCAAATTCTGTCATATTAGCTAATAAATAACATGAAAGCTCTTTTCTAACTTTTTCAAAATCATTCTCATTGTGAAGTGCTTCTGGAAATATGATTTCTGCTCCAGCATCGATATATGCTTTGCAACGATCAATCATTTTATCAATTCCCTCAACACCTTTAGCGTCAGATCTTGCGATAATTTTAAAGTTTTCATCTTTTTTTGCAGCAACACATTCTTTAATTTTTTTAACCATGGCTTCAGTTGAAATAAGTTCTTTATTGTCTAAATGACCACATCTTTTTCGTTCAATTTGATCTTCTAGATGAACTGCAGTAATTCCAAATTCTTCAAATGTTTCTATTGTTTCCTTGCAGGATTTAAATCCAGTATCGATATCAACAATTGTTGGTAAATTTGTTACTCTTGAAATTAAGTAAGATCTTGTACTAACATCCTGGAGTGTAGTTAAGCCAATATCAGGAAATCCCAAGTCATTAGCCATTACACCACCAGATACGTAAACTGCATCATAGCCTATTTCTTCAATTAATTTAGCTGTGAGTGGATTATATGCTCCTGGTGCTCTTAATATTTTATTTGATTTTAATTTTTCTACAAAGTTTATTCTTTTTTGACTAGGCTCTTTTTCAATAAAATGCATTAAAAAATTCCTTTTTTTAAATTTCTTTTTAGTTTATTTTTTTTAATTTCAATATTTAGTTTCCATAATTCACCAGATTTTAAATTTTTTAGATTTTGTACAACTTTTAAAAATCGATCACTTTCTTTTTTATCTAAGATATTTTCAGTTAAAGTTAAAAATTTATTAATATAATTTTGTCTTTTAAATGGACGAGCCCCATAAGGATGGGCATCAGCTCGATCAATTTGATCTATAATTTTTTTACCATTATTCATAGTAACCACTACTTTAGCACCAAAAGATTTATTTTTTGGATTTGGATCATGATATTTTTTTGTCCATTTTTTATCTTCGTGAGTTTGAATTGAATGCCAAATTTTAATAGTACTTTTTCTTTTAGCTCTAGCTTTTGTATATGATTTAACATGATGCCAATCTCCATCTTCTAAAGCAACTGCAAAAATATACATAATGGAGTGATCAAGAGTTTCACGGCTTGCATTGGGATCCATTTTTTGTGGATCATTTGCACCAGTGCCAATTACATAGTGAGTATGATGACTTGTATAAATATCGATTTTTTTAATTTGATTTAAATCATTAATTTTTGATTTAATTTTTTTTGCAAGATCTATTAATGCTTGAGATTGGTATTCTGCAGAATATTCTTTGGTATAAGTTTCTAAAATAGCTTTTTTTATCTCTCCTTTTTTTGGTAATGGCACTTTATATAAAGCATTTTTTCCATCAAGAATTCTTGCAATAACACTGTCTTCACCTTCATAAATTGGACTGGGCGCCCCTTCACCTCGCATAACTCTATCTACAGCTTCTATTGCAAGTTTTCCAGCATGAGCTGGGGCATATGCTTTCCAACTAGAAATTTCACCTTTTCTTGATTGTCTTGTAGAAATTGTAGTGTGTAGTGCTTGTTGCACAGCTTGATAAATTGTTTCAGTATTCAGTTTAAGCATTGTCCCAAGTCCAGCTGCAACACTAGGACCAAGGTGTGCTATATGATCTACTTTATGTTTATGTAAACAAATTCCTTTAACAAGATTTACCTGAACTTCATAAGCGGTAATAATTCCTTTTAAAAGATCCAAACCATTTTTTTTATTTTGTTGAGCAACACTTAATAAGGGTGGAATATTATCACCAGGATGACTATAATCAGCAGCTAAGAATGTGTCATGGAAATCAAGTTCTCTAACAGCCGTACCGTTTGACCAAGCAGCCCACTCACAATCAAAAGTTTGTTTTGAATTAATTCCAAATAAAGTGGCACCATTTTTTCTTGAGTGCTTTAAAGCCATTTCTCTTGATGAGATTACTGGTTTTCTATTTAAAGAAGCTATAGCAACAGACGCATTGTCAATTATTCGATTGATAACCATTTCAATTGCATCATTATTTAATTTAGCATTATCACTTGCTATTTCTGCAATTTTCCAGGCCAATTGATTTTTTTTAGGTAGCCTAATTTTAGATGGATAAACTTTAACTTTATGTATTATCAAAAAATCTCCTTGGAATTAAAATTGTTTTAATTGGTAATTAAAATTAATCAATATCAAAGATATTTAGATACTATTTTATCTATATTTATGAAGTCTTTTACTAAATGGTTATGATAAATTTCATCTGAATTCTTTTCAGTATAGCCATTTTCTAATAAGATCACTGGAATTTCAGCAGCTTTAGCAGCGTTTGCATCCGTTTCACTATCTCCAATCATTAAAGTTTTTTTAATATCCCCATCTAATATTTCGATCACAGATGTGAGGTGTCTTGGATCTGGTTTGCAATAATCAAATGTATCTGAACCTGCAACATATTCAAAGTAATCATAAATACCTATTTTTTTCAAAAGATCATTAGATAGATGTTCTTGTTTGTTTGTGCAGACAGCCATTGAGATATTTTGGTTTTTACACCATTTAAGAAACTCTTTTACTCCATTAACTAGCTTACTTTCTTTAACAATATTTTTAGCATAGAAGTCTATAAATTCTGTCACCATTTTATTTTTAATTTTTTCATCTTCAATTTTACCAAATTCTTTCTTTGCTTGTCCCCAAATAGATCTTCCTATTAATGCTCCAGCACCTTTACCAACTAAATTTCTAATATCTTCTGTTGATTTAGTAGGGTAACCATACTTCTTCATCACATGATTGTGAGCAGACATAAGATCTGGAGCTGTATCAACTAAAGTTCCATCTAAATCGAATAGTATTGTAAATTTTTGTTTCATTAAGGTATTTTTAAGAAATAATTTGTGAATTAAGATTAATATATACTTAATATAAAGATTTTTCTAGTGAAACAGATTAAATCAGAAAATAATCAAAAAAAACTTAGAGATAAGTTTTTAAAAAGTGGGGTCAAAATGTTGGGACCTGAAACGGTTTTTTTTTCAACAGACACACAAATTGGTAAGAATGTAATTATTGAACCTTATGTTGTGTTCGGTAAAAAGGTTAAAGTTGGTAACAATGTAATAATTAAATCGTTTTCTCATTTAGAGTCTTGCAAGATAGAAAATAAAGTTGAAGTAGGACCTTTTGCTAGAATTAGACCACAAACAATTTTAAAAGAAGGATCTAAAGTTGGAAATTTTGTTGAAATCAAAAAAAGTATTTTAGGAAAAAAATCAAAAGTAAATCATTTGTCTTATATTGGAGATAGTTATATTGGTAAAACTGTAAATATTGGAGCAGGGACTATTACTTGTAATTATGATGGTATTAAAAAAAGTAAAACAATAATTAAAGATAATGTCTTTGTAGGATCTAATTCCTCTTTAGTTGCACCTGTGAGTCTTGCAGAAAATAGTGTTATTGGTGCAGGCTCAGTTATTACCAAAAATGTTAAAAAAAAATCACTGGCATTAACAAGAACCAAACAAATTGAAGTAAAAAATTATAAAAGAAAAAAATAAAAATGTGTGGAATTATTGGAATTACAAGTAACAAAACAGTTTCTGCAGCAATCATTAATTCCCTAAAAAAATTAGAATATAGAGGGTATGACTCTGCTGGAGTTGCCACAATATACGATGGAGCAATTAAAGAAGTAAAATCAGCAGGTCGAGTTGAAAATTTAGAACAAAGTTCTTTGATCAAAAGCTTAGAAGGTACAGTTGGCATAGGACATGTGCGATGGGCAACTCACGGCGTGCCAAATAGTATTAATGCACACCCTCATTCTTCCTCAAATGTATCGGTTGTCCATAACGGAATTATTGAAAATTCAACAATACTTAAAAAATTTCTAGAAGGTAAAGGTCATGTTTTTAAATCTCAAACTGACACAGAAGTTATCGTTCATTTAATTTCAGAACATTTAAAAACTAAAAATATTTTAAACTCAATAACAACAGCACTTAAACAGCTTCATGGCAGTTATGCTTTAGGAATTCTCTTTAAAGATGAGCCTGATTTAATCATAGGTGCAAGAAGAGGTTCACCGCTAGCTGTTGGTTATGGACCAAATGAAAATTATCTAGGATCAGACTCTTATGCTTTAAAATCAATGACAAACAAAATTACTTATCTAGAAGATGGTGAATTTTGTTTCATTAAAAAAGATCAGGTAAGTTTTTATAATGAAAAAGGAATTAAAATTAATAAAAAAGTTTTAGAACTTTCATCAAATCAAGCAAATTATGAAAAAGGTGACTTTAAGCATTTTATGGCAAAGGAAATTGAAGAACAGCCAGTTACAATTTCAAATGGAATTAAAGAATATGTTGATCAATTAAATAATGAAATCAATATCTATAATTTTCCTTGGAGTATTGATGATCTTAATTCAATAAAATTAATAGGATGTGGAACTGCTTATCATTCATGCCTAATGGCAAAATATTGGTTTGAAGAATTAACCTCTTTGGATGTTAGTATCGATATTGCCTCAGAGTTTCGATATAGAAAAAATAAATTTAAAAAGGATTGTTTATATATATTTGTTTCTCAATCTGGAGAAACAGCCGATACATACGCTGCATTAGATCTTTGTAAGCAAAATAAAATGAAAACTTGTGCAGTTGTTAATTCTGTCGAAAGCTCTATTGCACGTGATAGTAATTTTGTTTTACCTATTCATTGTGGTCCTGAAATTGGTGTTGCTTCAACTAAAGCTTTTTTAGGTCAAATTTTGATTTTATATATTTTAACATTAAAATTTGGTTATGTTAAAAAAGATTTATCAAAGAAGATTTATCAAAATAAAATTAAAGATTTAAAAAAATTGCCCAAACTAATTGAGAAAACTTTGTTAATGGATAATAAGATTCAGAATATAGTTTCAGATTTAAATGAAGCAAAAGGCTCTATGTTTTTAGGTAGAGGTTTTTCTTATCCAATAGCCTTAGAAGGTGCTTTGAAACTCAAAGAATTATCCTATATTCATGCTGAAGGTTACCCTGCAGGAGAGATGAAACATGGACCCTTAGCTTTAATAGAAGAGGGTATGCCAGTAATTGTTTTAGCCCCAAGAGATAGTTATTACAAAAAAACAATTTCAAATATGCAAGAAGTTATAGCAAGAGGTGCAAAAGTTTTATTAATAACGAATAAAAGTAAAGATGAAATACTTTCAGAAAATCTTTGGGAAACTTTAGAAGTTGAAACAACTAATGATGATCTTTTGCCTTTTTTAATTACAATTCCTCTACAGAAATTAGCTTACTATTCTGCATTGCAAAAAGGTTTTGATATAGATAAGCCAAGAAATTTAGCAAAATCTGTTACAGTTGAATAATAATTAAACTCTGATACAACACTCTCTGGTTGTATGAAAAATTGGAAAATAAATAGCTGGAGAAAATATCCCGTAAAGCATATTCCAGAGTATCCTGACAAAAAGGATCTTGGTGATGTTTTGGATAAAATAAAAAGTTTTCCACCTCTAGTTTTTGCAGGAGAGACAAGACATTTAAAATCTCAACTTGCAGAAGTAGTTGATGGAAAAGCATTTTTATTACAAGGGGGTGATTGTGCGGAAAGTTTCGCAGAATTTCATCCTGATAACATAAGAGATACTTTTAAACTTATGTTGCAAATGTCATTGGTTTTAACTTATTCAGCTTCATTACCAGTTGTTAAACTTGGCAGAATAGCTGGTCAGTTTTCTAAACCAAGAAGTGCTCCAACAGAAATTAAAGATGGGGTAGAGCTTCCAAGTTATCTAGGGGATAATATAAATGGAATAGAATTTGAAGAAAAAGCAAGAATTCCCGATCCAAAAAGATTACTACAGGCTTATTCTCAGTCTGCATCAACTTTAAATTTAATTAGAGCCTTTTCTCATGGTGGATTTGCAGATCTTAAAAAAGTTCATACTTGGAATTTAGGTTTTATAAAAAACACCCCAGAAGCAAAAAGATTTAAAGAACTTGAAGATAGAATAGCTGATGCCTTAGCTTTTATGGACGCATGTGGAATTAATTCTGATTTTAACCGAAGATTAAAAACAGTTAATTATTGGACTTCACATGAAGCATTACTATTACCTTTTGAGGAAGCGATGACTAGAGTGGACTCAACAACTGGAGAGTATCATGATACTTCAGCGCATTTTGTTTGGATTGGAGATAGAACTAGACAATTAGATGGAGGTCATGTTGAATTTTGCAGAGGTATTAAAAATCCGATAGGAATTAAATGTGGTCCTACTCTTAAACCAGAGGATTTAGTTAATTTGTGTAATAAAATAAATCCTGAAAATGAAAAAGGAAAAATAACTTTAATTTCAAGATTTGGTTATGAGAATGTAGAAAAACATTTACCAAAATTAATTAGAGCAATAAAAAAAGAAGGCCTAAATGTTATTTGGTCATGTGATCCTTGTCATGGCAATACAGTTAAAGCTACCTCAGGATTTAAAACAAGACCATTTAATAGAATTTTAAGTGAAGTTAAAAATGTATTTGCTTGTCACCAAAGTGAAGGTTCTTATGCGGGAGGATTGCATATAGAACTAACAGGTCAAAATGTAACTGAATGTACTGGTGGAGCTCAAAAAATTTCAGATAATGATCTTTCTTCAAGATATCACACTCACTGTGATCCAAGATTAAATGCCAACCAAGCATTAGAATTAGCTTTCTTGATTTCAGATGAGATAAAAAAGAATAGCAACTATTCAAAAAATGCAATTCAAGTGGCATCTTAGATCATTGCTTTAATATCTAAACATTGTTAACTTTATTTCATGAACGCTTCAGAAAAAGTAAATTTTATTTCTAATTGGATCAAAAATTATGCTGATACCATGCCAAAAAAAGCTCAATCACTTGTGATAGGGATTTCAGGTGGCATAGACTCATCGGTTTCAAGCACTTTAAGCGCTATGACAGGTTTAAAAACAATTGTGCTGACAATGCCAATTAAACAAAAATCATCTCAACATGATTTAAGTTTAAAACATAGAGATTGGCTTTTAAAAAAATTTTCAAATGTAGAGGCCCATACAATTAATTTAGATGAATTGTTTAATGTTTTTTCATCTTCATTATCAAATTTTAGTAATGAGCATGGGTTTGCTAACTCAAGAGCAAGACTAAGAATGACCACCCTTTATCAAGTTGCAGCAGCAAATTCAGGCATTGTAGTTGGCACAGGAAATAAAGTAGAGGATTTTGGGGTAGGTTTTTATACAAAATATGGCGATGGTGGAGTTGATATTTCACCAATAGCAGATTGCAATAAAACTGAAGTATGGGAAATGGGCAGAGAGTTAGGTATTTTAAATGAAATCATTGAAGCCGACCCAACCGACGGTCTATGGGATGATGGAAGAACAGATGAAGGTCAACTTGGATTTAAATATCAAGAACTAGAAGAGGCAATGGAAAATTCAAATTCTAAATTTAGAGCTGAATACGAAAAAATAAGAAAACAAAATTTGCATAAAATGGAGCCAATTCCAGTATGCAAAATTCCAAGATAATCAAATAGATTCACAAATCACTAAAATCAGTATAATTGTAAATTATGACTACAGATATTTTTTTAACTAATAATTTAAATAACAAAAAAGAAAAATTTGTTCCAATCAACGCTGATAATATTGGAATGTATGTTTGTGGTCCAACGGTATATGATGATCCTCATATTGGTAATGCTCGACCAATAGTTATATTTGATATTTTATATAAGATTTTAAAAAATAAATATCCAAAGGTAACGTATGTAAGAAATATTACAGACGTAGATGATAAGATAATAAAATCATCAAAAGAAAATAATATTTCAATTTCTGCTCTAACCCAAAAAATTATTAAAAATTTTTCAAATGATTGTACTTATTTAAATTGTGATGAACCAGATTTTCAACCTAAAGCCACAGAACATATTGATCTCATGATTGAGATGGTTTTAAGTTTAATAGAAAAAGGTTTTGCTTATTCAAATAATAATCATGTTTATTTTGAAGTTAAAAAATTTAAAGATTATGGAAAATTATCAAATAAAAAATTAGAAGATTTAATTGCTGGTTCAAGAATAGAAGTTAGTGATAACAAAAAAAATTCTGAAGATTTTGTATTATGGAAACCTTCAAGTTCCGAAGAACCATCATGGGACTCACCCTGGGGCAAAGGAAGACCTGGTTGGCATTTAGAATGTTCAGCGATGTCTAAAAAATTTTTAGGAAATGAATTTGATATTCATGGAGGAGGAATAGATTTAATTTTTCCCCATCATGAAAATGAAATTGCACAATCTAGATGTGCAAATGACACTAAGGTATTTGCCAATTATTGGGTACACAATGCATTTATTACTATGTCTAATGAAAAAATGGCTAAATCTCAGGGAAACATTTTAAAGATAAGGGATTTTCACGATAAAGTTAGTGGCCAAGTTTTACGATTAGCCTTAATGAGTGCACACTATAAACAGCCCTTAGACTGGAACGATAAATTAATAAGTGACTGTGAGAACACTTTAAACAAATGGTACAATATAGAGTCTGGTACCCATAACTTAGACCATGTATCAGAAGATGTACTAAAACCTCTATTTGATGATCTAAATACACCTGGCTATATTGCTAATCTTCATAAACTATATGATGAAGCTATTAAAGGTGGAGATAATGATAAAAATTTATTTATCTCTGCTTGTAAATTTGTGGGTCTTTTAAATGAAACTAAAGAGCAATGGCTTAATTTTAAGAAATCTAAAATATCTATTAATGAAAAAGAAATAGAGCTTAAAATAAATGAAAGAAATCAAGCTAGATTAAACAAAGATTATAAAGAGGCAGATAGAATTAGAGATGAGTTATTAGATAAAGGTATTTTAATAGAAGATAAAGATGGTAGAACACTTTGGAAATTAAAATGAGCAAGGATAGACTATATATATTCGATACAACTTTGAGGGATGGT
>Ga0208785_1000407_pt1 | contig 19341 bp, 26 predicted proteins | sample DEB08_DNA_2_FD_185499 | JGI IMG/M metagenome (GOLD analysis project Ga0208785, IMG submission 185499) | Aqueous microbial communities from the Delaware River and Bay under freshwater to marine salinity gradient to study organic matter... | ecosystem: Environmental > Aquatic > Marine > Coastal ...
GTCAATTAAAAGAATCTGTGTTTTCGTTTCATCTAGTGTGTATCCACTAGGACCAGTACCATCCAGTTTATCTACATTCCAGTTAGCCTGTGTCACATATCGTGCATCACTTGCACTGCCGCTTGTTGATGTACGAATTACAAAACGTAAATCTGTTTCATTCTGTTCAAAGTACACACCATCATTAGCACCAAAGTATCCTACACGTTGGCGTAAATTAGCCTGTGATTCAGCCATTGTAAAGGTAGCAAGGGTAAGCAGTGACTTCCCCGGCTGGTATGGAAATACACGTTTTGTTTGCCGTATGACTTCACCAGTAGCAGTACCTACCGTCATAGAGTTACTACTTTCGTTAGGTAAATGAGCAAATGCCCCACTTCCTGTTGAACTGGTATCAAACTGTGGGTCAGCTTGAAAACGGTTCTGGCTATCAAACAAAGTGTATGGTTGACTTATACGCAGTCTACCAAACGCATCAACTGTATGGTCAGCAAATGCAACATCATTACCAATAGTACCAAATATTACCTTACTTGGATATGAGGTGATGGACATGTTAGCTTACTTTTCTATAACGACGTACTTTTTTAGCTATCTTCTTCGGCTGTTTAGCCACCTGCTTGCCAGCGCGTGTAGCTGTTCGCTTGGCACGAGTCGTAGCCGCGTACTCCTTCGAACTAAGGGCTTTAATTGCCTTTTCTGGAAGATAGCGTTCGCCCGTCGCTTTCGGGCCTTGTGTAGACGGCTTGCCACTCTTTGTGCGCCACTTTTGTTTGGTCCACGCACGAAGGCTCCTTTGTGGTTTTTTAATAGCCATTAACTTTCGCTATCCAAGACATCAAGTGCTTCCAAGCGGCTGTTAGCAGTTTCCCACATTTGGACCGCTTTATCCATTTCTTCAAGCAAATTCGGATGTTCACCCACAGCAACAGGGTTTGTCGCGTAATTTTTGTAAATAAAGAGTGCATTTCTTTTTTGGGCCTCGTATTTGTAGCGAAGTGCGTCAAAAGCTAGTTTTTTCATTTCGTACCCCTCAACAAGCATTATACACCTCTTTTTTTAATTTGGCAAGAGTTATTTGTTGACAGCAAGCCAAAGAATAAACGAAATAAACGAAACGACTACCGCACCAAACAGAATGATTGCGATAATTTCAAGAAACTTACGACGACGTTCGCGCTGGCGATACAAAGTTTCCTGCCGCTGTTTGCGGATGTCAGCTTCCATACGGATGAGTTCGTCCCATTTAGACTGGCCCATCGTGTATTGTATCCACGTCTTTAGTTCGTCTCGCTGCTTTTCTGCTTTGGTTTTTGCAGCAAAGGCTTCCATAGCCTCTTGTTCGACGGACGAACCTGCAAACAGCTTTTTAAAGATAGGCGGGTTCTTTGCTTCCTTTTCTGCCTGTTCCAAATCGGACAGGGCACCCATCCATCGGCCCAAGTCGCTGGCCATCTGTTCGATGTCACGACCTACCTGAAAACCTTTTTTTATTGTGTTAAAAGCCGCCGAAGCGGTTGCCATTGCGGTAATCGGGTCCATCAGTATACTCTTACGTTGTCGGTGTTGATGTATTTAGGTACGCAGTATGCCGTGACCCTATCTTTGGGGTCGATGAAATCTTTGTATTGAAAGTTTCCGTATCTTTGGGTTATCCTTTTTGCAAAGTAATTACAGCGGTCAATGTTCCAAAAGTACATGTCTTGACTGGCAGGTCTTCTAAAATCTCCGGTTCCAAGATAGACCAGCAGTAAAAATACGTGTTCCATTAATCACGGTATCCGCCCCCTGCGGCTTTGTATTCACGAGCCAGCATTTGTGCTTTGCGGGCTGACCACTGTCCGGCTTTTCCGCCCTTGCTTCCGGCTTTAATTTTATTGAACAGTCGTTTTCTTAGTGCGGGCTTAGTATAGTTGCCAGCCTCATTAACTCTACTTTTGCTCTTCGCTTTAGGCTTCGACGATTTGCCAGCTTTTCCAACGCTGCCGCCTTTCGCTTTCTTTTCAACACCCGTGATTTTGCCAGCATTTGCTGTTGCGTAGAAGACTTGTTCACCTTTACGGCCCCCGTAGGTTCGCTTCATTGAAGACATGATTTCTTGGCCCTTTTTAGTCAAAGGCATCTTAGAACTCTCCTGTTTTCATTGCGTCAGAAAGCTTTTTAGCCCGTCCGCCTACCTGACGTGCCCATCTCGAATCCATCATCTCAAAGCTTGCGGCTTCAAAGTCTCCGCTGTGGATTGCATTCCACATGTTTTTGAATTTGCAAAGGCGTGGCACACCCATATTGAAGGCCATGTCCATCAAAATCAGTTGGCGAACCGCAGATAAGCCCTCAACACAAGGGTGAACTCGTACCAGTTCGTTTTCTACAATCTTGATGTCATTCAAGGCTAAATATCTTGCATCCGCTTCTGTGATACCGTGTTCGTAAACAACAGCCATAGAAGGAATGTCCATGTAATCCAGTTCTTCTTTACTGATTCCCCTGTCCTTTAAATTGCGCCCGATACCAATAGTGTCGATACCAAGAGAATCTTCGTACACGGTAAGGACCATGCCTTCGTGTTCAATAAGTTTGTCTAGAAAATGTGATTCGTTGTATTTCATTTTTTATTTTCTCCGCCCATCCAGATACCAAACGCACCGGTCATGGCACCCATTACAACGCTTACAAAGGCGGATTGTGACGCTGTTGGGGCGTCCAAGTTCATAAACCACTCTGCACAACGCCAACTCATCAGAGTCATTGTCAGCATCATCAGTCGAGGCAGTATCTTCCATTGAAGGAGTCTTTCCATCGTGACTTCAGCCATTTTTATTTCTTTCCAAAGAATTTTGTCGCGCTGCGGACTCCAAAGCTTGCAGCAACAATAACGCCCAAGCTGTACTGGTACCATTCAGGCATTTGCTCCAGTTGTTGAAATCCGTGGGATACGACATCTTCCATTCCGGGGATGAACGCGAGAATCAGCGGTACTGAAAACAAAATAACCAGCCACTCATCTTTCCACGAGTTCTGGCTACCCTTTATTGCTTCTAAGTCCCAGTCAATTTCGCCGGTTGCTTTCTTTTCCATTATGATTGCTTCCGCTTTTGCTTTGGCAACCTTTGCACCTGTTTCAGCTTTTGTCTTTTCGACTTTGCCTTCTAGCCAAGTGCCAGCTAGCTGTGTAATCGGACCTACAAGTAGATTTAGCATTTCCACCTCTTCCGTGCTTGTCTAAGACGGCTGTTCGGGTCTTTTGCTGCTTTGGGAAACTTTTTCATTTGTCCAGCAGAACGGGCACAAAAAGATTTGCGACGCTTGGCATCTTTGCTTCCCGCCTTTACTTTTCCCGTGACTGCTGTCTTTAGTTTGCTACCGGGGTTCTTTTTTCTGTACTCTTTCACACCTTTTGCAGTCATTCCTGCACCAGACTTGGTAGGGCGGTAGTTTGCACCCTTTCCTGTCGTGGTTCTTTTGATGGGTGTTTCTTTTTTGCGTGGCATAGTGGGTTTATCCCCGCAGGTGGTTCCCTGCTTATATCACAAAATTAAAAAGGTGTCAAGGGGGCACGTGGCCCCCCTGACGTTTTAATTAGGCAGAGGTGAACGATGAAATCGCAGTCTCGCCTGAACCCATGTCGCAGATAACTGCAAACACACGGGCTTTACCGTCGAACGTGGCAGTGTCAACTGTCAGGTCAATGGTGTCAGCAGCAGTGTACAGCTTCATTGTACCTGCAGCGTTGTTGATTTCGTGACCAGCAGTCGTGGCATCAAGAGCCGAAACATACAGGTCATCATCAGAGTCGCCCATGTCCAACACACAACCAGCGTTAGCTGTTACAGTTACAACTTCCACACCAGCGGCAACCACCAGCGTGTTAGCTGGAATTGTCAAAGCTTGGAAAGTATCTGCAGTGGTCAGATTGGTTGTTGAGAAGTCAGCCATAACTTCAATGACTTGAAGCTTGCGGCCAACAGGGACGCCAGCAACGGCGTTAGTTACACTAAGAGTAGCCATTATCTAGTCCTCCCTATTACACGTTTACAACAGCGCGAACGATGGCTTCTGGACGCAGAACCTTACGGCCAAATACGTGCAGACCACGAACGATGTCGCTGAATGTTTCGGTTGAACGAACAACTTCTGTCTTTGCAATGTGCGAAGCAGTAGCAGTCGCTGACATGTGACCAGCCAGAACAACTTCTTCTGAGCCGTCAGTTGCCAGACCAGACAGTGTTACTTGGTCTGTGCCGCCGTTAGAAACGAGAGCAGTTGACTTGTAGCACTGGAAGCCAGCAATGTTGCCCAGAGAAACAAGGCCGTTACGCAGCGGAGAAGTTGCATCGCCAGTTACCTGAACTTCTGCGAACTTTGCACCTGCTGAGAACAACTGCTTGTACCAAGCTGGGGGAGCAACGAACCAACGGTTCTCTTCTGGAACCGACTGCTCGTCGAGGGCAGCAGCCATTGCCAACATGGTGTTGACAGCAATGTCGCCCGTAGTAACAGCAAGAGCCGAACCCAAAGTTCCGATACCGGAGATTTGAGCAGTAGGCGCACCTGACTCACCGGTCAGACCTGCACCTGAAGCCATAGCTGTCAGGATGTTGGCGTCGTACTTACGCTTCAGCGAGTATGCACCCGAAGAAGTGGCAAGAGCCTCGAAGTTGACGTGAGAGTGACGCTCTTCGATGTCGTCAATCTTAAACGCAAAAGCGTTTGCTTGGTCAACAACCATAGTTGTCTGGTCGTCAGCGAGGTCTTGTGGGTTTACCACAGAACCACGTGAGTAGCTAGACACGGTGATTGTTGGTTCTTTGATGATACGTACTGTATCGCCGTAGTTCTCGATTTCGCCCGCGTAGTCGGTGTTCGTGATGTCTTCAGCAACCGAAGCGCGACGGAAGAATTTGAGAACCTTTTGGCTGAAAATTTCCGGTGTAAAGTTACCGGAAGGCAGGTTGTTATAACCTGATGCGCTATCAAAAGCCATTGGTCTATTCCTTCCTCTGTTTGAGGTTTAAGAGTTAAAGTCGATTCGGCCCTCACTCCGTGCTTTATCGATCTCGCTTTCCAGCTTTTCGAATTCCCACGGCTTGAGTTTGCCGATTTCAGAAGCTTTCCAAATACGTTCAGAAGTACGGGATTCTGAAGTGATGTCCCTAGCTTTGGGAGCAGACACTGCAACAGCCGGATCTGATTTTGCGGATTTGGTTGTCTTCTTTTTACTGATTCCCATGTCTGCTTTGTACAGATCGAGAACCCGCGAGGCCCAACGAGCATCGGTATTGTTTTTGTAAATACCGTCAGCAATAGTTGCTGGTTGTTCGTCTAGCCAAGCTAAGAACTTTTCATCCGATTTAATGTCGTCAAAATCTGGATGGTTGTTCAAGAGTTCGCGGTATGCGCTTTGAACCTCTAGTTCCTTTTCCCGCTTTTTAATTGTAGCCAGTTCTTCTTGCAAACCCTGTGATCGTTCAGATGCTTTCATTGTAGCAATAGTCTCTACAACATCGTAAACATCGGGGTATTGGTCTTTAAACTGCTCCAATTCTTCTTGGGTTTTTGGAAGAGAAATATTCTGTTCCCTAGCTGCGTTTTGTAAATTTGCCTCTAGTTCTTTTTCTCTTTCTTTGAAGCTTTTTACTTTTTCATCGTAATGTTTTTTAAGATCGTCATACCGTTTTTTGTAGTCATGTCCGGTATCTTCTTTTGTATCAACAAACGATGTAGTTTCTTTTGCTTCAGATTCTTCTTGAGCCTCTACTTCAGTGGTTTCTTCATCGTCTTCTTCGTTATAGACTTCGTCTCTATACTTTCCACGATAAAGTGTTTCACTGTTCACGGTTCCAAAAGAATCGTTAGGTTTATTAGCGCGGTGTCCGCGTACTTTTTTTGCCATTTTATTTACCTCTTTCAGCGGGGCTACTTTGGCTTGTAGGTAGCCGCTTCGGTTGTGCTGGGGCCGCATCGCGGGTAGCCAGCGAATTCCTTTTTATGGAAATTCAGGGGACGCAAACGTCCTGTAAAACTCGTGTCCGCCAATTTCTGTGGCGTATTCTAAATCTTTTGATTCTCTCATCCACTGACTTGGAGCAGATGCCTTTGTATAAAACAGAGTCTGACTTGGCAGCCTTCTTGCAGCGGCTCTGTCTGGATCTTCACTAAGTACGTTTTCTGCAGCAGCAAAAGTTTTACGAAGACCTTCGCCAGCTAGTCCTTTACGTACTTCACTAAGTCGATTGTAAAGAGTTGTGGGTTCAAGTCCAGAAAACTGAAATGCGCCCCGTTTAGTCTGTTTTAACAAAACATCTTTTACGTTATTTGTGTCTTTAAAATCTCTGTAAGTGCTTTGTGCCCGATTTACTACGACTTCTCCGATTGCTTCCATACTTTCTAGCGGATCTGCCGTAGAAGATGTTTCGGTAAGAAGCAACAAAGCCATAGCCTCTTTGTCACTTAGGCCGCGAATAAATTGCTTGATGTCCGGTCTTTTTTGTTTTTTTATACCAAACTGTTTGAACTTTTCTAAAGTTTCTTTGGGAATGTCGGGAAGATCCATCGGAATGTCTTCTCCTACATCTCCCCCTTCATTATATCCGTTTATAAATCCGCCGCTGTTTGCAGCTTGACGGCGATCTACTTCAGGCTTTCCTTTGTCGTTTACTTCGTTCAAAAACGAATATCCGCCGTATTTATCTACGTCATCCACGTCGATAGCGTATTCGCCTTTTGAAAGAGCCACATCTACCATTTTGCCGCCCTTTGCAGCGGAAACTTTACTCGTTTCCTTTGGCAACATTCCAGCAGCTTGTAATCGTTCCGTAGCAGGTGCGTTAAGAATAAAAGAGCCTTCGCGTACTTGCGTGTTTACAGTATCCGCTACTGTCATTCCCTTTGAATAGTTTTGAGGTGGGCCTTCAACAAACCCTGTATCTTGGACGGCACCTCCATCAGCGTAATAACCGACTGCACCGCGTCCAGCCTCTCCGTAGGCTGATGCACCGCCGCCACCCCAATCAGACTTAGTCGTACCACTACCAGCTTGTCCGCCACCATCTCCACCGCGATCAAAAGATGCTTCTTGCGTAGCTTGTGCTGCTTGAGCGCCACTTTTAGAAGCTGTATTTAAAGAATTTACGTACCTTAAAATTTCAGATTTTACGGTCTTACGGGCCACGTTTTCCGGAAGATTGCCATAAATTTTACCGTCCACTACCGCAATAGTTTGTCCGTTTAGGGTTATCAAACCATTATTTTGTTTTCCAGCCGCCGCGTTAAGTGCAGCTTCTTTTTGCCTAGATTGAATATATCCTGAAACTGCACCTACAAAGGGTGATGCTAGTCCAAAGCCCATCATAGATAAATTCGGAGCAGTTGTGGTCATTGTTCCCGTTGCAGGATTGTACTTCGGAGTCATTCCAAATAGTCTGTCAGTAAACTGGCCGGTTCTACTTTGTGCGTACGATGTAGCCTTGTAAACACTTTCCGGAGAAGCCATTTCCAAAGTTCCAAACTCAAGACCTGCAGCAGACAGTTGAGATGGAGCCATTCCCCCATCCCCTTCTTCTGGCATTGCGGAGGGCATTGCACCAGAAACTTGTGCGGGTGTTTTTTTAGCCGGAAGAGGAAAAGAAGGGGCACCTGCCATTGCAGAACTTGGCTCTGGTCTAGAAAGAATTGCAGATGGGGCTTCTAAGTATGGTGCCGCAGCCCTTCCGACGCTTTCACCTACGCCTCTAGCTATACCGTCTCCAACTATATTTTTTGTAAAAAAATCACTCATCTCGCATGTTTACCGCTGCTTCGTAATCAGCTTTAAGACCCTTGATCTGTTCCAGTGAAGTTATCTTCCCCTGAAGCCGGAACACTTCCAACTCCGATTGTGCCGCCACCAACGCCCGAAGCGTCATCTGGATTTGCTCCTGCAGGTACTCCTCCAGACTGTCCCACGCCTTGCTGTTCGCCACCAGCGGGCTGACCTTGCTGGCTTGCTTCTTGTTGAGCATTAGCTAATCCTTTCAGCATTTCTGCAAATATTTGCGCTTCATTTATATCGTTTACCAAACTATCAGGATCGATATCTTGTGCTATAGCCAGTTCACGAATTAAGTTTGGAATTTTGATAAATGGTGCCAACATAGGGTTTGATACGGTTTGCAAAAGAGTAGTAAGACGTTGGCTACGAACTTCTTTTTGCATAACTGCCGCCACACCGCGTGGCTTAATCTCAAGATCGCCTTCAATGTCAGGGGCATCTTCGTTAAACTGCATGTTCCATTGAAAATAAGCTTCACCCAGTGGCTTCAAAAGGCAGTCGTCAATGTTTTTAATTACAGTCTTCAACGACAGGCTTGCACCGCCAAGAAGCATAGACAAACCTGATGCAGTGCGCCCTGTTCCCGTTACGCCCGTCTGTCCGTGCATAATTGAAGGAAGGCCCGTCTCTTCGTCTGCAAGCTGGCGTGAAATCTGATACATCTGTATGTTTTCACCAGCAGTGTTGGGAAACTTGAGTCCATTAATTGCTGTACCCGTAACACCGGACTGTCTGCGGAAAATTTTTCCGGGGAATATGTCCATGTTTTGTCCGGGAACCAAACTGGCTTCATCCACGTCAAATACAAGATTACCCGCTAGTGCAAGGTTATCAATTGCCATCCGAACGTGTCCGTTCATCAGCAACTGTGCATCTTCCATGTTTTCTGCAACACCAACACCCCACACTTGATACGGATTAATTTCGTAAGGAAATACTTGGTATGGAATACGCGCAGGTGTAAATGGATTCAAAACACAACGTAATACCATTGTGCCGCAGACCCACACATTAACTTGTACCTGATCAAATTCACTCATAGAATCAGGAACGTCCATTCCCGCTTCGCGGGCAAACTTAGCGTCAAGAACTCCCCAGTATTCTAGGACTTCGTAACGATTTTCCTGTACGTATGGCTCTGTTTCATCTTCGCGAATAGTGTCTTCGTAATATTTGTCCTCGTAGTTTGGACCTTTTGTAAGACACTCTTCAATTGCATCTTTGTAAAAATACGGGCTGTTAATCAGCGCACGTAGTTGTTGGCGATTCATACGGTGGCGTTGAATCACGTATTCACAATCGTCAATGCTTGTTGCAGATGGATCAGGATGAAAATCCCACGCAGAAACATGTTCAATACGTGGAACAATCTTTTCGTACGGATTGTACATACGACCATCGGGGCCGCGTTCCCACTTGTGTACTCGCTTGTAGTGGTTAAACGGACCTTTTACAATACCCGTTCCTAACAGTGCAGATTCGAATATTGCACTACGCAAAACATTTACAGCCCGTGTATCAAGCAGTTGATCGTGGATTTGTTTTTCCATGTTCAAAGCTGCAATTTGTGCGGGGCTTATCTGCGGCTCTCCCATTTTGGACGGGCCTTCAGATATTGGCATGTTAGCGTATTTAGACTCTAGGCCGCCTAAAAAGTCAGCAGCCGGAGCCGCTTGCATTGATCCGGGACCAAACTCACGTCCATCTCCCGGAAAACCATAAAGGTCTTCGACTTCTGTCAGTTGATCTGCAGGAGTAGTAAGATGTGCAAATTCTGCGATTCCTTCGGGAACCGGAGTTGGTTCGATAACAAGAGGAAACTTTTTGTTGGCAAACAGAATATCTACAATTTGACCGTACGCAGCAAGAACTTTTGTCTTTGTAATTTTAATAAAGACTTTTGACTTTTCGCTTTCACGGTACTGAGTTGTTGAATCGTAGATACCACGAAAGTTTTTATACGCCTTTAGCCATCGCTGCTCGTAGGCGTACCTTCCGTTTTCTGCATCTTCAAATTTCGCCTTGATATGGGCGGCAAGACCCGGAAGTTGTTCTTCAGGGTCAACTACTGCTACCGTAGTATCATCGGCGGGTTCCAAAAAGTTATCGGACATTACCGTTTCCTTTTAGTAGTCGCGTTCTTCAGCCATCTTCATTACTGAAGGATCAACTGCAGTTTTGGACATCTTCTTTGGCATGTCTTCTGTAAGAACGTCAGTTTTCGCACGAGTGTCGAATTCCAAGCCCTCACGGTAAAGCTGGTTTGAACCCATTGCGTCATCGACGCTGGTTTCATCAGATGCCATGATGTACGATGCACCATAATTGTAGTTGTTGTTTGGCATTTTGCCCTCCGTTTAAGAGTTTTTAGCGGACTATACCGCCGTAGAGAAATGATTGAGCCATTGGTGTTTCTTCTCCTTGCATCGCGGCTCTACGTGCTAGGTTACGTTTTTCTACAAATCCTTCTGCTGCAAGCTGACCTTGATCAGTAGCTACAGGTTCTGGAATATTTACTGGGCCAGTAGGCTGTGGTGTAGGCTGGGAAAACAACTCAGGTTGATCTGCCATTACCCGTTCTACAGGACGTGGAGAGGTAACAGACGGGGAAACTTCAGACAACGCCTGTCCCGCAGTAACAACGTCAGACGGAGTAACGGGTAAAAATTCTGTAGCCCCAGCTATCGTTCCTAAAGTTTTTGCAGCACCCGAAGGAAGGCCCATAGCTTGTGCTTGCTGCGATACTGCGCTGTAAGTCTGCTCTGCTGCTACTGCAGAAAGTCCAACTGCTGCGGGTGGAAATACTACCTTTAAGACTTTTCCGGTACCCTTTGTAATCGGCTTTCCAAAAGTTTCTATCGCATCCGAAAGATAAGACTTTCCAACTTCTATAGACGACTTACGTGCTGCTTGTGATTTTGCTTTTGCCAGTTCCTGCTGTGCAGCCGCAATTTCAGGGGCTTGCTTGGCACGTTCTAGCAGTTTGGCTTCCGCTGCTTGTGCCTTTTCCTGTGCAGATAGTTCGGCTGTAGCTGTTGCTTCTGCAGTCTTTGCTGCCCGAAGCTGTTCGCCTTGTGCAATCTCTTCCGGCGTTGCTGCTCTAGTTTCTACAGGTGCGCCAGACGGACGCGCCAACGCTTCCACTTCAGGATATTCTGCGTTAAATTCTGCAGGAAGGTCTAGTCGAAGGGCTTCGCCCAATCCTTTTGCGTCTGCAGCCCCGACGGCATCTGCCATCATTTTTTCGTAGGCTGTTAGAATTTGTCCGCGCTGTTGTAGGCCACCGATATCTTCTACGTCAATATAGTAGCCCGTCATCACTTTATCAATAAGGGCTTCACCACCACCTTTGTGGCTTATAATTTCGCTTGCTAAGTCTGGTCGTCCAAGCTGGTTAGCAATTGCAGATGCAGTAATACGGCGAAGATCAGTGTACCCTGACGGCGCAGTCAAAAGCTGATCAAGAACTTTTTTTGGTATTTTTGGAAAAACGTGTTTTTTAAGGGCCGCTGTTATTTTCCCCGTTGTCATGCCGGGAAAAAGTTCGCCCGTTTCTCCTGCCGCGTCAAAACGACGATTTAAAATTTCACGAAGAACTGGTCCGGGAGGCTTATCCGGTCCTTTTGCCTTACGACCACCACCTTCTGCTACTTCTGGATCTCGTGCAATTCCTAGTTCTCTGTCGTAATATGGTCGAACTGGCTTTGAACGGATTGCCAATTCACGAGATGTACGCATACCAGAAAGATCTTCGCCCCGATAGCCAAGAAGAGACGCCATAACAGCATCTCTCGTTACGGGATCAGGAATGTCTCCGATGCCTTCTAGGACAGACTGGAGAACTTCAGGAGGGATAGCACCTTTTGCAAGCTTACGTGTCCCTTTTGCTGCACCTGTACGGGCAAGCTTTTTATTCAATACGTTTTGAGTAGATTGATAAAGCGGATCAACATTAGTGCGACGATAACTTTCAGATATTCCGCTTTCATCTGTAAGGCTAAACGATTTAAACTCGTCAAACGAAGAATTTAAATCTACCTTTTTTGATATTGTGTTTATTCGAGAACTAATACCCTGCGTGTTTGGTGCAGGACCAGTTACTTCTTTAGAAAAAACTTTTTCAAATTGATTATAAAAATCTTTTGTTTCGTCTAGTTCAGAAAGAATCGGCTCACTTGGTACGCCTTTGTTGTACATGTCGGCAATAAACGAATCGGCAACAGTGTGAGTGCCCGCTTCAATGCGCGAACGTACTTCGTTCATCGATGGAATTTTACCACTAGGAAAAAGAGTTTGCTGAATGTTTTTAAACGCAGCAACTACCTTTTTTTCTTGTTGGGTTAATTGGGCCATCTATTAATATCCGAATACTTCGTCTTGTACCTTGTAGACGTGATTTTTAATTGCGCTTAGCTGTGAGTGTATGGATGCGTATCCTGTCATGCGTGTCATCAGCATGTAGCGAAGTGCATCGTACGCGTGATCTTCAGACTTTGTGTCTACGTCTTCGCTGTTAGACTTAGACAGCGGAATACCTGCTATTTGTTTTACAATGTTTTGACACGAAGAAAAGAAACGCAAACGGGGTTCGCCAGAATACGGCTCGTCAGCCAGCCGTCGGTGAACCTCCATTTTTCCTTGTATTCTATTTCGATCTGCGGGTGTCCATCGGACTCCTTGTCTCATCATTACTTCTGCAATGGACGGTCCGAAACCTGTTTTGTTCCAGCACGAGGAGTCAAGAACTGTGTAGTGAGGAACTGGATCTAATTCCTCTGCTTCTAGTATTCTATCAGCTAGTTGTTCTGCTGTCAAGTGTTTTTCGTATAATTCTCTGTAAATCCAAATGTTGTTGTCCCAGTCAATTGCGCCCCAAAGAACACATGACGGTGCAGCGTACCCATAATCGGCTGCTCTGATGCGCGGCCAATTCGTTGGAAGTTCGAACGGCTCAACAACGTGCTTTGATCTACTGAATTCGGGAAAGGCTGCTCCCTCTGCCACGTCCCAATCCCCTTCGAGAAGTCTCTTCCGTTCAACTTCCGGGAGCGATCTGAGCATGGCCTCATACTGGCCGTCTGCCATCAGATAGGGGTTGTCAGTCAGCCGTGCGGGAACAAACTTGCGGAAGAACAGCGGCTGACCTGCTTTTTCGTGACCAGCGGGCCACACAAAAGGAGATTTTGTATCTAAATCAAAGGCAGGGAAAGGCTTATTTTCAGGTGTACCTTCGATGTACATCTTTTTAACCCACCATCCTCCGACGCCACCGGGGTTGGCGGTGCATCGCATGTAAAGGTGGTTTTGCAACTCTGGATCGGTAGAACGAAGACGAGAACGCAAATAATCCCAAACGTACGGCGTGGGATACTGGGTAATTTCATCAATTCCAATCCAGTTAAACGCTTGACCTTGAAATCGGGTTACGTCTTTGTCTTTGTCGAGGTAGGTAAACCAAATGGTTGCACCGGAGGGAAAGTGCCACGTAGATTTTGACTCGCGAAACTTTGCTCCGGGGAACGCCTTTGTGTAAAGCTGGCGTGATTTGTCGATCAATTCGGTCAGTTCGTCGAGTGTGCGACGAAGAAGAAGGCCACGATGATTAGGATTGTGGCAAAAACGAAGCGGATCAGCAAGAAGCGCAAAGCTTTTTCCACCACCTGCAGCGCCGCCGTAAAGAACATCTCGTTCACTAGCTGAAAGAAACTCTTCTTGAGGGCCGCTGTTTGGCTTGAAGACAATTTCGGAATCTTCAATAAGATCACTGACAGCAGGTGGCAAATCGGAGAGATCGCCCTGATCAATGACGGTTGTTTCGGAGCCGTTAAGGGCTTTTTCGACCTTACCCATGCTCTCCGCCATCTTACGGGCGTAGCGACGCTTATCCTCCGCTGCCTTTGTAGATTTCTCCGCACGTTTCTTTGCAGCACGTAGTTTCTTTTGAGCCGCACGGCGGGCACGTTCCTTTACGGATAGGTTGTACGAGGATTTGGGTGCGTTTGGGTCTTTTTTTGGTCTACCGGTTTTTTTCGGCTGTGCTTGCTGCTTGTCTGCCACGCGCTTTTCCTATTCGTTTGCTTAAAATATCAGAAAATTCTTTGCCAGTCATGCCGTCAGGAACACGCATTCCATCGCCGCGTTTTATAGCTTCGTTGACAGCAGCATTAGCACTATATCTTTTAAGCTTACCTTCCACCATACGAATGGTAGGGGCTACATACAAAATACCATCTACTTCGTAGTCAACGGTTCTTACGGTTTCATTTCCGTTAAGAGTAGGTGTAGATGGGTCCATAGCCCTATATAACCAGTCAGCCATTAGTTTTTTTCAGAACTCGATGACGCTTTACGGCCCCGATGTGCCTTTACATAATAGTCTGAATACGGATATCTGTATACGACTTCGTCGGGGTTTGCTGATAAATTTTGATAGGTATCTTGAGAATAGCGAATTTTGTATCCTGATTTTGCTTTACTCGCAGTTTCAAGGGCGTTTTTCAAATCTTCTTTTAATTTTTTAACTTCTTCAGCATTTTCCAGTAGCAGTTCACGCCCAAGTTGAGTTTGATATAAACGTCCAGCCTTAAAAGTTTTGGCTCTGGGAGTTGCCCTAGATAATTCTTTAATCCGGTTTTGTAATTCTTGTATCCCGCGATCTACCCCTGCTGCGTATTGTTCTGGAGTAACCTTTTTTGCGTTGTCTATTTTATCAGCCATCGATTACGACCTCTTTTTTCGGTGGCAGCAGAACTACACCGTGTACTGCCGTTACGTTGTGGTTTATTTGCTCCGGAGCCTTTGCTCCAACACGGTTTAGTAGCGACTCCGCTGCTTTTAGTCGCAAATCGTCTCCGCGTTCGGGGGCGGGGTTGTCGATTGTAGCAACTAAGCGGTTTGCTGCACGTAGGGCGTTCATAGAAAGGATGTCTTTTGTGCGTTCGACGATCTCATCAGCGAGATTTCGACGCAACCACGCAGCGGAGCCACGAGAATAACCCGCATCTACGGCTGCAGCGGTGACCTGACCACCATTTTCAAACAAAATGTCAAGAAACAACTGCTGTTGCTCTGTCAACTGACGTTCTTTTTTCTTTTGTTGGGGTAACAAGTTCATTTTTACGTTTGTTCTCCGACATCAGTAGCACAACGAGTGGCTCTAACGACTAACTCTGGGCTGATTTCACGTATTGTACCTATCATTTCCGCTAATCGGACGATACATTCGTCTTCAGTTTTGTAAGGGCCGCGTGTATCGTCGAATTGTACGCAATTTGTTGGTAAATAAATCGAACACGCCAGCAACATTGCAGTAAACATAGCATGTCTCCGGTAAGTAAAGGTGAGGCGCACCCGTGTCCGGCCACTAAATCGTAAAATATAGAGATCGTTTGAGGGGTGGTGCGACGCAAAAGTGCGGCTCACAACACAAGTATAGTCATTTATTAGCTGTATGTCAACTTTTTTTCTTGACAAAATAAAAATCGGAGTGTACAATGGCATTGAGCCTGCCGGGGTAAATATATACCCCCCACGGGTACACGTTACAACTCCGATTCACAGCCCGTTACGACTCCGATGCACTCCCGTGTCGGGGTCGTCTTCGTTTGGGTAGCCCGTCAAGGGGGTGCACGTTACGACTCCGATTCATAACCATATCGATAACCCCTAAAAAATAAAATTGAGAGGGGTATTGTTAGACCTTGTACTAGGGGGTGGGGTGGCCCTAGTGACCCCTATAGGGGTAAATCATCTTGCCAATACCGAGGTTCCCCCATTCACCGACAAGCCGGACAATCCCTGCCAATTTCCCCGCCGATATATCGCGAAACAGTCGTTATTTTTATCTTTTCGGTGACAGATAAACATACCGTTTATTTTTCCCTGCCGGATATTGATGCCGTAAATCATAGCACCACCCGAACACACGGCCCGCCAGTTTATCCCGCAAAAACAAACCCGTTGGTTATTTTGTAACGATTGGCAAAAAAAGAACCCCGCCGGACTAGCCAAACGGGGTTAAGGTTGGGAGGATCTCGCGCCGCGTTTTTACGCAGTCAATCCGATTTTGATGTCGTCCACTGTTTCGTCACGGGCTGGATCACCCTCTACATTGTCACCGAAAGCCTCGCGAATGCTTTGTTTGATTTGCTGGCCAGCCGCAATGAAAAGCTTGATCTCAAAGCGTCCGCCCCGTTGATCTGTCCCGTGAAGCTTGAACACGTCAAAGCCGCCGTGCTTCACCCGTACTGCTTCAATCTCAACATCGCGATCATAATATTTGCGGGCATTGTCCTGATCTGCGTAAATATTGATTTCCATTTGTTCGGTCCCTTCCTTACTCGTTGGTTTCAATAGTTGGCAAAACGTGATGAAAAAGGTTGTTGGGTACATAATCCAATGTTTCCTCGTCTATCGCCCAGCCGTTTTCCTCTTCAACACAAGATACAGATAACGCACCATCAAAGCCGCCATCAGCACATCCAGTTGTCCACTCCGGAGTATTGCCCAGATGAATAGCTACCTCATAACCGCGACAAGATACATAAACAGAACCAAATTCAGGGTCAAAAAGAAGTTCTACACCCTCGAATAATTCCCCGCCTATTAGATTTGAAAAGCCGCTTTTGGTAAAAGCAACCTCTACCTGCCTGTCGACTGGCGCATATTTTCTGCCTGTTTCTAACATTTCTAAACCATTCATTTGTTCGGTCCCTTCCTTATTTGGGGTTGTGTGAGGCGGGCAAACAACGCACCCGCCCCACTGTTTTATCTGCTCTACGCGGATTTGACAAGCCGGTAAAGCTTACGGTAGCCTTTGCGGCCATTGCCCACATGTCCGATGTCGCGCTTTTCCAATACGAACCCGTGATGCACGGTAAGGTCGTTCAGGTACTGGACAACAGTGCTTCGCTTCACGTCCACCAGTCCGGCAATCGTTGGGATTGCAAAGAACCGCGAACCGGACAAAAGCTCGATCACCCGTTTATGGCCCGCGCCGATCTTTTTATTGGCAACAACACGCGCCCGCTGCGGCTCCGATTTTAACGCGGGGAATTCCTGTTGAAAGCGTTCAAGTAACCGCTGGCGTTCGTTGGCCCGTATTTCGGACTCGAATTCATTGGTCAGTTTTGCAAACTTGTTGATCAGTTCTGCGGGGATTTCAAAGTTTTTCGTTGTCATGTTTCAAGTCTTTCTGCCCATCGGGCCTTAGTTGTGTCAGCCAAAAACGGCCAATATGATCAAGATCAAAAAGATAATCCAGACCACTTTAAAAAGGTTGGCGATAAATTCAGTCACGCGGCCATCCCTTCCAAATACTGCCAAGTAGGAGATTCAAGAACACTCCGAACCTTGTCATTACGCTGTCGCTGGACCATGTGAACGGTTCCCGTCTTTTTGCCGGTCTGGCGTTCGACACCATCTTCACCGGTCCAAGTTTCGTTCGTATGGGTTGCCCAGTGTGTGAGGGCATTGTAACCGGCCCACAACGTCAGGCCCAGTTCGTCCCGTTCTTCGTTGAACCGATGCAAAAGATAGTTCATCAGCCGTTCGTTGACGGGGTTGGCGTGGCCAAGTTCTGCCGCCTTGCCCGCCTTACGACAAACAGTCTCCGATAAAATCTGTGCAAAGTTCTCCGGAGTAAGCGGAGTTTCTGCCCACTTGGTCATCTGGTCCCGATTGCTGGTCCACATATCCAAACCCATCTCTGCCTTGCCCATCAAAGCTTCCGGCGACAAGTTGGCCGTGTGTTTGCGCTTTTGGTGATATGCCTTCTGGCCACCAAAAACAAGCGTGTTGCGACACAGGTCACGATACGCCCCGCTGAATATCTGGAAAGCCCACGACATGTCTATTGAGTTAAAGACATCCATTCGGCACCGGACGTTGTCGGCCCCGTTCTTTACGGTTGCCTGTAGGTCGTTAAAGTAAACGGTTCTGTGAGCGCGTAGACCGTCATCATAGATTCGGTCCACAACGGTCAAGTCACCCTGCGGCAAGCTGGACTGTGCAAGCATCTCCGCCTGAGTTCGAAACAGTCTATCGTGTGGGACCAAATTGTAGGTCTTACCAATTGGACGGGTATTCAATACCTCACCGGTTGCTGTATTCATCAAAGCCGAAAAGTTGGGCATCGGCTCCGGTTCGCTGTACTCTTGGCCAAGCGGGTCATTAAAGATTCGCCGCGCTTCAATCGGCACCCGCCGGACTGCACCCATCTCTGTAAACAGACTGCAATCTGCGGGGTTCTTATGTGTAAATTCCCAGTTGCCTTTACCGGCAAGCTGGCGACGTTCGTTTGTTTCGATTACGTCAAACATGTCTTTCTTTCCTTTCGTTGTCCGGCACCCCCAGCGGGTCCGGTCATTTATTTATACACCAAAAAAACAACAGTTGAACCCCCAGACAAAAAAAAAGATAAAAAAAAATGGGTGGCTGGCCCCATCGACTCGCCGCCACCCGTGATCATCCCGTCACCCCGCCCCCGAACAAACAGACGGAAACATCCAGACGATCCCCAAAACAAGCGCAAAGCTTTACACTGACATTTTTTTTCATTTTACCGCCTCGACAATTGTTTGAACCCCGTTGCCGATAGTATAGCAAAGCAAACAATCGCGGCATTTTTGCCCCGTGCAGTTCTGTTTAATTCCTTTAAAGTGCTTTTCCACATTGTTGAACGTACGGTCAAAGAATTCAGGCGGGGATTGCATAACGCGATTGATGGTCGGGTTGCTGTAAATAAGAACAAGGTTCGCTGGTTTTTCCCGCTGGCTGTAAAACTTGCGGACAATATCTTTGCGCTTAGTCCACAACGCAAACGAACAATGCGGATTGTGCAGGGTTATGTTGTGCAAATTTTCAAGGTGTGTTTCGTTAATCAATTCCCCGTGCGCGGAAAACCTAAAGAAAGCGTCCAGTATTGTTGGCAACATATGTTCTGGAATTAATCCGCCGGACAGCATGTCGCTGTTGTGTTGCCAAGCCGGAGCGCAGTTTTTGCGAAGCCCGTTCAACATCTCGACACTGTAACATTTTGTGCAGATTAAATCTTTCTTTTTGCTGTTGTACATTTTGACGCAAAACGGATTCGTCAAGGTGTTTGTGCTTATTGCGCGAAGCCCGTCAAGCTTGCCGGACATTTTTGAGATTTTAATAACGCTGTTCATCGGTTCGGTCCCCGTTGTTGTGTGTATGTGTTCGGGAACCTTACGGATAATAGCCGGTATGGTCAAGCTGAATTATTTTTTTACCTTGTTTTTTCAGCCAACACTCCGGACACCACAAAACTTGCTGTTCGTGAACCATTGCCGGTTCGCCGCATTTGTGGCATTCATAGTACGGATCAAGCGTGGTCTTGCGAGGCTTTTTGCTGACAATATTTTTGGCTGACATTTTTTCCTCTTTAAAACTTTGGCAACCACAAGCGGCCTTCGTTAAACGCTGACAAAAATTTTGACAATTCTTCTCTTTCGCGCTGACAATTTTCACCGTTCCAGTCTTTGTCGCTGACAATTTTTTTAAGTCTCTTG
>Ga0208785_1000409_pt1 | contig 19297 bp, 32 predicted proteins | sample DEB08_DNA_2_FD_185499 | JGI IMG/M metagenome (GOLD analysis project Ga0208785, IMG submission 185499) | Aqueous microbial communities from the Delaware River and Bay under freshwater to marine salinity gradient to study organic matter... | ecosystem: Environmental > Aquatic > Marine > Coastal ...
ACATCAACGATAGGAGGGTTTTTAATCTCACTGATAGTGGGATAAGCACAAGCAGCAGAGATAGGAAATGCCATTGCGAGTGGCAAGAATTTTTTAAGCATTAAAAATAATAGAATTCGACATCCGCTATAGGATCTAAGTTCCTCACGGCACGGGGATATTTAGTAAAAAAGGAGGCGACTAACCTCCCAGGAATTATAGTCTATTTGATTGTGTTTGTCAAGGAGTGGGGACAGTGGCAGGAATCATCATCCCACCACTCATGTCGTCGTCATCATCAACGTCAGTATCTCTAAGTGCAGAATGAATTATAAATGCACCTAACATACAAGTCGCTAATAACAACATCACCATACTCCTGGAATGACCTGGCCAGTGCTGAAGTAAGATGCTACTGCTGCAACAAATCCAATCATTGCTGCACGACCATTCAATTTTTCTGCTTTGTCATTAAACATTGTTTTTTTCCTCTAGTGTTTTGTTTGTAATGATGATTTTATTACCATCATGAGTGAATTGTAGTTTATCATCAGGATGCCACATCAACTCTTCATACATATCATCGAGTTTCTGCATGTCCTGATAAAGTGCGTTTGGATTAGGCATACTGATCAAATAACTTTCTGATGTTTTGGGTGATTTGCATACCTCCAATTTTTTCTTCAAGTTTCAATCCAGAGGGCGATGCAATAATTAATACTGGTGTAGCCGTAACACCGTACTTAGATGCAAGGTCAAGATTCTCTTGAGGGATTGGGGTATCACTAAAATCTTCAAGGTCTACTTTCTCTAAAAGAGAAGTGCGTTCATCTTTGATGGAGGACATGTATTTATCCACCAACTTACAAGGTCCACAAGATTCTTTTGAAAAAAGATAAAATTTATTCATGGGAGTTCAAGAAAAAATTTGGTATTATCACCACGGGTATTTTCATAGAGAGAACTGTCACCATAGATTTTATGATCTTTGTATCCTACCATACGACCCTTTGTATTTTGAAGGGCTGGCATAAATGCGATGATGAAGAATACTGCAGGAGCACCAACTAAAAGTGCTCCACCAATAACATAATAAGTCAGAAGTTCAATCAAAGAAGTTTCCATCAATAAGTCTCACAAAGTTGTTGTACTGAATAACCTAAAAGGACAAAAAATGCAACTGAAGTTGCAGTAAAAAGTGTTGCTGTCATCAGAAGATGCCAAAGAAAAACTTGCCAGTGATAGCGTATGAAAGGAAACCAGAGATGATACCCATCATTGCCCAGCGACCATTGTAACGCTCGATATATTCATAAGGAGTATCCAGACCTTTGGAATGATAGGACTCGATTACCATTTCGGGCTCTTTTGCCCACATGTTCATCTGCCCTTGATCGTTAGTTGTTACAGTCATGTTACATCCTGTTATAAATCTTTACATATTATATATCAAAAAAGAACCTCTGTCAAGAGGTTCTTTGTGTCAATTATTACCGTTTACGATATTTTTACAAGTTTTCATGTTCTTTTTACAGAATGCCCTGACATAACTATCAGTGTCAAATTCCATTGTGTAATGGGCATGAGTGTGAAGTCCCTGAACTAAAATTAAAAAACCCACAATCAAAAGATTAAGGTGAGTTACTGGAGAAAAAAGAAATCTTTTCATAAAAAAAGAGGGGTCTTAGAAGACCCCCCAATTTTAGCATGGATTATCAGAAGGAGTACTTCAGACCCAGCTTAGCACCGTAACCACGGTCGATGTCCTTGTCACCAGAACCAACGAACGAAACTTCGCCGTAAGCACCCAGTGCATCAGTTACAGCAACGCCAAGACCTGCCTTACCAGAAGGAACGGTATCGCTTTCGCCACCATCAGGGGAGACGATTGTAGCGCCACCTTGGACATAGTAAGAAGTCTTCTCGCCAAGAGCACCTTCGTAACCAACATGGAGGTCGGTAGCAGTGCCGTTGTAGTCGCTACCGGTCCAACCAGAGTTAGCTTCCACATTGACATAAGGACCTGCAAAGGCAGCGCCGGCAGACATGGACAGAGCAGCAGTCGCTGCGAATACAGATTTGATCATTTTAGATACCTCTTAAATTTACTTGCGGAATGATTACCCGCAGATGAAGGGGGAGTTCGACTTTCCCCGCTTGAACATTATAACACAGAACCGTTGCGAGTAGTTGAGGCATTGGTCAGTGAACTGGCACATGTGCCAATTGTTATTTATCTTAACAGATTTTTAGATGTCTGTCAAGTTGGTGGGTTTTCCGAATTTTGTGCTGCTTTCGCGGCAGAGTTCTCGGTAATCCTGCCAAGATAAGGATCATAGTTCATATGGTCCCTAATGTCAATACTAGCACCACTTTGTTGCCACCAGTTCAGGAGAGCATCATGTGGTCCTTTATGGAATACGGAGATGTGTTCCTGGTGAATCGTAGAACCAAAGTTTAAGTTATACAGAAACAAAGGAATAGTATAAGTTTTACCCGTCTCAAGAATAACATCTTCAGATACGGCTCTAGGTTTAACTCCGTTGTCCAATTTAAACTTATCACCACGAACATGGTTCTTGATAATCTTAGCAGCATGGTGCCTAGAGATTAAGTAGACCGCTGCAGAGAAGTCATTGATAAACTTAAGGTGCAGTTTAACGTGAATATCTCCAGTACAAATCGTGGTCAACTGAAGACAGTCCCAATCATATGGGACAAGGCCAAAGAATTCTTTCCAGGTAAAGTTCCAGTATCGGGCAATATCAAAATTAACATCATCCTCAACAATCATACAATAATCATCATCGGTCTCTTCATAGAAATGCTTGATTGCTTTAAGATGACTCAGGCAACAACCAAGTTCTCCAGGAGTAACATTATCAGGAACTCTACCCTTCAGGTGATATGCAACATCATCATCGCGGCCATCAAAACCAGAAATGCGAGTATGATTAGTGATTTCCCAATAATCAAACTGTTGTTCCATATACTGACGACGACTCTCATCGGCATCAAGGTTCAACCAGTAAATATGTGGAATACCCTGTAACTTGAAAGCAGATTTGTTTTTATCCATTATCAAAAATACTTGGTCAGTTTTTCTCTATCTCCTTTGATATAAGAGATACATTCTTTCAGATCATCTTGAAGACTATTCCAAAGTCCTGCCATCTCTTCGCCTGCAGAATTCTTATTGTAATTAGTTCCTTTGGCGTGTTGAATCTGGTGAGCATAGTCACGGATGACTGGTCTACCTTTCAAGAAGGAAATACCATTCATCACCAAGTCCCATCCCCAACCCATCTTCATACGTTCATGGGTCATAATGTCAGGCAGGCCTCTTGCATAGTATTCATCAATGATGTCTCTATGCACAAACCATACTGTCTCGTCAGTGCAAGCAACCATCTTGATATTTTCATCTTCCGATTCAATACCATCGATATCGGTGTGCTCAGGTGTATACCAGACGTTTGTTACATCAGGAGCATACACCCCCCATTCATACAGATTATAATACTTTCTTGCGTCTTTTACAAGTTGTTCGTAATTGTCGAATACTGTGTCACCCTGACAATGCATTAGAACTTTTTTGTCAGGTTTCAAAAGAGCAAGTGCCGTTCTGAATTGCATTGTGAAATATGCTTCATCACCAAGATTAATCCAACCTTCGCGAGTATTCTCTTCATCACTATTGATAACAGTCACTTCACCAAAGATTTCTTTCAGAGAATCTTCAATCTCGCAAGTCTTTTCAAACTGATTTCTCCAGTTAAAAATAAATGGTTGGATATCCTTAGTTCTAATCTGTGGAAACCTTTCAATATATCCGTGCTCACTAAAGTCACGGTGATCTCCATGGTCATTACTACTATCCAAATCCTGGTAAAGAGTCTCCAGGAATGGATTCAGAATGCGTGCATAATTTGTGATGTTGGAGGACTTTCCAATCATCGTCTTACACATTGACAGAGTGGTTGCATCAATCAAAACCTCATCCCCAGCCAAAATCCTCTCAGGAGAGTTTGGTTGTGCCTGAATGGAATAGTGCAGGCCTGCTCTGCTCATCGTCCTCTGGTGGTCATAGCAGTGAATCTCAACATCCTTGAATCTTTCTTTGAAGATGTCAACAATATCTGTCTGGTCTGTGGCAAGAAAGATACCTTCATAATCACCAGTCTCAAATTCTTCTGCTGCTGCGCTCAGATATTTCTCTACACCAACAAACTCAGTATGGCCAACTCCATCAGTGCCGCGATAGTGTACACCCAAACAATTTGCATATTTCTCTGTTGGAATACCATCAATGATTGATTGCATTCTATCATTGAAGGGGAGATATTGTCTGTATTTGTTAAGATCAAAATCTCTGAAAGAACCCCAAGGATAGTCACAATCAAACAAGTCTTGTGTATTTGCTACCTGTGGTGCATCATTAGATACCTTAGCAGGATCAAACCAGTTGTTTGGATTGCCATACAACATAAACATTGAAGGATCAACACAGACCTTATCCAGATCTACTCCTGCTCTCTCAAGTGCTCTGTATCCTGTCAAAATAGTGATGAAGTTGGAAAGGAAACCTCGATGATTACCCTCCGTCAATCTAATCTCAAAAGTCATTTCAGTCTCCTTTAATTACGCGATAACTATCTTCGTCAAAGTGTTGTGTAGAAAATTCAAATAGTTCAGATGGTTCAATAGCAATCATCTGATGTCTAAGGCCACGATAGATGTGAAACTTGTCTCCTGGAGAAAGAACGATATCCTTTGCACCTTCAAGACTATCAGTCTCTCCATAGTACAAAAGGAGTTTACCAGATTGGAGGTAAAATGTCTCGTCCTTAAGTTTGTGATAATGCCAAGAGCATCTCTTCCCCTCTTCAAAGAAGAGAAGTTTGCCACAATACTCATCAGTATTGACAATCCACTTTTCGTGTCCCCATCCTTTGGGAACAAACTTAATCTCCGAAGAATTCATCAGAGTTTACCCCTTTATCGTCAATGTAATAGTCACCAGAGGGTTTACCTAAGAATAATTGATGATACTTACATCCCCACAATCTTAGTTGTATTTCTGTAAATTCATAAAATTCTTTCTTTGCCAGATCAGCATTATTTTTATACCGACCCATTCCTCTGGCAGTGAGATATACGATAGTGTGTCCCTCGTCGTATAGTTTATTTATTCTATCAATTCTATCCTGAATTGGCATAGCTTGTTTATAACGCATCTCTTCGGTTGGCCCTGGAGTGCATATAGTTCCATCAATGTCTACGACGTATCTCATCAATATCCTTTTGATTTAGTATATAAGTTCCAAAGTTGGATACAGCAATTGATGCTGCTTTGTTTGCATATGGTATAGCAGTTTCTATTTTACCATACAAAAGATAAAAGTAAACTAAAGCAGATAAAAAAGTATCACCTGCACCACATACATCATATGTGCTTACATTTTCTCCTGGGTATAGTGTGCCTCGATATTCTGCCCCTTTAGATCCTCTTGTGATAATCAGATTATCATGGTTCTCATTTTGCAATTTATCATACTCATGATTATTGATCTTGATAAAAGCATCATCTACTGGAAGAACTGTTTTCTTACTATCAATAAAGATAGGGCCATCAAACCATTCAACCAATTCAAATAATCGTCTAGATGTGATAAATCCCTTGTCATAATCAGATATGACAAGGGCATTGAATCTTTCTTGCGGGAGATCATAACCAAGAGGTTCAATTACACCCTCAGTATCCACTCTTAAAATCTGTTGACTGTAACGCTCATCAATATACCGTGTCTTAACAATACGTTCTTCCTGAGTAATTGTAGTAACGTCCAGACCAAATGCCTGCAAGTTGTTCCTGACATTATATGCCATTCCATCAACACGTTTCTCCCTCGTATACTTGAGAATAGGAACAGGTGCCTCTGGATTGATTCTATCGCAGGTTCCATAGACATACTGGTCTATGCAACTATCACCGATAAGAAGAACCTTGAATTGTTTTTGTAGTGGAGTAATCTCCGATCCTATCGAAGAATCTGACTTCTTTTGCATATTGAGAACCTACGACTTCCTTACCTTTCCAATCAGAACCAACAACCATTATATCAGGTTTAATAGCCTCAACCAACCTTTCCAGTTCTTCTTTCGTATTAAAAGTGTATACTGTATCAACACCTTTAATGCAACACATTTGATAGACTCTATCTTCAAGTGGATAAATTGGTCTATCAGAACCTTTTGCTTGTGCTACTTTTTCATCAGTATCTAGAGCAACAGAAAGTTGCCCCAAACTAGAAGCATATTGAAGCATTGAGAAATGTCCCTTATGTAGAACATCAAAACAACCATTAACGAAGACTTTCATATACCTCCATAATACCTTGTTCGAGTCCAGTATAGTTTAAATCAATACTGTAATTTCCGCAATAGGCATTTCCCTTCTCATTTTCTTCGATGAGAATAGGAACCTGATGAGAATCGAGTCCGTTTACCATCTCTGCAATATCACTCAAATAATATTTACGATCATATACGCAGTTTAAGTTCTTTGGTTGAATTCCAGATGACACTTCCAAACTATACTTAAGAACCTTATACAAATCCTTCACATAAAATAAGTCAAAGAGTTTATCTTGAAAGATTGTGATTGGCTCTTTGTTTTTATATTTTTTGATTGCTGTTTTTAAAAATCTATGGTCATCTTCGAGAACACCAAAGCATCCATAAATTTTTAAATTAGTTCCTCCAGGGTGTTCTTCGGTAGACCTAGACATACAATACTTTGAAAATCCATATGGTGTGTGAGCAATTTTCCCACTACCATACAAAGATGCTCCACTATCGAAATGAATAAAACGATCAACTTTATATGAGATGATGTTCTCAAACATTCTCATATTATCAAAGTAAACTAACAAGTCATCTTGAGAAACTCTGCGGCCTCCTAAAACAGCAGCATGAACAACCGCATCATATTCAAAACCATTCTTATCAAAATATTCTCTTACTGACTTATTATCAATTAAATTGAGTTCTCTTGAAGATGGTGCAGTTACTTCAAATCCATCTTTTTTAAGAAGAGGAATAATTTCTCTGCCAATAAAACCATTACCGCCAGTAAAAAATATTCTCTTATTTGTCATGCTTCCATCCAGCACCTTGTCCTAGAAGTTTCTCAAGTTCTTCGTCCTTGATTGCGTAGAAGTTCTCTTCCGAAGGGAACTTAAGGTCTCTGACTTCATTAACATAATCAGTCAAAGCAGATTGAATCATCTGACCTGCCTCACAATATCGTTTAACAAACTTGGACTTGAACTCCCAGAAGAGTCCAACCAAATCATGCATAATAACAAGTTGACCATCAACTTTATCACCAGCACCAATACCATACACAGGAATATCAAGATTGGTAGCAATCATTTCAGCAGATTCTCTAGGCATACCTTCAAGTAGAAGGAATGTGCATCCAGCATCCTGAAGACGGAGAGCTTGATCAAGAATAATCTTTGCCTGGTCTGCAGTCTTACCCTGAACTCGATATCCACCAAGTTTTGCTCTAGTATGTGGAGTCAGACCAAGGTGACTCATCACCATGATACCCGCATCACAGATTGCCTTGACCCTCTCTACCATACACCCTTCAACCTTAACTGCATCCATGCCTGCTTGAATGAAGTCACCAGCGTTCCTAACTGCTTCTTCATTAGATACTTGATAGGACATGTAAGGCAAATCACCTACAGTAAAGGCACGACTTGATCCTCTTGCAACTGCTCTAGCAGAGCGAAGCATATCGTCCATAGTGACAGGAATTGTGCTCTTGTATCCTAAGGTAGTCATGCCAAGAGAATCACCAACCAAAATCCAGTCAACTCCAGCATTATCTGCCATCAAAGCCTGGGGATAATCATAGGCAGTAACACCAACCGTCTTTACATTATTCTGTTTTTGCTTGCGTAACTTTAGGATAGTTACTTTGTCTTTATTATCAGCAGGCATATCAGTCTAGAGGCTTAATAATCATATTATCATAGAATTCCTCCCTCGACAAGAAAGGATACATATCTTCTAGGGGTGGTGCGCTAATTGTTCCATCTGGGTTCTTTCTACCTTGCATCGTAGGAACAACTTCTTGCCACTTCTCGCAAATGACTTCGCAGATGATTGGTCCATCATAGTCAAGAGCATATTGAACAGATGATTTTATAGAATTACCATCAGCATACACATGCTCAATACCATAACTCTTTGCAATGCGACGAATATCTGGAATAGAAACTCCACTAGATCTATCAGTTCCAATCTCTCTACCATCAAAGAACTTTTTCTGTGTGGTGCGAATAGAAAGATATCCATCATTATTCCAAACAAATAACTTTACTGGAAGGTTGTAATGTTTGATTGTTTGAAGTTCTTGAATGTTCATCATAAATGAACCATCACCGGTTACTCCAATAACTTCTCCACCTTTAGCAAAAGCAGCACCAATACAAGCAGGAATAGTAAATCCCATTTCTGCTTGAGAACTGGAGGTAATATATCTCTGGTGACCTTCAATCTCTGTTGCCTGAGAACAAACATAGAATGCAGAACCAGCGTCTGATATCACCACATCATTTATACGCTTACTCTCATTCAATACTTTCATAAAGTAATAAAGATCTACTTTATCTGATGGATTCTCGTCAGGACAGACAGGCCACTTCTTCTTCCACAGGCGACAGATTTCATTCCAATCATTTTTTTCACGCTCAAACTTATTAAGAGTGAGGAAGTCTTTAGCATCTCTGTGAATAAACCAATCAATATCAACAGTATTCTTTGAATGCTCATCTTTATCAATATCAACTACAACAACAGTTGCATCTCTAGCAAATGTTTTGTAGTTATATCCAGTGACAGGAACAGGAAGACGGCAACCAATTACTAAAAGAAGATCGCAGTTCTGCATTGCAAAGTTACCCGCACGAGTTCCTTTGATACCTACCCTACCTACAAAATTCGAGTAGACAGAAGGAAATAGATCAACTGCATTATATGAAGTGACTACAGGAATGTTTGTTGACTGAACAAAATCAACAAACTCTTCTCTAGCTTGAGCACAGTTAATACCATTACCAGCAAGAATCAATGGACGCTCTGCTTTCTCAATCAGTTCAGTAATGGTAGTAAACTGAGCCCCTTGTACGTCCATAGGAATATCAATCCATACAGGACCAGGACGACCGTGAGTAGCAATCCGAATCGCATCTTTCATTACCTCATCAATGTCTTGAGGATCATTAACTATCACTGCATACTTAGTAATAGGTTTCACAATATCAATGATATTTGCTTCTTGCACACCAAGGTTTCTACTACCTTCTGGTGCCATATGAGGACGGTTAACATTGCCAGACACAAAGATGACAGGAACACTATCTTGCCAGGCATCTAGGAGTCCTGTAATTGCATTAGTGCCCCCACACCCTGTGGTTACATTGACTGCAGCAAGACTGTTATTATATTTGGCGTATGCTACAGCAGCCATAGCAGATGCCTGTTCGTGATGATTGCACACAGGTTTAATCTTACCGTGAGCAGCAACTGCATCATTGAGGTGCATTGCCCCACCACCAGTTACAAGGAAGATATGTTCACATCCTGCTTTGTATATCTGGTCAATTACATAATCTGCTACTCTCATAGTTTGAACGATGCGGTTACAGTTCCAATATATTCGATCATCTCTTCCGTAATTGTAGGAGAACAACCAACGAAGAATACATTATCAAGAACCTTGCAAGCATTTGGATAGTTCTTGTAATAATCAAGATGACTATATCCAGGGTGCATCAGAATGTTGCCAGCAAAGTAATTACGAGTTTGAATCTTGTTTTTCTCCAAGTGTTGTGTCAATGCATTCTTGATTTCTGCATTGTCGCAGATAATAGGAACACCAAACCAACTTGTCTCTGCCTGTGGCAGTTCATTTACACTGCGGACACCAGGAATCTTCTCAAGGTGTTCTTGAATTGATTGCTTATTCTTACGACGCAGTTGATGAATCTCATCTTGCTTATCGAGTTGCACTGTGCCCAGAGCACCTTGGAAATCCATTGGCTTCAAATTGTATCCCATCTGAGAATACACATACTTGTGGTCAATGATACCATCATACTTCTCAATCCACTTGTCAAATCGCTTGCCACAAGTTCCACAAGACAACAGATTCTGTTGGCCAACACAGTAGCAATCACGTCCCCACCAAGCAATGCTGCGGGCAATGTTGATCAAGTCTGTGTCATCAGAGGATACCATACCACCCTCACCCGTGCAAATATGGTGTGCAGGGTAGAAAGAACAAGAAGCAGCAATAGAGTGGTCAGTCAGATAATGACCATTCCACTTACTACCAAGAGTATCGCAATTATCAGAAATCAGTTCAAGTTTATATCGGTCACAGATATCCAGAATGGCATCATAATCATATGGATTACCAAGAACAGGAGAAGAGAACAACGCCTTAGTTCTTGTAGTAATCTTATCTTCAATCTCTTCTATGTTCCAGTTCAGGTCACTAAAATCAATATCAACAAAAACTGGTTTTAGACCATTCTGAACAATGGGTGCGATGGTAGTTGGAAATCCAACACAAGACACAATAATCTCATCACCATCTGCCCACCCAAAATACTTCTTCAGTGCGGCAAGCATAACCAAGTTGGCAGAACTACCAGAGTTCACCATCAAGGAAGATTGCTTATTGAACTTCTTGGAGAACAGACGCTCAAACTTATTAACTTCTTCACCCGATGCTAACCACTTACCCTTAAGGAAGCAGTTAAAAATAGTCTCAACTTCTCTGCTGTCCCAATAAGGACCAGAGTAGTAGACAGGCGATTCTCCAGGAATAAACTTCCTGCGATTGGCCATATATGGATAGAGACCCTCTTCACCAGAGATAGACTCTAAAAAATCTTTTACTTGCTTCATCAATCTCCTACAATAGAACGAATGTGGTCTGCAACATCTTCACTAATTATACCATATAACCACTGATATTGGTCACCATATTCCTTAATGGTTTCCATAGTTCCCACACCAGCGGCATGAAGGACACTGGTTCTCAAAGGTTCTTTAGTCAGAGGATGATCAATATAAACTTCTCCATCTTTCATGTAAAGTTCTTTCCAACTCTCACAATGGCCAGTCTGTCCCCACTGGTTATAAATTCCATAAGTAACACCACTACCATCTCTATCTACAATCTCACTGGTGTATTTCTCCTTAGCATGAAAAATATGATTCCAAGTATCTTGTTCATTACGAATCATAGGCCAAGGTCGATAAGTAAAAGTCCTACCATCACTTTGCTCAGCAACAAACTTATTGAAATCTCTCCATTCATACCAGAATGCTTTATCGTTTGATGCGACAAAACCTGCATTCAAAAACTCATTAACACCAATTGTTCCATTGTCTCCATAGGGAGCATAGAAAGGACTCACACAAGGATTGGCAGCACCTGCCTTACCATATGGGTTGTTATTGCGAACACCAATCAGTTCTGCTTCAGAGTTAATCACACGGTCAAGACTACCGATACAAAAAGAGTCCGCATCCATATGAATGACCATATCATAGTCTTCCACAAAGGGAAGACAAGACATCACCATCATCCAGTCTGGATATCTAACAGTCTCAGCAAGCATCCAAGGATTATCTTTCTTGATCTCCTCAGTTTGTGCTGTATCTACAATATGAAAATCAATCTCTGGATGAAAATGATTTACAAGTTTCTTCAGTTTGTCAGGGCGAAGATGCACTGCATAGTCATCAGTACACCAAGTTGATACTGCAATCTTTTTCATTTTTTAAATGGATAATCAATAACCAACCAGCGGTTGCCATTAGCGGCACAGTTTGTTTGTGTAATATTATTCATACGAATATCATGATAGAAGAGTTTTGGTTGAATTCTCTTCGCTACACTGTCTACAAGGCAGAAGAAACTGCTATTAACACAGTGAATCTCCTTTGCATTCTCAATCAGTTTCATATAGGCCAACATATTAGTTGTCTGACCTAGAGCAATCTCAATGATCTTAGTATCGGGAATAGCACCAATCTGATTGCGTCTCCAACTCCAGAGGTCAATAGGATAATCTCCCTCTGCACTGGAGTTCTTATGGACAATAATATACTCCTCTTCCCCTTGAGTCAAGTTCTCATAGACTTCATCGGAACCAGAAATCTCTTTGGGGAGAGTGAACTTATCATAGCGTTCTTTAAAGAGAATGTTTGCTTCTTCATAGAACTGTCTATCAAAGTTTACTGCAAAGAATTCTGGTGGAGTATTTTCTCTCTTTAGATGACGATAGTAAACTTTCTCAAATCCAATACGAGTGACAGGCCATCCTTTCTCTTGTGCCCAAGGAAACATCTCTCGCTCAAGAGTTGCCCAGTCATCATTAAATGGATGGATAATGATATTATCAAAATCCTGATAGAGACATTCAATCGTCTCTTGATATCTACGATGAATAGGAATATGAAGTCTATCACAGAGTTGTTCTGCATAAGTATGGACGATGCCATTGCAGATAAAATTATCACCAAGGGAAGTGTGATGATGAAAGACTAAGTCAGGTACTTTATTCATAAGATTATTAATGATGCTTGTTCATACGATGTTCGGGAAATCCACTTATACTTTATATTAGTTCTTTCTACAAATTCTGTCCAGGCTTTCATTTCACTATTCAGATAAACTGGATTGTTCCAAATTTCATCGAAAGATATAACTGTTCCTGGAATAATTCTAGATTCTAATTGATCTAGAACATATTTGGTTGAAGAATACAAGTCACAATCAATATGAATATATGCTGCTGGATAAGAGTATTCTTCTAAAAATGATTCCAGAGTGTCTTGGAATAGTCCAACAATTAGTTCAACATTATCATTAACTTCTGGAAGTTTTCCATCTTGAGAGAAAGCACCCTTTGCTTGCCAACCATCATCCCAATCTTCTGGAAGACCTGTAAAGGTGTCAAATCCAAATACTTTACCCTCTGCTTTCTCTGAAATGATGTTGATAGTTCTACCAGTAGCAACTCCAAACTCCAACCAAAGTCCACCGATTTTTACATTATCAATAGTCTTATAAAAGTATTCTTTGCTATTCCAATTATATGGACTTAGTGCTTTAATTTCATCTACATTATTCAAGATTTATTTCTCCCGATTCATTAAATTGATAAACGCCGTCTAAATTGCCACGATACAAGTTTGCAAAGAATGCAACATTGCCAGTGTGATTAACCATATACCTACAATCAGATACACATCTCAGAGCTGCATCAAACCACTGCGACCATTCAATACTATCTGCACCATTCTTCTCCATCAGATTCCAAATGACACTATTTGATGTAGTGCTTGGAGTTTCTTCAAAGAATATAACCTTTTCACCAAGTTCACTAATAAAATATTGAATGACTTGAGTTTGGTCTGTCTGCAAAAGAACCTTAAAGTCTGGATTCTTCACTAGAAGTTGTTTGGCAACTTCCAAATATGCTTGAGGACTAGCAAGACTAAGTTCTGTTCCTTTGTCTGTTCCACGATAAAGAACAGAGATTGTCTTATCTGGGTCAAGCGAATACTTAGATTTTAAAACACTGACTTTATCTAAGACATTCTTACTAGGGCCAAAGAACCTATCAGTGATCTGATTGTAGATATGAAAGTCATAGAGGTTTGGTTCAAACTTATTGGAATCTGGAAGTTTTACATCCGTATACAACTCCAAATCTACCTTAGGATTAATCTCATGGAAGTTAGGATAGATATCTTGCTCTGGATCTTTCTTGAAATGACGAAACCCCAGAGAGTAATCGATTCTCTCTGGGACTATACCATGACTCAAAAGAGTAAGAAGTGAATTGAATACTTGGAATTCATTAGAATAGAATCCACAATTCCAGAGACAATATAGTTCATCTAATTCTGGATGAGCCAAAAGGTCACACCCAGCATATCTCCCAGTAGTACCACTGGCAACCACATACTTACAATTCTGAAGTCTCATTATGCACCAACAACGTAATTACGAACTTTGTCTTCTTCAGTAGAAACAGGGAAGCAGATCAGATAACCCTCTTGCAGATAAGATTCGACAATGATGTGAGTATCATCAAGGAGTTCATAAACAAAGTCCAAGTTCTGTCCACCGTGCAGGGCCTTGTTCTCAAAGTTTCCGTTCTCGTAAGGACCATCTTTGTAGATACGGATATCATCGATAACAATGATGTCCTTACTTACGTCACGCTTCTGACACAAGATGCGAAGTTCTCCTTCCAGAGGAATCTTGATGTAATCGGGATCATCACGAATCACTTCACGATGAAACTCATCACGATAGGAATCTGGGAAGTGTGCATCAAGGAAGAACAATGCGGGATTCTCATCCAAGATATCCAGAACCTTAGGAAGTTCGTCGTGGCTGTTGCCCAGGTGCATTACAACACGGTCATTGTCCTTGAAGAACTCCGCTGCTTCATCATGAATACGATCAAGAATCTCAATCGAATGCATTGTCAAGTCAGGTTTCTGCAGTTGAGATACCTGAAGCAAAGAGTTCTGTCCGTAGGAATCTAGAATACCACCAGTTCCTGTTTCGACATAATGTTGAATACCAAAGTCCTCAAAAGTTGGACGAAGGTTAATTGCGTTTTGTAGTTTTGCCATCAGAGGTGTCCTTTTTTGTTTTCAATTTGTTCTTTGATCCAATTATACGTGATACGGATCCCTTCTTCAAGTGTTTGTGAATAGTCCCATCCAAGTTTTTCGCGAATCAGATCATTGTTAGAGTTTCGACCACGAACACCCAGAGGGCCATCAATATGAATCTTTTGCACTTCCTTATCGGATACTTTTGCTGCAGTATCTACCAGTTGATTGATAGTTACCATTTCCTCAGAACCAATATTTACAGGACCCATAAAGTCGGAGTCCATCAGTCGTCGAGTTGCCTCAATGCATTCATCAATGAACAAGAAGGAACGAGTCTGTAGACCATCTCCCCACACTTCGATAGCTCCACCTGTCTCTGGGAGGTAAGCGACTTTACGGCAGATTGCAGCTGGTGCCTTCTCTCTTCCACCGTCCCAGGTTCCTTCAGGACCAAAGATGTTGTGGTAGCGAGCAATCCGAACAGGAATATCATGGTTCCTATTGTAAGCAAGGTAGAGTCTCTCGCTAAAGAGTTTTTCCCATCCATATTCAGAATCTGGGTTTGCTGGATATGCTGATTCTTCACGGCAATCGGGATTATCAGGATCAAGTTGATTATGCTCTGGATACATACAAGCAGATCCAGAGTAGAAAATCTTTGTCTTATTTCCTACAACCTCATTAAACTTACGCTGTTCCTCAAGAACATTCAAGTTAATGGTGACAGAGTTATGCATGATGTCCGCATCGTTCTCTCCAGTGAAAACAAAACCTGCACCACCCATATCAGCTGCAAATTGATAGATCTCATCAAAAGGAAGATGATACTTATCAGGAACAGACTCATAAAAGTTCCCATTGTCACCTTTGAATCGGATAACACGACGAACAAAATCTACATCACGAAGATCACCTGTGATGAATTCGTTTGCTTCAGATTTAGAAAACTCAGTATGCTTTAGGTCAACTCCACGAACCCAATATCCTTCTGCGCGTAGTCGTTTGACCATGTGACTTCCAATAAATCCACCAGCACCAAGCACCAGTGCTGTTTTTTTATATTCAGACATTATCTAAAAAGTTTCTTCTTATATATGATACTAAAAAAGACCCTTGCTGTCAAGGGTCTTTATAGGTCTTTGCAGGCTCGCCACTTGCTTTTTATCCTGAAGCAAGAAACAGGGCGGGAGTTATCCCATCCGCACCACTTGCTTTTAGAAGAAACAAGAAACTCAGAAACTCAGTTTTCTTTGCAATCTTTGGATTAGGTCCTCAACCTTAGTTTCAAGTGCTGCGAGTCTGTCTCCATCTACTTCTCCACCGCCACCTAGTGCTGCTTCAAGTTTCTGAAGTCTTTCTTCTACTTCGACATCATATTTTGACATCGATGCACCACTTGCAGACTTTGCTGCCGTTCCTTTTGTTGCCATGTTACTAATTAATTAACTCTGTGTTTATTTAGTTTTTATGAGGGTCAAATGACTCCACCAGTGCTGTTATAGTCCATCCGTGACTTCGGGATTGAAGGGGTTCCTTCACCGACCAGGGTTTTTAACGACTCTCCATGTCGGACGAAACTTCGTCTTTAATGTAACAAGGAACACGATCTGGATCTAGCCATTTCGTGTATTCAAAATCTTCTATAGCAGTCAGAAGTTGCATCTGATTGTCTAGAAGATACATGTCCTTATAACGCTTTGTCCAACTATCTGCTTTCTGAATGCGGTAGTCTGGCATACCATTGATTTCTAGTGTGCCAGACTCAACATATCGATAAGGGAAGCGTTCTAGAAGAATCTTCACGCTACCTCCACAGATTCAAGATCAGCGGCAACTTGCTCGATCAGAATATCATAATCATCAAGGGGATCGCCAGAGAAGACGACTCCTTCATTTTCATAATAACGACGGACCTTTTTGAGAAGTTTCGGATTCTTCACATCCAGGAAGAAGTCACCATTTACAGCACCACGAAGGGTTTGAATGTCTTTCTTGAACTTACTAGTCAGTGTCATTGTTTTGTGTGTTGACCTTAGTATTATAAGGGTTTGACTCTGTTGAGTCAAGTGGATAGATTGGATTCTATCCTATGCAGGTTAAGGGAATTGAACCCTTCTTAGCCGCTTTATGAGAACGGAGCATTCAACCAGATTGCTAAACCTGCTCGTTTAGGAACTCTTCCCAACTATTACCATAGTGTAGCACATTATGGCAGTTGTGGCAGAGAAGGTCGCATTTATCGACTTCTTCTTTGATGAGTTCCCACTTACGATTTGCGAAACTTCTCCCATCAAGTTTTAACTCTTTTTGAGAAGGATCCCTATGATGAAAACATAAGGTTGCTGGTCTATCTTCACCGCAGGTTTGACATTTACCACCCTTATACTGCAAGGCTTTCCATTTATTGGAATAACCTCTTGCTTTTTGTTCGGTATAAGTGTTCCTATCTTTGATTATAGGATCATTTTTATACCTCCATTTTGCTCTACAAGATTCACTACACCATTTTTTAAGTGCTCCTTTTGTGATTCTTTCGTTAAGAATATCACATCCACAACCTTTGCATTTGGTAATTGTAGTAAACATAATGGTAAATGAAATAATACATACACCTATTTATACAATAAGTATATGTAATACGAGTGGGTGGATTTGAACCACCTCAAAGCCGCTAATCTGGCGGAAAAGGTTTATAAAACCTCTCTGACTACCAAGTCTCACTCGCTTTAATCGACAGTCCCTTAAGAACCTTCATTGTGGTCCGTATACATGCGTATGAGTTCATCATCCGCAGGAACCATTATACATTTTTCTCCCGTTTCTTTATTTTCTATACCTATTGTTTCTCCATTTTCCACTCTTGTAATCAGCGAGTCCCAATTCTCTTGCCAGTATTCCACAGAATAAAAATTCATCGTTGTCATATTTAGTAAGTCCGAGTACTCAGATTTGAACTGAGATTATTCCGCTTCCCAAAAGCGGTGCCATGACCAAGTTAGGCGATACTCGGATGAAGTTGCAACTCACCAGAGTGGACTGCTGAGTGACAACAAGCACATAATAGCACACATCCTTTCATTTCTTCAAGTATGCGTTCTTCACTCCAACCTCTTATAGAAGCAAATGCTTTATCTTTGGTTGAGGGGTCAAGGTGATGCATCTGTAAAGCAGATTGATACTTATCAAATCCGCAAGCAGAGCATTTACCACCCATCTGTTCTACAATAAACTTGCGTTTTTTCTGTCCCAATTCAAGAGTATATTTGTTGTGACATTCACCACATACACTCTTCTTGTGACCGTAGAACTTAGATGGGTCAGTTTCACCACAGTGACTGCACTTATGCGTTTTCATATTGGTAGAACAACTTTATCTACCATTATTTATGTTTAATAATGCGTCAGTGATATCCTGCAGAATAACACTGACGGGCTCAAGGGAGTTCCCATCCCTCTCCCACGTGGGTTGGATTTCCGATTCTTTGTTCTCTCGGAGACGTGAGCACGGATGTATTCCAGTCCGTTTGTGTTTATTATACTACTTCTTGTGTCCCTTGTCAAATGGTGCCCAGTGCTGCCAGTTGTATTTGTGGACTGCCCACATCCCCAGAATAGGAACAAACACCAGTGCTATACACATAGGTGCTAGTGTCCAAGGATTATTTAAAGTCCAAGCAGCAAAGTGTGCAGCTTTATAAATCATCATTCTCCAATTCGCGTAAGTATTCTTTCCACCAATCAGGATCTTTTTTCATTCTCCATTGTGGAACTGGTAGACCTCTCTCAGAGTAATACTCATCAAGGGCCTTATCGATAGTCTGTGCGATCTCCATATTCCTCTTCCTCCTCATCAACGTCTTCATATGGGTTTTCCAAATAAGGTCCGTGTGGTTTGAGTGATTCTGCTCGGACATACTTCTGCTCATCGTTAACTGCTGAAATCCACAGCGAAAGTTTCATAATAATCCAGATCAATGCTAATGGCATAAAACAAGCAATGAGAATTACTGGTTTCATTTTTCTTCCTCTTCATCGTAATCGTAAGTTAATCTACAATCCCAAAGATCTTCATCCCATTCAGGTTCATACATGGGGCAGGGTTCCTCAAACAAATGGCCCATTCTAAGTTGATTAATTCTTTCCCGTAATGACTTATAAAATTCTCTTTTTTCGTCTGGATCCATTTACTTTTTATAGGGTAATCTTTAACCAGGGAAACAGAGGATCAATTACTCCAATAAGTCGAAGCAGACCCTCAGCAAAAAGTGCGAGAACAACCCACCCAACACACATACTGATAATTGAAGCATTACGATTATGTTGTCGTATGGCATCATCAATCATCTCCTGAACTTCTTCTTTGGTGATGCAATCATCAGGATTGATCTTGGTCATTCTGTGATTCATCTATTTCTTCCAATTGATTCATTCTCTTCTTCCAAGTTACTCCGCCATCCAAACCTTTGCAAGGATTTATGCAGGTTTCGTCACCAAAACTATTACAAACTAATCCAGCAAGGTCCAATTCATTTCCAACCTTACCTGTGCCTGACCAATAGTGCTGCCCTCCTATCCAGGTAGCTCC
>Ga0208785_1000415_pt1 | contig 19146 bp, 21 predicted proteins | sample DEB08_DNA_2_FD_185499 | JGI IMG/M metagenome (GOLD analysis project Ga0208785, IMG submission 185499) | Aqueous microbial communities from the Delaware River and Bay under freshwater to marine salinity gradient to study organic matter... | ecosystem: Environmental > Aquatic > Marine > Coastal ...
CCGCACGGCAGGCGGGCCAGCGCCGGCGCCGACGGGTGGGCCCCGAACCAGACCTCGGCCTCCGGCCCGTCGGCCGGCGGCGTCCCGCGGAGCTCCGCCAGGAGCGTCCGCGAACCCCACGCGTACGGCCGGACGGGACCGTCCAGCGCCACGACCGCGGGCACGTCGCTCACGGTTCGCTCCGGTCCCGACCGAGCCCCGAGCCTACGCTCGGCGCATGTCCGAACCGCCGTCCACCCCCGGTCCCGCGTCCGACGCGACGCCCGGCCCCGCCCGCGAGCTGGCGGTCGCGTCGCGGGCCGCACGGATCATGGCGTACGCCGTGGCCGTGGCGGGGACCGGTGGCGGGACGCTGGCGCTGCGCGACGGGGACGTCCCGGCGGCGCTGGTGGTCTGGACGACGACGCTGGCGGTCGCGGCGGTGCTGGTCGGCACCGCGACGCTGATGCGGGCCGTCCGGGCGCTGACCGATCGGGTCGCCGCGCTCGAGGTCGCCGTCCGGGACCGCCGGGGCTGAGCGTCAGCGGCGCGGGATCCGCTCGCCGAGGTACCCGGGCAGCCGGTCGATCGAGACACGCTCCTGCGACATCGTGTCGCGGTCGCGGACGGTGACCGAACGGTCCTCGAGCGTCTCGAAGTCCACGGTGACGCAGGCCGGCGTGCCGATCTCGTCCTGACGGCGGTACCGCCGCCCGATCGACTGGGTCTCGTCGTGCTCGACCATCCAGTCGACCTTCAGGACGTCGAACAGCTCGCGCGAGACGGCGGTCAGCTCGGGCTTCTTCGAGAGCGGCAGCACCGCGACCTGGTACGGCGCCAGGCGCGGGTCGAGCCGGAGCACGACGCGCTCCTGCTCCTCGCCCTTCGCGTCGGGGGCCTTCTCGACCCGGTACGCGTCGTACAGGAAGGCCAGCGTCGCACGGGTCGCGCCGGCGGCCGGCTCGATGACGAAGGGGTGGTACCGCTGCTCGGTCGCCGGGTCGAAGTAGCTGAGGTCCTGCCCGCTCGCGGCCTCGTGCGCCTTGAGGTCGAAGTCGGTCCGGTTCGCGATGCCCTCGAGCTCCGACCACCCCATCGACGCGTCGGGGAAGAAGAACTCGAGGTCGACCGTCCGCTTCGCGTAGTGGGACAGCTCGTCGGCGGCGTGCTCGCGGATCCGGAGGTTCTCGGGCCGGATCCCGAGCCCCTCGTACCAGGCGCGGCGGGCGTCGATCCAGTACTGGTGCCACTCCTCGTCGGTCCCGGGGACGACGAAGAACTCCATCTCCATCTGCTCGAACTCGCGCGTGCGGAACACGAAGTTCCCCGGGGTGATCTCGTTCCGGAACGACTTGCCCATCTGCGCGATGCCGAACGGGACCTTCAGGCGGCTGGTCCGCTGGACCGTCGCGAAGTCCACGAACATGCCCTGCGCGGTCTCGGGCCGCAGCCACACGACCGCGTTCTCATCCTCGACCGGACCCGCGAACGTCTTGAACATCAGGTTGAACTGCTTCGGCTCGGTGAAGGCGCCGCCGCACTCGGGGCAGGCCATGCGCTCGAGCGTCCCGGCCGCGACCTGCTCCTCGAGGTGGTCCTGCCGGAACCGCTTGTGGCACTTCATGCACTCGACGAGCGGGTCCGAGAAGTTCGCGACGTGACCCGAGGCCTCCCAGACCTTCGGGTGCATCAGGATGGAGGCGTCGAGCCCGACGACGTCGTCGCGGAGCTGCACCATCGCCCGCCACCACTGCCGCTTGACGTTCTCCTTCAGCTCGACGCCGAGCGGGCCGTAGTCCCAGGTCGAGCGGAACCCGCCGTAGATCTCGGAGGACGGGAAGATCAGGCCGCGCTTCTTGCACAGCTCGACGAGCGTCGGGAGCGTGACCTCGACGCTCGGGGCGAGGCCCTCGGCGTCGGCGGTGGGGGCGTCGGGCACGGCGGCGGCGTCCTCGGACGGGGGCGGGTCGTGACGGTGGCGCGGCGACGGCGGGTCGGGACCCGGGCCGCGGCACCGAGGCTCGTAGGATGCTAGCCGCGGCGGTCGTCCGGACCGGTGCGCCGGGGGTCCGCGTGACGAGCCGCTTCGAGGCCGACACCGCCGTGACGCGGACCGACGCGGACCGGTTCACGACCGCGGTCCGGCCCGGCTGGCGCGTGACCGACGACGCCGCACCGAACGGCGGGTACCTGCTTGCGCTCGTCGCCCGGGCGATGGCGGAGCGGGCCGAGCGCCCCGACCCGCTGACGGTGACCGCCCACTTCCTCGCCCCCGCGGCCGTCGCCCCGGCCGTGATCGAGACCGAGCTGGTCCGGGACGGCCGGCGCTCGCGGACCGTGCAGGCCCGGCTGGTCCAGGACGGCCGCGAGGTCGTCCGCGTCCTCGGCGCGTTCGGGGACCTCGACGCCGCCGACGGACCGACCGACGTCCGGCTGACCCCGCCGCCGTGGCCGCCGGTCGACGGGCTCGAGGACGCGCCGACCGAGGCCCCCGGGTTCACCGCCCCCGAGATCTTCCACCGCCTCCGGCACCGCATGCCCCTGGAGCACCTCGGGTGGGCCGTCGGTCGGGCGACCGACGCCGGGGTGACCGGCGGCTGGTGCCGGTGGGACGACGCCGACGCGGTCGACACGCTCGGCCTGCTGTTCGTCGCCGACGCCTACCCCCCGGCGGTGTTCGACCTCCGCGCCGCCTCGGCCGCCTGGGCGCCGACCATCGAGCTGACCGTCCAGCTCCGGGCGCGACCGGCGCCCGGGTGGCTGGCGACGCGGTTCACGACGCGGGCGCTGACCACCGGGACGTTCGAGGAGGACGGCGACGTCTGGGACGCCGACGGTCGACTGGTCGCGCTCAGTCGGCAGACCGCGCTGGTGGGACGGCCGGCCCGTGGCTGAGCCCCGTGTCCTCGTCGTCGGCAGCGCGAACGTCGACCTCGTCGTCGAGACGAGCCGGGCGCCCGCCGCGGGCGAGACCCTGCTCGGACGGCGGTTCTCGACGCACTTCGGCGGGAAGGGCGCGAACCAGGCCGTGATGGCCCGCCTGGCCGGCGCCGACGTCGCGTTCGTCGCCTGCCTCGGGGCGGACGCCCATGCGGCGCAGACCCGTGCCGAGCTGGCCCGGAGGGGCGTCGACGCGACGGCGATCACCGAGGCGGCGGACGTCGCCAGCGGCGTCGCCCAGATCTGGGTCGAGGACGACGGCACCAACCGCATCGTCGTCGTCCCCGGGGCGAACGACCGGCTCGATCCGGACCACGTCGCCGCGACGGTCGCCGGGGACGCCGCGACGGTCGTCGTCGGGCAGCTCGAGGTCCCCCAGGCCGCCACGGCGGCCGGTTTCGCCGCGGCCCGGGCCCGCGGTGCCACCACCGTCCTGAACCCGGCGCCGGCCGCCGCGCTCGACGACGCGCTGCTCGCGGCGACGACGTGGCTGGTGCCGAACGAGGGCGAGCTGGCGGCGCTCGCGGGGGCGGACGCCGGGACCGACGCCGTGCTGACCGCGTTCGCCCGGGACGCCGGCGTGCGACTGCTCGTCACCCTCGGTGCCGACGGGGCCGCCCTGGTCGGTGCGGACGGGCGCGTCCTGCGGCGCCCCGCGCCGGTGGTCGCGGCCGTGGACACCACCGGGGCCGGCGACGCGTTCGTCGGTGCGTTCGCGGCCCGGCTGGCCGCCGGGGACGGCGAGGAGGCCGCCCTCGCCGCGGCCCTACGCTGCGCGGCGGACAGCGTGACCCGGCTCGGGGCCCAGTCCTCCTTCCCCGACCCCGAGCGCGCCGCGCGGCTGATCGCCGGGGCCTGACCCCGCCCGCCGCCCCGGGTCCGGAGGTCATCGTGGGATCGACGCTGGCGCTGCCGGGGGTGGACGTCGACCCCCGCGACGCGGCCCGGTCGACCGCCGCGCTGCGACGGCTCCTCGACGCGCTCCCCGGCGTCGACGCCTGGGGCGTCGAGAAGCGGGCCGCGACCCTGGCGACGCGGTCGATCAAGCGGGAGAGCAAGGCCGCCGCGATCGACCTCGCGATCCGGACGATGGACCTCACGACCCTCGAGGGGGCGGACACCCCCCGCCGCGTGCGGTCCCTCTGCGCCCGCGCCGTCCGCCCCGACCCCGCCGACCCCCGCGTCCCGTCGGTCGCCGCCGTCTGCGTCTACCCCGACCTCGTGGCCACGGCCGTCGAGGCGGTGGTCGGCACCGACGTCCTCGTCGCCTCGGTCGCGACCGCGTTCCCGTCGGGCCGCGCGAGCCTCGCGGTGAAGCTCGCCGACACGAGCGAGGCGGTCGCCGCCGGCGCCGACGAGATCGACATGGTCATCGACCGCGGCGCGTTCCTCGCGGGTGACGTCGCGAAGGTCTTCGACGAGATCGTCGCGGTGAAGGAGGCCTGCGGTGACGCGCACCTGAAGGTCATCCTCGAGACGGGCGAGCTCGCGACCTACGACCACGTCCGCCGGGCGTCCTGGCTGGCGCTGGTGGCCGGCGCCGACACGATCAAGACGTCGACGGGGAAGACGGCGACGAACGCGACCCTCCCCGTCGCGGTCGTGATGCTCGAGGCCGTCCGGGACTTCGCCGCGCTGACCGGGGAGGCCCGCGGGGTGAAGGTCGCCGGCGGCGTACGGACGACGAAGGAGGCCGTCCGGTACCTCGTCGTCGTGAACGAGATCGCCGGACCGGCCTGGCTGACGCCGGACCGGTTCCGGATCGGTGCCTCGAGCCTGCTGACCGACCTGCTGCTGCAGCGGCAGAAGCTGACGACCGGCGTGTACGGCAGCGCCGACCGCGTCCCGATCGACTGACAGGAACGCCCGTGTCCCGCTACGCCGTCGACCTCGGCGCCCCGGCCTGGGAGTACGCCCCGGCCCCGGAGGCCCGCGAACTGGCCCGCCTCGGGACCGTGCCGCAGGGCCGGCTGTTCATCGGCGGCGCCTGGGTCGAGCCGGCCGACGGCGCGACGATGCCGACGCACTCCCCCGCGACCGAGGAGCACCTCGCCGACGTCGCCGTCGCCGGGCCGGCCGACGTCGACCGCGCCGTCGCCGCCGCGCGGGACGCCTTCCCGGCCTGGTCGGCGCTGCCCGGGCGCGAGCGGGGGAAGTACCTGTTCCGGCTGGCGCGGCTGCTCCAGGAGCGGGCCCGCGAGTTCGCCGTGCTCGAGACGGTCGACAACGGCAAGCCGATCCGCGAGACCCGCGACTTCGACGTCCCGACCGCCGCCGCGCACCTGTTCCACCACGCCGGCTGGGCCGACAAGCTGGACTGGGCCGGACTCGGCCCCGCACCCCGGCCGCTCGGCGTCGCCGGCCAGGTCATCCCCTGGAACTTCCCGCTGCTGATGCTGGCCTGGAAGGTCGCCCCGGCGCTGGCCACCGGGAACACGGTCGTGCTGAAGCCGGCCGAGACGACCCCGCTGACGGCGCTGCGGTTCGCGGAGCTCTGCGAGCAGGCCGACCTCCCGCCGGGCGTGCTGAACATCGTGACCGGCGCCGGCGCCACGGGCGCGGCGCTGGTCCGCCACCCCGGGGTCGACAAGGTCGCGTTCACCGGCTCGACCGCCGTCGGGAAGGACATCCAGCGCGCACTGGCCGGGACCGGACGCCGCCTGACGCTGGAGCTCGGCGGGAAGGCCGCGAACATCGTGTTCGCCGACGCGCCGCTGGACCAGGCCATCGAGGGGATCGTCGACGGCATCTTCTTCAACCAGGGCCACGTCTGCTGCGCCGGCTCGCGGCTGCTCGTCGAGGAGTCGGTCCACGACGCCGTGGTCGCCCGCCTGCAGCACCGCATGGCGACGCTGCGCCTCGGCGATCCGCTCGACAAGAACACGGACGTCGGGGCGGTCAACTCGGCGGCGCAGCTGGCCCGCATCACCGAGCTGGCCGCCGCCGGCGAGGCCGAGGGGGCCGAGCGGTGGGACACCGGCTGCACCCTGCCGGACCGCGGCCACTGGTTCCGGCCGACCGTGTTCACCGGGGTCGCCCAGTCCTCCCGCATCGCGCAGGAGGAGATCTTCGGCCCGGTGCTCTCGGTCCTGACGTTCCGGACGCCCGAGGAGGCGGTCGCGAAGGCGAACAACACGCCGTACGGGCTGTCGGCCGGCATCTGGACCGAGAAGGGCTCACGGATCCTCTGGCTGGCCGATCGCCTGCGGGCCGGCGTCGTCTGGGCGAACACGTTCAACCGCTTCGATCCGACCAGTCCGTTCGGCGGCGTGAAGGAGTCCGGGTTCGGGCGCGAGGGCGGCCGCCAGGGCCTCGCCGCCTACCTCGTGCCGGCCGGGGAGGGTGGGGCATGAGCGAGCGTCTCGACGTCCGGCGGACGTCCAAGCTGTTCATCGGCGGGGCGTTCCCGCGGTCCGAATCGGGACGGACCCTCGAGGTGCGCGGCCACGACGGCGCGTTCCTCGCGAACGCGGCCCGCGCCAGCCGCAAGGACGTCCGCGACGCGGTCGTGGCGGCCCGCGCCGCGCAGCCGCGGTGGGCCGGGGCGACCGCGTACAACCGCGGTCAGGTCCTGTACCGGGTCGCCGAGATGCTCGAGGGCCGGGCGGCGCAGTTCACCGCCGAGCTCGCCGCGGCGACCGGCGACGCCGAGGCCGCCGCGGCGGAGGTCGCCGCCGCCGTCGACCGCTGGGTCTGGTACGCCGGCTGGACCGACAAGTTCGCGCAGGTCGCGGGCAGCGTGAACCCGGTCGCGGGCCCGTTCTTCAACCTCTCGGCGCCCGAGCCGGTCGGGGTCGTCGGGATCGTCGCCCCGCGGGCCTCGGCGCTGCTGGGCCTGACCTCTGTCGTCGCGCCGGCGCTCGTCGCCGGCAACGCCGTGGTCGTCGTCGCGAGCGAGGACCGGCCGCTGCCGGCGGTGACCCTGGCCGAGGTGCTCGCGACCTCCGACGTCCCCGGCGGGGTCGTGAACGTGCTGACGGGGCAGCGCGACGAGCTCGCGCCGGTGCTGGCCGGCCACCTCGACGTCGACGGGCTGGACCTCACCGGCATGGCCGGCGCCACCGTCGAGGAGCTGGCGGCCCTCGAGGTGCTCGCCGCCGAGGACGTGACGCGCGTCCGCCCCGCACCGGCGGCCGAGCCGGACTGGACGGCCGAGCCCCGGGGCGTCGACCGCATCACGGCGTGGTGCGACGTGAAGACCGTCTGGCACCCGAAGGGCACCTGACCCTCACCGTTCGGCGAGCGCCCCCCGCGCCCAGTCCCGGAGGTCGGGCACGAGCGCCTCGCAGGCCACCAGGCGGCGCAGCTGGTCGGTCGTGACCCGACCGCGCCGCCAGGCCATCACCTCGGCCACCGTCGGCCCCTCGCCGGCGTCGACCACCCGCAGTCGCTCACCGGCCCGGACCGCCCCCGGCCGGCGGACGCGGAGGTACGCGCCGGGTCGTCCGGCCGCGACGAACCGCTGGATCATGTCCGCGACGTCGAGGAAGCCCTGGAGCGTGCGGCAGGGCAGCCGCGGTCCCGAGACCTCGAGCTCGACGCCACCGGCCGTCCGCCAGACCGCGCCGACCCGTGCACCCGAGACGTCGAGCCCGCGGGTCCGGAGGTTCTCGCCGAACGTCCCCGCCGGAAGATCGCGGCGCAGCGCCCCGACCCAGTGGTCGGCGTCCTCCTCGGCGTAGGCGTACACGGCCCGGTCGACGCCGCCGTGGAACCGCCGGTCGACCTGGACGTCGCCGTCCAGCCCCTCCGGACCGACGGCGACGGGCCCCGCGACGGGGCGCTTGTCGATCGCCGTCGTCTCGGTCCGGTCCCCGAAGGCGTGCGCGCGGGCGGCGCCGGTGCAGACGGCGGCGACGCGGGCGCCGCTCACGCCGGTGCGTCCGGCGGACCGACGGGACGGTCCTCGGCGCCGCCGTACCGCCGGTCGCGCGCCTGGTAGGCGGCGACGCACCGCGCCAGCTCGGTCTCGTCGAAGTCGGGCCAGAGGACGTCGGTGAACACGAGCTCGGCGTAGGCGGCCTGCCAGAGGAGGTAGTTCGAGACCCGCTGCTCGCCGGAGGTCCGGATCATCAGATCGACGTCCGGCATCCGCGGATCGTCGAGCCGTGCCGCGAGCGCCCGTTCGTCGATGCGGCGCAGCCGACCGGCCGCGAGGTCCTCGGCCGTGCGGCGGGCCGCGTCGACCAGCTCGGCGCGAGCGCCGTAGTTGAACGCGATGCGCAGGGTCATCCGCCGGCAGTGCGCGGTCCGGTCCTCGGTCCGCTCGATCAGCTCGACGAGGCGGCGCGGCACGGGCCGGCCGCGGCGACCGATGAACCGGACGCGGACGTCGCGGTCGATCAGCTCGTCGACGCGGCGGAGCAGCAGCGAGCGGTTGAACTCGAGGAGGAAGCGGACCTCGTCGGGAGACCGCCGCCAGTTCTCGGTCGAGAACGCGTACACGGTGAGGTCCCGGATCCCCAGGGCCAGGGCGCCCTCGACGGTCCGAAACAGCGCCTCCTCGCCGGCCTCGTGCCCGGCGTTCCGGCGCAGCCCGCGCCGGTTGGCCCACCGGCCGTTGCCGTCCATGATGATCGCGACGTGGCGCGGGACGCCGGACGGGTCGACCTCGACCACCCCGGACCCTCCGCGCGACGGGCCGAGGCTACTCACGCACCTCCGGCGAGCCCGGGCCGGGCCGCTCGACGGCGTCGTAGCTGCGCAGGCGGCGGTCGAGATGGTGCTCGGCGTAGGCCCGGGCGTAGGAGCCGGCCCGGACGCGGTCGGGCCCGGCCTCGCGGGCGAGCCCCGGCAGCGCCTGCCACGCCCCGTCGTCGGCGAGGGTCCGGACGGCCGCCACCACGCCCGCGCCGACCCGCTGCGTCCCCTCCCCCGCGCAGTCGCCGCAGAGCGTCCCGCCACCGACGACGCTGAGGTGCGCGTGCGGCCCGGGGGCGTCGCACCGGGCGCAGCTCCCCGTGCGGACCGGGAACCCGACGGCGCTGGCCGCCCGCAGCAGGAACGCGTCGACGAAGACGTCGGGCTCGGCCGGCGCGGTCGCGAGCGCGGCGAGCCCGGCCCGGAGCAGGCGCTGCAGGCCGTGGTCCCGCTCGCCCTCGACGGCGACGTGCAGCACCACCTCGGCCAGGACGGAGGCCGCGGCCCAGAGCCGGTCGTCGGCCCGGAGCGCGGCGTTCGCCTCGACGGTCTCGACCTGGCGGACGACCTCGAAGGTGCGGCCGCGGTGCAGTTCGACGTCGACGACGGCGAACGGCTCGAGGCGGGCACCGATCCGGCTGCCGGGTCGTCGGGCCCCCTTCGCGGCGGTCCGGGTCAGTCCGCGTCCCTCGAGCAGCAGCGTCACGATGCGGTCGGCCTCGCCGAGCCGCTGCGTGCGCAGTACGACGCCTCGGTCGCGGTAGCTGCGACTCATACCAGCGGCCACGGCAGCGGGTTCGGCCCGGTCGGTTCGGGCAGGTGCCCGGCGGCGAGCAGCGCCTCCGCGCGCGCCCGGGTGGCCTCCACCTCCTCGGGGGCGAGCAGCACGGCGAGCCGGTCCGCCAGCCCGGCCGCGGGCGACGGTGCGGTCCCGCCGTCGAGCGCGGCGGCGACCCCCGCGACCGCGGCCCGGACCGCGTCCGGCAGCGGGGTCCCCGCGAGGTCCCAGACCACCGTCCGGAGCTTCGGGTCGACGTTGAACGTGACGCCGTGGTCGACCGCACGGAGCCGCGGCCCCACCGGCCCGTCGCCGTCCGCGACGAGGACGTGACCGCCCTTGCGGTCCGCGTTGTCGATGACGACGTCGAGCGCCGCGAGGAGCGCGACGCGGTCCCGCAGCACCGCGTCGTCCGCGAGGTCCGGTCGGAGCGCGAGGTAGTGCCGCGCCGGGTCGTGCGGCACGAACGCCTGGAGGCTGCCCGGGCCGAAGGGTCCGTCGTCGCGGAGCACGGTCGTCGGGACCAGCCCCGCACCGAGCGCGCGGTCGACCGCGTGCGCGGCGACCTCGCGGCGGTGGAGCGTCCCGGTCGGGAAGTCCCAGAGCGGCCGCTCGCCGTCCCGCGGCTTGTGGACGGCGAGGTCGGCGGGGTCGAGGTCCTCGAGCGTCGGCTCGCGTCCGAGGTCGGCGGCCAGCGCCTCGAGGGGGCGCGGATCGCGGTCGACCATCCTGACCAGGAGGGTCGCGTTGCTCGCGTCGGAGAACCGACCGACGACCTCGAGCGGGGCGGCGAGCAGCCGGGCCGCGACGCCGTCCACGGGGGACCTCCGGACGACCGCGGCCGGCGCGGTCACACCGTCAGTGGACCATGCCCGTTCCGGGCCGGGCAGACGTGCGTCCCGTCGGCCTCCACGGGACGTCCGCAGAGCCGGCACCGGGGCCGACCCTCCTCGACGATCGCGGCGGCGTGGGCGGCGAGCCGCCGGGCCTGGTCCTGGTCGCAGCCGAGCCGCGCGGTCCGGGCCTCGGCGTCGTCGTCGGGGACGAACTCGGTCAGCTCGATCACGAACCGCCGGGCCTCGGGGTCCAGCCCGGCGGCGATCGCACCGACGCGCCAGATGGGCTGGAACGGCGGGGCCAGCGCCATGGCGTCACGGTCCCAGTCGGTCGGCGGCCGGTCCCCGATGCGGGCCAGCAGCTGCCCGAGCAGGTCCCCGATGCCGGCGACCTGCGCCTTCTCGACCAGGAACTGGATCCGCTGCGACTCGTCCTCGACCTCGAGCAGGAACATGCGGTCCCCGGGCCGACCGACGTACCCGACGGTGAGTCGGCGGGGGTCGTCGACGACGATGTCCATGTCAGGCCCCCGGGTCGGACGTGTCGTTCAGACCGAGGAGCAGCGGGTGCTCCCCGTCGGGCAGGAGGAGGACGGTCGAGGAGGCCGGCGAGACCACGAGCCGCTGGAACAGGTCGAGCCCCATCCCGAGGTGGTGGGCGACGACGGCCTTGATGACGTCGGCGTGGCTGACGAGCACCAGCGTGCCGCCCGGGTGGGCGGCCGCCAGCCGCTCGGTCGCGTCGACGGCCCGGGCCTGGGCGCCGCGGATCGTCCCACCGCCGGGGAACGCCATGCGCGACGGCGTCCGCTGCACGACCCGCCAGGCGGAGAGCCGACGCAGCCGGGACAGCGGACGGTCGGTCCAGTCCCCGTACTCGACCTCGCCGAGGTCGCGGTCGACGCGGACGCGCAGACCGTGCGACCGCGCGACGACGGCCGCGGTCTCCCGGGTCCGCTCCAGCGGGGAGCTGTACACCGCGGTCACCGGCAGCCGCGCCAGCCGGCGCGCGGCCGCCTCGGCCTGCGCGCGCCCACCGGCGTCGAGGTGGACGCCGGGCTTCCACCCGCCCAGCCGCGTCCCCGTCGCCGCGGTCGTCGCGTGGCGCAGGAGGACGAGGGTGGTCGCCGGCACGCGGGGCTCAGTAGGCCCGGGCGAACACGACGCGGCGGCCGTACGCCGACGCGCCGCCGCAGCTGACGCAGGGGCCGGACTCCTCGTCGCCCTCCGAGGGGATGCACCGCGGGGTCGCCCGGGTCGTCTCCTGGATGCGGGCCTCGCAGGCCGGGTCCCCGCAGTGGAGCGCGACGGCGAAGCCGTGCGCGACCTGTGCGGTGAACGCGTCGAGGTCGTCGACGACGGCGGTGTGCGCGTCGCGGAACGCCTGCGCGCGGGCGACGAGGGCGTCGTGGTAGGCGTCCAGCCGCGCGGGCATGCCGGCGGCCAGCTCGGCGAGCGGGACGGGGTGCTTGCGGGCCCGTCCGTCCTCGTCCTCGTCCCCGACGCGCTGCGCCAGGACGGCGACGCCCGCCTCGAGGTCGCGCGGGCCGAGCTCGACGCGGAACGGGACGCCCTTCAGCTCCCAGTCGTTGAACTTGAACCCCGGCGACTGGTCGCGGGTGTCGACCAGCACGCGGACGTCGCGCTCGCGCAGCGCGGCGGCGAGCCGCTGGGCCTCGGCCGTCGTCGCGTCGAGCTGATCGCCGCGGCCGATGGGGACGACGACGACCTGGTGCGGCGCGAGCCGGGGCGGCAGGACCAGCCCGCGGTCGTCGCCGTGGGCCAGGATCGTCGCGCCGATCATCCGGGCCGAGAGCCCCCACGACGTCGTGTGGCAGTGCTGCAGCTCGTTCTCACGGTCCTGGTAGGTGATGTCGAAGGCCCGGGCGAAGTTGGTGCCCAGGTAGTGGGAGGTCCCGGACTGCAGGGCCTTCCCGTCCCGCATCATCCCCTCGATGGTGAAGGTGCGGACCGCGCCGGCGAACCGCTCCCCCGGGGTCTTCTCGCCGCGGACCATCGGGATGGCCGCGACGTTCCGGGCGAACTCGTCGTAGACGTCGAACATGCGCAGGGTCTCGGCCATCGCGTCCGCCTCGTCGGCGTGCGCGGTGTGCCCCTCCTGCCAGAGGAACTCGGTGGTGCGCAGGAACATACGGGGCCGCAGCTCCCACCGGACGACGCTGTTCCAGAGGTTGATGAGGATCGGCAGGTCGCGGTACGACGAGATCCACTTCGCGTACATCTCGCCGACGATCGTCTCGGACGTCGGGCGGACGACGAGCGGCTCCGCCAGCTCCTCGCCGCCGGCGTGGGTCACGACCGCGAGCTCGGGCGCGAACCCCTCGACGTGCTCGGCCTCGCGGCGGAGGTACGACTCGGGGATGAACAGCGGGAAGTAGGCGTTGACGTGGCCGGTGGCCTTGAAGCGGTCGTCGAGCTGACGCTGCAGCAGCTCCCAGATCGCGTAGCCGTAGGGCCGGATGACCATCGTGCCCTTGGCGGGACCCCGGTCGGCGAGCTCGGCACGGGTCACGACGTCGTTGTACCAACCGCTGACGTCCTCGCTCATCGGGGTGACGGCGCGCTCGGAGCGCTTCTGGGAGCTCATGCGACGCAGGCTAGCCCCCGGCCGGTGCGGGACCGGCGCGGGCCACCGTTAGGGTCCGGGCATGGACCGTGGCGGCACGACCGTGTGGGTGTGGGGCGACCAGCTCCACCGCGACCTCGCGCACCTCCGCGACCGCGACCCCGGTGCGACCCGCGTCCTGATGGTCGTCAGCGACCGCAAGCTGACCGAGCGCCCCTGGCACCGCCAGAAGCTGCACCTCGTCGTGACCGCGATGCGCCGGTTCGCGGCGGAGCTGGCGGACGAGGGCTTCGCGGTCGACCTCCGGCGGGCGCCGTCGATGCGCGCCGGCCTCGCGGCGCACCTCGACGCCCATGCGCCCGACGCGGTCGTCGCGATGGAGCCGGCCAGCCGGGCCGGGACGGCGACGCTGGGACGGCTCGACGTCGAGCTCGTGCCGAACGACCACTTCCTCTGCCACTGGGAGGAGTTCGCCGCGTTCACGGCCGGCCGCCGGCGCACGACGATGGAGGACTTCTACCGCTGGCGCCGGGCCGCGACCGGGTGGCTGATGGACGGCGAGGAGCCGGTCGGCGGCCGGTGGAACCTCGACGCCGAGAACCGCCGGCCGCCGCACGCCGGCCTGGCCACCGAGGCGGCGGAGGTGCCGCCGGTCGTCGACCCGCCGGACGCCCTCGACGCCGACCTCGCGACCTGGCTGCCCGCCGACGTCCGGACGTTCGGGGCCCCGTGGGACGGGACGTGGGCGACGTCGCGGACGCAGGCGCTGGCGCGGCTCGAGCGGTTCGTGACACGGGTGCTGCCGCGGTTCGGCGATCACCAGGACGCGATGGTCGCCGGGGCCTGGCACCTGAACCACTCGCTGCTGTCCCATGCGCTGAACCTGGGGCTGCTGCACCCCCGCGAGGTCTGCGAGGCCGTCGTCGCCGAGCACGACGCGGGGCGGGCGCCGCTGAACGCCGTCGAGGGGTTCCTGCGCCAGGTGCTCGGGTGGCGCGAGTACCTCTGGGGCGTGTCCCGCACCGCGCCGGACGACTACGCGGACGAGAACGCGCTGGGTGCGGACCAGCCGCTGCCACCGGCACTGACCGGTGCCGCGCCGACGGAGATGCGCTGCCTCGCGGACACGCTGACGTCGGTGCACGACCACGCCTACGCCCACCACATCCAGCGGCTGATGGTGCTCGCGAACCTCGCGACGCTGGCCGGCGTCCAGCCGCGGGCGCTGACCGAGTGGATGCACGGCGCGTTCGTCGACGCCTACGACTGGGTCATGGTCCCGAACGTGATCGGGATGGGGACGTTCGCCGACGGCGGCCGGGTCGCGACCAAGCCGTACGTGTCGGGCGGGGCGTACGTGGACCGCATGTCGCAGGGGTACTGCGGCGACTGCCGGTACGACCGGTCGAAGCGGACCGGTCCCGACGCCTGTCCGTTCACCACCCTGTACTGGGACGTGCTCGACCGCAACCGCGACGTGCTCCGCGGCAACAACCGGCTCGCGCAGCCGTACGCGAACCTCGGACGCCTCGGGGACCTGCCGCAGATCCGGGAGCGCGCGGCCGAGGTCCGGGCGGCGCTGGCGGCGGGGACGCTGTAGGCCGGGCTACAGCCCGAGCCGCCCCAGCTGCCGCGGGTCGTCCTGCCACCCCGGCGCGACCTTCACCCGCGTCGCGAGGTGGACCCGGAGGCCGAGCAGCGCCTCGAGCTCCAGCCGGGCCGCGGTCCCGGCGGCCTTCAGCCGCTCGCCGCCGCGGCCGATGACGATGCCCTTCTGCGAGTCCCGCTCGACGTGGATCACCGCCTCGACGTGCACGAGGTCCTCGGCGTGCTCGTCGGGCGTGACGCCGTCGACGGTGACGGCGACCGAGTGCGGCAGCTCGTCGGCGAGGTCCGCCATGACCTTCTCGCGGACGACCTCCGCGGCCAGCACCTCGGCCGGCTGGTCGCTGACCCGACCGGTCGGGAACAACCGCGGCGCCTCGGGGATGTGCGCCGTCAGGACCTCCTCGAGCCGGGCCGTGTTCTCACCGGCGACGGCCGAGACGGGGACGACCTCGTCGAACGGTGGACCCTCGGTCAGCTCGCCGATGCGGGCGAGGACCGGCAGCAGGTCCTCCGGCCGGCGCAGCAGGTCGATCTTCGTGACGACGGTGACGACGGGGGCGCCGGCCTGCCGCAGCTCCTCGGCGAGGTAGGCGTCGCCGGCCCCGATGCCGGCCGCTGCGTCGACGAGGAACGCGACCGCGTCCACCCCGGACCAGACGTCGCGGACCAGCCGGTTCATCCGCTGACCCATCGCGGTCCGCGGCTTCCCGACGCCGGGCGTGTCGACGAGGACCAGCTGCGCGCCCGGCCGGGTCAGCACCGCCCGCACGGCCGACCGGGTCGTGCCGGGGACCCGCGTGACGATCGCGACCTTCTGGCCGGCGAGGTGGTTCAGGAGCGTCGACTTCCCGACGTTCGGGCGGCCGACCAGCGCGACCACGCCGCAGCGGTGGCCCGGAGGGACGGGCTCGTCGAGGCCGGCGAGGATCCCCTCGAGGTCGTCGGCGCTCAGCGCTGACCCTGCGCGAGACGGTGGGGTCCGAAGCCGTGCGGCAGCAGCTCGGTGATGCGGGCGACGAGCGGGTGGCCGGCGTCGCCCGAGGCGTACACGACGGCGTCGGGGCCGAACTCGAAGATGGTCTGGCGGCAGGCCCCGCACGGGGTGCAGGGGTCCGCGCCGTCGCCGACGACGGCGACCGCGAGGATCGGGCCGCGGTCCCCCTCGGCGACCATCCGGGCGATGGCCGTCTGCTCGGCGCAGGTGGTCATGCGGTACGAGGCGTTCTCGACGTTGACGCCGGCGTAGGTCGCGGTCGGCGTGACGACGATGGCCCCGACGTGGAACTGCGAGTAGGGGGCGTAGGCGCGGGCGCGGACGTCGCGGGCGCGCCGGAGCAGGTCGGCCTCGTCGTGGGTCGGGCCGACGCGGGGGTCGGGTCGCACGCCGTGCTCCTCGGTCGGGGCCGGCATGCTACGCCCGGCTCACCAGCCGAGGCGCTGGCTCGAGTACCGCGTCAGGGTCGCGAGGTAGTTGGCCCGCTCGAACCCGGCCGGGTCGGCCTCCGGACTGCAGCTGCGCGACCGTCGGGACGACCCCCCAGACGTTGGCCCGCCCCGCCGCCGACCGGGCGTCGGCGAGCTCGCCCATCGGGGATGCCGGCGTGATCGGGTACAGCGCGATGGTCTCGCTCAGGGCGTGGGCGACCCGCGCAACCGCCTCGTTGCCGTCGATCGGGACCGCCACGCGTCGCTCCTCGGGGCCGTCCGGACGCGCCGGCGGCACCGGGTCGACGCTACGGACGGCCCCCCGTGGCGTCCGGCGCCGCAGGTCCCCCATCGCCGGGACCGTCGGCCCCCGCACCGGCGTCGTCCGCGGCGACCCGGGTCACGACGACCTCGACGACGCGCCGCCCGCGCCGGGCCGAGACGGCGATGCGCAGCCCGGCGACCTCGACGGCGTCGCCGACGCGCGGGACCCGCCCGAGCAGTCCGAGCACGAGTCCGCCGACCGAGTCCCACTCCTCGTCGGGGAGCGCCACGCCCAGCTCGGCCCCGAGGTCGTGGACGTTGACGCGACCGGCCGCCCGCCACCGCCCCGCGCCGAGGGCGACGACCGCGGGGGCCTCGTCGTCGTGCTCGTCGACGATCTCGCCGACGATCTCCTCGAGGACGTCCTCGATGGTCACGAGCCCGCTGATGCCGCCGTACTCGTCGACGACCATCGCGAGGTGCACCGCCGCGGCCTGCAGGTCCCGCAGCAGGTCGTCGGCCCGCATCGACTCGGGCACGAGGTGGGGCTCGCGGACGAGGTCGTCCCAGCCGGGCTCGCCGTCGCGGAGCCGTCGGAACAGGTCGCGGGCGTGGACGACGCCGACGATGCGGTCCGGGTCCGCCGGGTCGTGGACCGGCAGGCGCGAGCGTCCGCGGGCCAGCGCGAGGTCCACGACCGCCGCGAACGAGGCGTCCGACGCGACCGTGATCATGTCCGGCCGCGGGACCATGATCTCGCGCGCGGCGGTGTCGTCGAGCTCGAGGATCGACCGGATCATCCGGCGCTCGTCGGGGTCGAGGACCGTCTCCTCCTCGTCGCCCGGCTCCTCGTCCTCCTCGCCGCCCCCCGGGTCCTCCTCGCCGTCGCGGCGGCCACCGTCCGCGATGGCCTCCAGCGGACGGGTGACGGCACGGACCACGGGCCGGAGCAGCGGTGCGAGGCGGAGCCCGACGCGCTCGACCCGGCGCCCCGCCACGACCCGCGCGGCCAGCGGCGCGACGAGCAGGACCGCCGCGGCGGCCGCGACGACGCCGGCCGGCGTCGGCACGGCCAGCGCCACGCCGAGCGCCGCCAGGACCGAGACGACGGAGCTGACGCGGTGCACGACGACCGGGCGCTCGACGAGCCAGAGCAGGGCCTCGGCGCCGCGGACCTCCTCGTCGGCCAGCGCGAGCGCCCGGACGGCGTCGACCTCGCGGACGATCCGCGTCGTCAGCGCCGCGAGGACCGTGAGCAGCCCCGCGGCGAGGAGGACGGCGAGGGTCGGGGTCACGCCCCGCCCCCCGCGGCGTGGATGTCGAGGAGGCGGCGGGTCAGCGCCGTCATCTCCCGCTCCTCGTCGGGCTCGGCGTGGTCCATCCCGAGCAGGTGCAGCAGCCCGTGGACGGTGAGCAGTCGCAGCTCGTCGGCCGGGGTGACGCGGTGCTCGGCGGCCTGCGCCCGCGCGACCGCCGGGCAGAGGACGACGTCACCGAGGACGGCCGGACCGGCCGGCGGGGACTCGCCGGGCTCGTCCATGGGGAAGGCCAGGACGTCGGTCGGGCCCTCGTGCCCGAGATGCTCGGCGTTCAGCCCGGCGATCGTCGCCTCGTCGACCAGGAGGAGCGAGACCTCCATGTCCGCGGGGACCCGGCGGTCCGCCAGGACCGTGCGCGTCAGCGCGACGAGGTCCTCCGCGTCGACCTCGAGGTCCTGTTCGTCGGCGAGGAAGACCGGCACCTCACGCCCCCCGTTCGGCGGCGGCCGCGGCGTCGCGGGCCTCCTCGTGGGCGGCGTACGCCTCGACGATGCGCTGCACGATGGGGTGGCGGACGACGTCGTCGGCGCCGAGCTCGGCGAACGCGACGCCCTCGATGCCGCGCAGGATCTCGCGAGCGGCGAGGAGGCCCGAGCGGCGCCCCGAGGGCAGGTCGGTCTGGCTGACGTCACCGGTCACGACGGCGCGCGTGTTGAACCCGATGCGCGTCAGGAACATCTTCATCTGCTCGGGCGTCGTGTTCTGCGCCTCGTCGAGGACGACGAACGCGTCGTTCAGCGTCCGGCCCCGCATGTAGGCCAGCGGTGCGACCTCGATGACGCCGCGCTCCACGTGGCCGACCAGCTCGTCCGGATCCATCATGTCCTGGAGCGCGTCCCAGAGCGGCTTCAGGTACGGGTCGATCTTCTCGTGCAGCGTCCCCGGCAGGAAGCCCAGCCGCTCCCCCGCCTCGACGGCCGGACGGGTCAGGATGAGGCGGTTCACCTCGCGGGCGCGGAGCGACCGGACCGCGGCGCCCATCGCGAGGTACGTCTTGCCGGTACCGGCCGGACCGATGCCGAAGGTCACCGTCCCCGACCGGATCGCGTCGAGGTACCGACGCTGCCCGACCGTCTTGGGCCGGATCGTCCGGCCGCGGTGGGTGACGAGGTGCTCGCCGAGCACGTCGGCGGCCCGGGCCTCGACGCCCTCGCGCACGATGCGGATCGTCTGCTCGACGGTGCCGCGGTCCAGCGCCTGGCCACGCGCGACGACCTCGGCCAGTTCGTCGACGACCCGGGCGGCCCGCTCGGCCTCCTCGTGCTCGGCCGGGGCGGCGTCGACCGGGTCGGCGACGACGACCTCGTTCCCGCGGGCGTGGAGCCGGGCCGTGAACGCGTCCTCGACGAGGCGCAGGAACTCGTCGCCGGGACCGAGGACCGCGGCCATGGCCGAGGGGTCGGCGACCCGGACGACGATCGCACCGTCCCTGCGCTCGAGGTCCGCCGCCCGGTCGCGGAGCGCGCCGGACGGCGACGGGGATGGGGGCACGGGGGCGACGGGCTCCTGACGGCGGCGCCCGCGGGCGGCGCGGTGCGCGGGCCGACGGGCGTGCGCCGAGGCTACCGCCCGACGGCCCAGCGGCCGGTGGCGGCCGCGACGACCGCCAGTGCGGCCGGGCCGGCGTGCTCGCTGCGCAGCACCGTCGGCCCCAGCCCCACCGCGCGCCACCCCGCCGCCACGAGGCCCGCGACCTCGGCCTCCGTCCAGCCCCCCTCGGGTCCGACGGCGATCCCGACGATCCCCGCGGCCCGCACCTCGGCCGCCGCG
>Ga0208785_1000422_pt1 | contig 18911 bp, 40 predicted proteins | sample DEB08_DNA_2_FD_185499 | JGI IMG/M metagenome (GOLD analysis project Ga0208785, IMG submission 185499) | Aqueous microbial communities from the Delaware River and Bay under freshwater to marine salinity gradient to study organic matter... | ecosystem: Environmental > Aquatic > Marine > Coastal ...
CTTGGTTACGCATGTGTGATGCAGAGTTTACCTCTACTTGTTGAACTTCAGCCATTGTTTACTCCTTATGTTGGGGCCAGTCAAGAGTGACTGGGTAGCCTTATAGTTATATTGGATATGTTAGTCTTCTTCGTCGTCGGACTGTGATACACCTGCAGCTTCAAACTGTGCATCAATAGCGTCAAAGATTGCATCATTCTCTGCCTCTTCTTCAGCAGTCATATCATCGCTATCAAATACATACTTATCTCCGATAACAGTTGGGTCATCTCTTGATGCCACACCGCCACCTGTAATAACCTGTGGTCCACCGTCATCATCACCTGTTGCGCCACCACCAGACTGAATAGCTGCTGTTTCAGCTACTGTCGATGTAGTAGCTTGTTGTTGATACAAACTACTTAATATACTCTGTGCATCTTTTCCGAAACGACTCTGTAGTTGTTTTAATATCATGTCACCATTAATAGCTTCATGAGGTAATAAACTTAAAAACTTACTGTCATCAACGGTTTTATTGATCTTTATCTCTAGTTCATTTGCTGTTTCATCATCGCCCATAACCCTAAGCATACCAACTAATGCACGAGAACGTGCAACACCTGTTGCTCTATTTAAGCCGACTAAAGCAGCACCAGCTAAGCCTACAGTAGCTGCTGTCTTTTCGCCTTTAGACAGACCTAACATTTCATCTACAGCAGCTTTAACTTTATCGCTATCAGTAAAGTCTAGCCCGTCTGCCCAGCTTGTAGGGTCTTTAGGTTCTGTATCTGTAGGAGGTGGGCCATCATCGTTATCACTTTGTTGTACAGGTGGTGTAGTCGTGTAACCCATACTAATATATTTATTATATTCTTCTTGTGTATTAGCAGTAACCTCTGTACCATCAGGAGCATACAAAGTTACAGGTGTAAACATAGGTTGTGCTTGTGTAGGCTGACCTAGTTGCTGTAAGTTCTGTTGTGCTTGTGGAGAGAAACTAAACCCTGCGCCAAACTGAGAGAAGTCTAGCTGAGCCTGTGTACCTGTTGGTAGTGGTGTAGTAGGTTCAGGCACATTAGGCATAGGTACAACGTCACCACCTGGTGCATAACCTCTTACGTCACCGCCCTGTGCATAACCTGCATTACCCATAGCTACTGGTGCACCTTGGCGATACATCATCTGTTGTTGCTGATATGGATCAGGTTGTGTAGACTGTGTGGGTTGCTGTGTAGCAAAACCACCTACAGCCATCATCATAGTCTCAATCTCAGCCATCTCTTCAGGAGTAAGATCATCGTCTTCCATCTCACCCATAGGCTCACCACCAATGCGTCCTTCAGCATCCATACGAGCTAGTTCTATCTTAGCTTCTTTACGTAGGTCTTCAAAGAACTTCATGCCATAGAAACGAAGAACATCAGCAGGTACTACGTACTCACCTTCACTTAATTGCGCTGGGATGTCATCACGTACTTCTTCAGGTAGGGAGCCTGGTGGTACATCATTACCTGATACAGGGTCTACTTCCACAGGACGTGAACTAATAAACACTGCTTGCATTTGATCGTCTTCATTTAACGCCATTAACTTTATCCCTCAAATATTTTAGTCTACGTAATGCACGAATACCACCTTGCGTTTGGTGTATCTCTACTACGTGTTCTGATTGCTCTAGCCGTTTGTGTAATTCTGAAATGCTTTCATCTAGCTCTTCACAGAACGCATCCCACTCACCTTTATTATTAACAAAAGCTTTAAGCGACATTACCACTGAATCCTTGCTCACCTGGTGCAGGAGCTACGCCAGTACCCATAGTGCCGCCACCTGCGCCTGTCTGATCTTGTGCATCAGCACCTGCAGGAGCTTGCTGTGGCGCTGGACCACCTGCTTCAGGAGGCATTGCACCCTGTGGTGGTTGTGGCATAGGTTGCTGGAACCCTTTCATGATCTCAGCTTGGATAGCTGCATCAGCCATAGAGTTAGTCACTTTGTCAGGGTCTAGGTCCATACTCTTAGCGATCTCACGTACAATGTAGTCCATCTTAGCAAACGGTGCTAGCATTGGGTTAGACGCTACCTGTAGGAACTGCATTAGGCGCTGGGAGCGTACCTCATTAGCCATCAAGCTTTCAGTACCGTTAGCCTTAACTTCTAGGTCACCACGAATAGTTTCATCGAAGTCAAACTGCATGTTGAACGCAAAGAATGCACGTCCAATAGGTGCTAGCAGATAGTCATCTACGTTCTTAACAACAGTTCTAATACTGCCATTAGCTGCAGACATAAGCATACTAATGCCAGAAGCGGTACGTCCCACTCCCGATACGCCTGTCTGTCCGTGTGCGAAGCTTGGGAATCCTGTGCTTTCATCAGCGAGGACACGAGCCTTGTCAAATAACTGCATGTTCTCACCAGCCACGTTGGGGAACTTAGTACCAAAGATAGCTTGACCCGGCGCTCCACCTTGTCTACGGAACACCTTGCCTGGATACACGGATAAGTCTTGTCCTGGTACGAGGTTTGTTTCATCTATCTCAATTAGTAGGTTACCAGATAATACAGCATTGTCAACAGCCATTCGCATGAAACCGTTCATTAATGTTTGTGTATCATCCATATTCTCAGCAATACCTACACCAAAGAAGCTGTATGGGTTATGTTCATATGGTACTGCATAGTAAGGGATACGTGCAGGTTTGAATGGGTTTAGTACACAGCGTAAAACTTTACCGTTAGATACCCAGATGTTAGCGTTGACTTCGTGTAAGTCTTTTAGCTCTGATGGAATGTTGATACCGTTCTCTTCTAAGATGTCTACGTCTACAAAACCCCAGAACTCTAGCACTTCCCAGCGCTCAGTATCTGTAGGAGCAGTATCGTCATCCTCCATCTTCATTTCCCAATGCTTACGCACATAGTCTGAACCAATAGCTACAGCATCTTCGATAGCTTCATCAATGAAGTATGGTCTACCTTTCAATGCACGTAGCTGATTGCGTGACATCTTGTGACGCTCAACAACATACTCTGCGTCATCCATAGAAGAGGCTGCAGGGTCAGGGTAGAAGTTCCATAGTGATACGTGGTTAGTAGATGGTACAGTCTTAACTAGTGGGTCATACTCACCATCTTCATCCCAGTTAGGATATTCTTTATCTACAGCGAATGGGCCTTTCATGACACCCGTACCTAGTAGTGCCATCTCAAATGCCATAGAGCGTAGATGCTTAGATGCACCACTCTCTTGTAGCTGATCGTGAATCTTCTTTTCCATCTTCTTAGCTGCAATCATAGCAGGATGGAATGTAGCTGTAGCAGGTGTAGTACCGTCACCCTCAATGATCTTCTCAGATACAGGCTCTACTTTGTTCTCTACTGGACCAAGGCGGCGACGAAGGTCAGCCATAGTCTCACCAGGTTTTAGCTCTGTGTCAGGACCAATCAGGTACGGCTTGTTAGTCTCTTGAGTAAACGGTGTACGCATAGCGTCACCAGCTTTCTCTGCTGCAGGGTCTAAGTTAATGTGTACCGCTTCAGCTACACCATCAGGTAGTACAGATGGGTTGATAGTAAGTGGGAACTTGTTGTTACCAAAGAGTACGTCAACGATCTGACCATATGCAGCTAGAGTCTTAGTCTTAGTTACTTTAACAAACACACGTGACTTTTCGCTAGACGTGAACTGTACATCTGGTCCGTATATACCACGATAGTTACGATAAGAGCGTAACCAGCGTTCTTCATCAGCGTTACGTGCATCTTCAGCACGTTTAAAGCGTTCATTCACATAAGTAACAACACTGCTCACGTTATCAAACAGAGTGTCTTCTTGCTCTTCTGCAGCGACTACTTCATCTGTCTCAAAGGATAGATCGTCTATTTCTGCCATTATTTAGTACCCGAATGTTGAGTCTGACGCTTGAAAGCCAGAGTGTTGTTTTGCAGGATTGAAGTCCCAGATTGAACTACGTGGTCTAGTCATTATACCATAGCGTAATGCGTCATACAAGTGATCTTCTGCATTAGTGTCCACGTCTTCAGGGTTCTTCTTATCTAGCGGTATACTAGGTATCTGCGCTATAGTATTCGTGCAGGTGGAGAAGAACACCAGCCTTGGCTCTTCAGTGAACTCATCCACCTGCAAACGGCGGTGAATCTCGTTTTTACCTGCTACCCTTGAGCCACGAGAGCGATCCGAAGGTCTCCAACGACAACCCTTCATGTTCATTTGCTCTGCCAGTGACGGGCCAGTATCTCCTCTTTTATGCCAGAGGGACGAGTCTAACACGCCGTATCTAATAGTTCCATCATTTGCTTCAGCTTCTAGCACCATATCAGCTAGATCGAAAGCCGTAACCTTAGAACAATAAAGCTCTCTGTAGACAACCAACTGCTCAGTCGGTGCGACAGCGAACCAAAGTACTCCTGTGTAGGAGCCGTAACCATAGTCGCAAGCTCTAAACTTAGGCCAGGAGTCAGGTATGTCGATAGGTTCCACAACGTGTATGCGTCTATTGAACTCAGGGAAAGCTGCTCCGTCATTGATGTCCCAGTTACCTTCAAGCAACTGTTTACGTTGGTGCTCTGGTAAAGATAGAAGCATTGCTTCGTAGTCACCAGTGTCTGCTAGATAAGGGTTGTCAAACAGACTAGCAGGAATGAACCTGCGTTTAAACAATGGTTGACCTTCTTTACTGTGGCCTTTAGGGAATGTAATAGTATCCCCTGTCTCTATGTTCGTAGCCCAGAATGCTTCATTAGATGGCGCTGGGTCAATAAACATCTTCTTAACCCATTGGTGTCCAGCACCTCCAGGGTTTGTAGTACCACGCATGTACAACCCTAAGTTGCTACTGTGTGCACTACGTAGACGTGACCTCATATAGTCCCAAGCATATGGTGTAGGCCACTGTGTAAGTTCGTCAAAGCCTATCCAGTTAAACGCTTGACCTTGGTAACGAGTAACGTCCATGTCTTTGTCAAGGTACGACATCCAAAGCCTACCACCCCTTGGACTGATCCACTGACTCTTTCTTTCAGACCACTTAATACCTGGTACAGCTTTAGGGTATAGCTCTTGGCTTTTCTGTATAAGTTCACGAAGTTCCTCCGTTGTATGACGTACAAGTAGACCACTAAAGTTAGGATCGTTTAACCCATGAAGGGGGTCAGCTAGCATCGCATACGACTTGCCACCACCAGCCGCCCCACCATACAGTACTTCTCTTTCAGATGCGGATAAGAAGTCTGTCTGTGGTCCTGGGTTTGGTTTAAACACTACTTCTTGTGCAGTGTCAACATCAAACTCAGCAGGTTTTACTTGTGCTGCTACAGTTTCTACTACAGGTTCAATCGTCTGGGGGGATGACTCTGTAGGCTCCAATACTTTCTTCTTCGAGCCTCTTGATCTCCTGTAGCGTTTCTTCGAGCCGCTTGGCAAGCTTGCGTTTAATTGTAGCTGCTTTCTTACGTCTTCGCTCAATGTCTACCCTTTTCTTTAAACCCATATGTGAGATGTATCTACCAGTCTGTCTATACAACCATATAGCTACTTCTCTGTAACCATACTGCTTTAGATGTCTCTTTGCAAGCTCTAATGCTTCTAGTTCATCTGGTATGGGTTCTAATAGTTTATCGTTATCAGGGTGTACTCTGTATCCGAAAGGCACGGTGCGTGTTGTTCTCGCTATTACATGCCACTGTCTCTCTTCACCTTTGTGTGGCTTGGGTAACTCCCAATACCCCAAAGATTCACGGTTCATACTTACTCGTTCTTACCTTCCTTGGCTGGCAGGATAAACACCCCACCACTGCTTGACCCTACGTCAATCTTATCTACTTTACCTAAACCTGCACGATCAAGCAAGTCTTTAGCTGCTGCCATCTTATCACGGATACCTAGTTCAGTAGGGTCAGATAAAGCACCAACCATAGCCATAGCAGCCTTGGGCGCAGTACGAGCAAAGTAAGTACGTGTCTTATCTGCGATCTCATCTTTTAAGCTTTCTACGATGGCACCAGTGCTAGATGTTTCACTATACCCAGCAAGTTTCTTAGCGGCAACAACGTCACCCCCTGCTTCATCAAACAGTACATCTAAAAACTTTTGTTGGTTCTCTGTTAGTTGTCTAGCCATTAGCTCACCATATATAATGTGAAACCTAAAGCACCGAAACCCATAAGTAGAATTAAACCTGATATAGTCCAAGTTATAATAGCTTCTTGTAGTTCAGCTTTACGGTACTCATGTTCCTTCTTCTGTTTACGTATCTTGGCTTCTATAGCCACTAGTTCATCCCATGCGGATGGCCCCATCGTGAAACTTATATAGTCCTTCAACTCTTTGCGCATGGACTCTGCCTTACGCTTAGCTGCAAAAACTTCCAAACTTTCGGCCTCTATAGAGCCACCAATAGACTTCCACCAAGGAGGATTCTTAACCTGCTTCTCAGCTTGCCCTAAGTCAGCCATGTGACCAGCCCACTTGTTTAGCTGGCTACCCATGTCCTGTAAGTCCTTGCCTATAGCAAAGCCTTTCTTCAGGGCGTTAAAGGCGACAGTGGCCCCGCTAATTATCGTAACTGGGTCCACAAGCCTCTCCTCTATGCTTAAGGACTACTACTCTTCGTTTACAACTCTACGGATATCTCCACGTCCGATACCGATGTCGTTAAGCTCACGGTCTGTCATTGCGCTAAGTTGCATCATAGCAATACGACGATTTGCTTCTTTTTGACGTGCTTCAATAAAAGCGTTAAATACTTTTACTAACCATGCCTTAAAATTAGTGGCCCACATACGTGATTCAGAAATAACTAGTTCCATGTTCATTCTCCTTTAGTTAGTTGAACTCACATAGTTTTACTTAAATCGTGGGCCTTTACTATTACTTTATTGGAATACCCGTTATGCGTTAACCGATAGGCACAAACGTTTCTGTTACAGTGACAATGCTATCAATGTGTCCTGCTGCATTAGGTACTACCTGAATCTTATCACCAGGTTGTAACACAAGGTCAATCGTAGAGAACTCGTGATAGCCATTACCAGCTAAACTCTTATCGTTCAGGAAGTGTGACGTATAAGCATCTGCTGCTATGTACCACTGAATAGTGACATCATTAGTGCTACCACCACCATTAGCTACAAGAATATATGTAACTTCTGCTGTACAGTTAGCAGGGCAAACATACACGTCTTCTACTGCTGTGGTTTCATTGTGACCATAGACAGACTTCCTACGTGCTGGCTTGCCAATGCTATACTGAGTCATTTCTTCTTCACAGCTTTCTTAACTGTTTTAACTACCCAAGCTTCATTTACATCAGGTGTAGAGGGATCATCAGCGATGAAGTGTCCATTCTCGTCACGTGCTCGTACCATCTCCAAAGTCTCAACATATTCAGGCTCCTGCTTCTTTGTAGCTTTCTTAGTACGTGGCTTAGGTGTTGCAGTCATAGCCATCTCAGCTTCTTGACAGATAGCTGTTACATTAGGGTCTTTACTTTGTACGTTACCGTAGTTGTCTTCACCTGCAGCTTGGTTACCACGTTCATCCCACACGTAACCATGCTCGTCTACACGATAACCTTTAGCTTCTAAAGCATCCTGATACTTATGATAGAACTTGTTACCCATTAGCTACTCTTCTTCATTGGACGTTCTGCTGGGTTAGATGCACCACAGTAACCGCCTTTGTAGTAACCCTTCTTCTTAGCCATACCACCGTAAGACATACCAGATGACTTCTTAGCACACTTACCTGCTGCAGTACACTGCGCTGGGGTAGGACACCCTTTACACGGTTTAAACTTCATATTCATGTTCTAAATTTCCTTACCTTGTTTGCAACTTTCTTAGGTTGAGCCACATGCTGCTTACCTGCCTTAGTGCCTTGTCGTTTTGCTCTACTTGTAGCGGCATACTCAGCGCTGCTAAGAGACTTAATAGCCTTAGCAGGTAAGTACCGTTCACCAGTAGCATTAGAGCCTTGCGTAGAAGGTTTCCCACTCTTAGTACGCCAGTTCTGTTTAGTCCAATTCTTTAAACTTTTCTGTGGTGCTTTCATTATGACTTGTAGCCTCCACCTTTAGCTTTGTATTGTTTGGCAAGCATCTGCGCTTTACGTGCTGACCACTGACCAGGCGATCCACCTTTACCACCTGCTTTGATCTGGTTAAACAAGTTCTTACGCATGGTAGGCTTTGTGTAGTTACCTGCAGCATTTACTGTTGATCCACCCTTGCTATAACCGCTAGCATGTATAGCTCTACCCTGTCTTTCAGCAGCAGCTTTAGTCTTGTAGACTTTACCAGTCTTACCCCAGCGATAACCACCTTTTACTTTTTGTACAGGCATTATGCGTTACCACCTTCTACTTTGTGACAGTGAGGTGTAGCATAAGCACCCCCTGCTCTTATATTGGTAGCTATTTGTTCTGCTTCTTCTAAACAAGCTTGCTCAGTATAAAACGCTTCAGGCTTAGCTATGATCTTACACGAGAGTGCCATAGGGTCAAAACAAACAAGTAGTATTCCTATCCACATAACTTACCAAGCCTTACATGACCAGTAACGAGCAGTGAACTTATCCGTTGCTGTATCACAATTATGTCTAGCTCTGAAGCTAGCTCTGCGTCCTGGTTGATCTTTCTTAATAGACATGTCAGGGTCACCAAAGCGTACAACCTTTACTTCGTTACCCTTCTTGGCTAACACAGCAGACTTCTTAGCTGCACCTGGTGTACGCTTAGGTTTGTTATAACCTGGGTAAGTCTCACCACGGTACTTAAGCTTTCCGCTAGGTAAACGCTCTACATCTTTAGTCGTTGCCATCTTAGTCTATTCCTTGTCGTACTCTGTCAGGGTCTAACACTTCATGCCTACTGAGGTGTCCCTCTAAGTACATAGCTCTCTCTACATGATCTAACGTGTATCGCACACCAGTACGTGCTTCTATAGCTTCTCTTACGTAGAACACATCCGACTTTGGTATGTGTACTTTCTGCATAGCACGGGAGTCATTGTTAGCTAATGCATTGTAGAAATCTGTTAAGACATCTTCACTTGCATATAGTTGTACAGGTTTATGTTTCATTGTCAAGGGAAAAGTTTAATACAGCAATAAAGTACGTGCCGCAAGTAACGTTGTTACATTGTAATTGTTACAGAGAGGGAGGAGAGGAGACACACAGTTACAACATATGTGTAGTTACTCGCAGCACGTAGTCACAATAGTATTATTGCTTTTATGATTTGTGACTATGTATAGTTTAACATAAGAGTAATAACTTAGTCAAGTACAAATATTCTTATTATTGCATGTATAGTTATTACATTAGAGTTTAATGACCTATGTCCACTATCATATTTACTACACTAAGTAATAACTTTTATGTAATAACTATCTTTTATATTTACTTCTTATGTGTAACTACTTTATAGAGTTATTACTTAAGAGTTTAACTTAGCCCCCTACCCCCATAGTTATGCTGATTGTCAAGCGTATGTCAAGTAAGAAATGTGTGTGTTACACTAAAAAGTGATCATACTGTAACAATCTGTAACACAATGTTACTAAAACTGTAGGGTACCTGCTCCAGTGGTCCGTACCCCCACCCTGCATAATTGCAATACTGGGTTTGCAAAACTGCAAAGTATAGCTTACTGGTATACCTGGACGTAAAAACCCCGTGTGTGTATTTGTGTATATACGTATAACGTAGACCCCCACCGTGGCCCATGCCTCCCCCCATCAAGATATAGCTAAGTGTTTGTTTTTACAAGCTTTTCTACTTAAGGTAGAGCTGTCAGAAATAATACACTCAAAGAATAGCGGTATAATTAGGACATAAGTAGTTGTTTTTGTTATGTTTTACTACTCATGTAGCTTGAGTATTAGGCTTGTGATCACAAAATACCCCACCCCTACACGATGTGATCACGAAATACACCATACGATGCACGTAACAACTTTATTTGTGATCACAAATCAGCCTCACGCATACGCACGTGCACACGGGTTCTCATACCAAGATCAAAAACCTAAAAAGCTTTTGCAGATGCAGAAACGAATCAGTGCAGTGCAGCATAAACAGACTAAAAAGACCTACCAATCAATTTGTTTTCGTTTAAAAACAATAGCTTATCAAATAGTTGCTTTGGGTGGGTTTACATCTGCGTTTCCACCTGTCTTAATAGGATCATCCAAAGCGGATAACTTCTAAGCGAGTAGCTGAAACGCCTTGATCCGATTAGATGCAGATACCTTTGGACGGTACGGTGAAACGCCCTACAGACTAAACGACTAAACTAGACACTTTAACCTTTAACCATATGAGGTGAAACAACAGAGACAGACACTATAGGTATTGACCCGAATGTACCGCACGTTATTTGACATAGCAGCCCCGGCTGACTGGGTAAGACTTGCCCGGCTGCACCCTAGTACATTGCACAGTGATGTATTGGTAAAGAAACAAAACACTGTCTTGGTTGGTACTCTCTAACCTTGCACCAATAGGCGGCAACTACTTGTGGCGTGGCATGATATACATGCAGTCTCATGAGTATGCGTCCATGGCTGAACGGGTGGCACGTGGCAAAAGCAAAGCGTGATGAATAAACTTTCTTGACAGGTAGGCATTGAGTGTGCCTACTCTCTAGTAAATTTGGAGGAACTGAAATGAAACGTAAAGTTATCACAGAGAAACAAGGTATGTGGGATCACTTATCTGTAGTCCTATGTAAGATTGACAATCCAAGACACCCTTGGGTAACGTGGGTTTATAACCACACAGACGATGGATACTATCACGGACACTATTATGAGAGCTTCACACAAGCTGCAATAGACTTTGAGACACGGGAGATATAGACATGACGTATAAACTATTAGGTGTTGGCACTAACGCCAAGACAGTCAAGGGTGATGGTAGCGAATACTTGACAGCTATCTTGTACATGACACCCTACAAAGTGATGGTGGATGGTAAGCTATTCAATTCATGTAGTATGGCGGCAATCGCTAACTGTATTGAGGCTTGTCTATACACTGCAGGACGTGGACAAATGTCTAACGTACAGACTGCACGACAGCGCAAGGCTGAATGGTTTTACCGTGACCGTGACTCATTCATGCAACAACTATATGAGGACATCACTAAGTTTAGTCACTATTGTTTTAAGCGTGGCATCAAACCTGTGGTACGACTAAACGGTACGACAGATATACGTTGGGAGCTTATCAAGTTAGCAGATGGTCAGAACATATTCGATCACTTTTCAGATGTCCAGTTCTACGACTACACCAAGATCAGCAATCGTAAGGTGTCACACATCAAGAACTATCATCTCACGTGGTCATACAGTGGTGCGAATGCTGACTATGCTGCACAGATGCAAGATGCACTAGACAAGGGTATGAACGTGGCTGTGGTATTCCGTAAAGAGTACAACCTTAAGACATGGCGTGGCGTAAAAGTCACAGATGGTGACAAAGATGATCTACGCTTTCTTGACCCGAAGCGACACATCGTGGCACTGTATGCCAAGGGTAAGGCTAAGAAAGACACAACAGGATTTGTTCAAGAGGTAGAATAACATGAACACACTAGAACCTAACGCACTATTTGACACACCAGAAAGCACAGATGCACTAGCGCAATGGCTTGACGGATTCAACGGTAATGAAAAGATGATTGCATTAACTGCCGCATCTATGGCATGGAACCTAGCAGCAAAGTTAGTCAACGATAAGGAGACAAACAAATGAAGAAACTAGTAGAGGCCATGAAAGATTGGCAAGGCTTACAAGAAGGTGAGATATTCGGAGTGATCAGTACATACTTTTACAATGGTGAACATTGGTATGTACTACTAGATCAGAACAGCAACAAACAGTGTTGGCCTACGTGTTTCTTTAATGATGTAGAGGAGATAAAACAATGAGTAGAGAAGAGTTTTTTGAATGGTTGGACACATGCCCGACCCACAAGTGGGAAATTACTCACGAAGAGTACGGCCACGTTGTCGTGTCTTTTCCTAATGATGAAGAAGATGAAGAAGATGCTGTATAAAACTATGACTAAACTTAGCAAGAGAGAACAACTTTTAATCTTAGTGGCTGATCTAGGTTGGGACTACTACAAAATGTCCAGTTCAGGTCAACAGACATACGACAAGCTATGCAAACTGCTAGGCATCGAAGTACCACAAGACGAGGTGACGCTATGACTGAACTACACAGATATGACCCGAAGACATGGCTTGAAACAGTGTATGAGGCACTGCAACACATACCAGAGGATGCAATGACACCAGAACAAACCGACGACTTGATGTCAGCTATGGCATGGATCACAGAGGACTTTAACTTTGAGATAGACACTGATCCAGATTCACCAACCAATGGGGAGCTAGTAAGAACATGAATCTACAATTAGCGATTGATATATCTATGCAGTTAGTACCTGCTGACCACGAAGAAGAAATAGAAGCATGGCAATACCTTATTGACACAGGCATGGCTTGGAAGTTTCAAGGATGGTATGAACGCAAAGCCAAGCGATTGATTGACGAAGGTGTATGCACATACACAGACAGAGCAGACGAGAGGGTACAACTATGAACGTACAGCGGGATTTACTTGTGCATTGCTTAGAATGTGACAACACATATCGTGAAAGCGAGGAACTATTCGTCGTGAATAACGACCATTGGGACGAGCTTATTGCGGTATGTCCACACTGTAACAATCCAGACCCACACAAAACTGTATATGTAGAGGAGACTAACAATGACTAAAGGTATCGTACTATCACTGTATGACTTCACAGGCGAGGCACTCAAGCCTTGGGCAGAGGCAGGGTATTGCTGCTATGCCTTTGACATACAGCATAGCAAAGAGAAACCCAAGTGTGACACATTTGATAGCGGTGGGTTCATTCGCTATGTCCACATGGATTTGTGGAACGTTGATAACATCACAGGTATGCAACGCACATTCGAGAACACTGATGTAGTGTTTGGCATGGCCTTCCCTGTCTGTACTGATCTAGCTGTATCAGGTGCGGCACACTTTGAGCGTAAGCGTAAGGCTGATCCTGAGTTTCAGATACGTGCTAGCAATCATGCACGGTGGTGTGCATCACTGTTCGAGGCACTAGACATTCCATACTTTATTGAGAACCCTGTGTCACGACTAGCTACGCTGTGGCGTAAGCCTAACTACTCGTTCCACCCATATGAGTATGGCGAGTACATCCCTGACGCAGAGGCAGAACATCCACGGTGGCCTGACTACATTGCACCCAAGGATCGCTACACTAAGAAGACGTGCCTATGGACAGGTGGGGGCTTCACTATGCCACCCAAACGTCCGACACAAAAGCCTGACGGATACAGTCAGCAACATCTAAAGTTGGGTGGTAAATCCCAGCGCACGAAAGACATACGCAGTGCTACGCCACGAGGGTTTGCACGTGCAGTGTTTGAAGCTAACGTAAAGGAGGAGGAGTTAGTATGACTTACACATTCACACGAGGTAATAAGAGTATGAGTTTGCATGGCTATGACATTGATCAAGCTATGACTATCGCAGACCTCATGATAAAACAAACTGTTTACGGATACTGGAAATGTAATCCTGAGTACCCTGATCTATATGAATGGAAGGAGATCGTAAGATGCAACTAATTAAACAAGCAGACCTAACACAAGGATGGGAAGCACATCTGTTTGACACAGGTGAGATGCAGGTTCGCAACGGTACGACAGGCGAAGTAACTTGGCTACCGAAAGAAAGTGTTGACACACTGATAAACATCTGCCAAGAAGTAAAGGCAGAAACATTAGCTAAGAAGGAGACAAACTAATGAAACACCAACACAACATCATCCTAAAACACTTACGTGCTACCAAAGGTTTGACTGTACGTGAGGCAATGATTGACTACTCTATTCAATCTTTCACCAAGCGTATCAGTGAACTACGCAAGCTAGGCTATCGCATTGACGGTGTTAAGTCTAAGCATCCTGTAACTGGTCAACGCTATACACGCTACGTGTTAGTCGATGAACATAATGCAGCATAAAGGTAAATACATAGGGTATGGTGATGACGGTAAAGTTGTCATCATATCCCGCAACAAAAAGATAGTCATCAAGTACATACAGAAGGAGACACAGCAATGAGGTACACAGTAGAGTTTTACACAGAGGATGACTTTATGTTTTGTGTATATACAACATATAATAAACGTAAAGCGTTAGCTAGAATTAAATACATGGATAAGCTAAACGGATATGCGGAGATGCACTATGTCTACGCTTAACTACACACTCATGGCTTCACTGCTAGCTACACCTATCCTAGCTGAACAGACAGTGACAGGCACAATAGAAGATCACTATTCGTATTACACAGAGCGAGTACCAGAAACTAAACGTGTATGTCAAACCGTCCAGGTTCCTGTGTATGAAACACGCAAGAAGAGTGCTGATGGTGGTGACGTACTAGGTGGTATGATCATTGGTGGACTACTAGGCAAGGCACTCACAGGTAATGACAAAGGTGCAGGAGTAGGTGCTGTGATCGGTGGTGTCGCAAGTGCTGAACGCAATAAGACTGAGCAGGTAGTGACAGGCTATCGTGATGAACTACAATGCGAGACTGTCGAGACATACCGTGAAGTAGAACGTGACCAGTACGAATATAGTATCTTGACTTTCCGTCTGGATGGTGCAGAGTATAGTGTAACTTTTATCAAGTAAGGAGAACACAATGCCTAAGTACAATGTAGAGAACCTAAAGAACATCCATCGTTATCACAACGAACTGCAACAACAGATTGATGACGCTGATTGGATGGGACAGTATGATGATATAGAACACCTACGTGCTGAGTTGAAACATGTTAAGGAGGCACAGGATAATGGTGATGTCTGGTATCCTATGTTCTAAGATATGCATGTAATACCTGCACTGTTCATAATTATTTACTTAGTAGCTTTCGTGTGGTTTATATACGATACGAACAAAGGAAACGGAGATGGTAGGAACCGAAGAAGATGACCCGACAGATGATGTTACACACTGGATTGGCAAGATACCTAAAGAGAGTACTGACGAGCCTGAGCGTACTGATCAACGTACTACTAGGAGGTCAAAACAATCAGACGTTCAGCGCAAGAAACCACCAGTGGCAGAGAGAGGGTAAGCCTAACATAGTATACTTCATTGACCTACTGCTAGGCAAAGGTCACTGCGTAGAGTGTTGGGCTTACTGGAAAGTGAGGAGAAAGTGGTGATAAACATTCCAGGTAAGACAGCAAGTGTACGTGACATAGTGTATTACTACTTGCACAGTGACAACTACAAACGTTTATCAGGTAAGTCACAGCGTGAGTATGCTACACAGTTAGAGAAAGCACTTGATACTGTAGTAGAAGGTAAGCCTCTTGGTAGCTACCGTGCACGTTCACTCAAAGCTAGACACACTAACCTAGCTTATCAGCAATGGCTACAGACAGGTACGCACACAGCTAACTATCGTAAGGCTACACTCAGTACAGCATGGCGTTACTGTATGCGTCTTGATGTAATGGAGAACGATCCAGTCAGACTGATCAAGACTGAGAACCCTAAGCCACGCAAGGTTAAGTGGACACGTGATCAAGTGTCAACCTTTCTTGACACAGCATACTCAGACTTCAAGTGGCGCAGCATTGGGTTGATTGTACACATGGCATACGAATGGGCGCAGCGTGTAGGTGATATGCGTGTCTTGACTTGGGATGAGGTAGACTTAGATGCCCAGCGCATTGACCTAACACAAAGTAAGCGTGGAGCAGATGTTCATTTACCTATCCCAGAGGCTCTGTGTGCCATGCTACAGCAGCAGAAGGGAGACTTTGGGTTCCAGACCTACGTAGCACCCAAGACAACGCCTGTAGCAGGAGCTTATGTGCCTTACCCAGTAGATCAAATTGATGATGCTATCAATGAAGTCAAGGATGCTGCAGGACTACCAAAGAATATTACTGCTATGGACTTACGCCGTACTGCTATCACTGAGATGGTAGAGGGTGGCGCTGACCTGGCTCACATCATGCAAGTCAGTGGACACCGTAGCCCTGATTCAGTTACACCTTACATGGTAAACACATTCAGTGGTGCTAAGACTGCACTGGCTAAGAGAGGAGGACGTGATGAGTAAAAATAAATATCAACTTAAACACCAACAAAGTAAAAAAGCCAGGGGATATAAGTATAAAAGTATTATAGATAGATACAAAATGTTTTGCGGTTGTAAGGTTTGCGGTTATAAGAAACACCACGTAGCCTTACATCTTAACCATAAAAACCCTATTAAAAAGAAAGGTACTCTTTCTGATGTTATATATTCTTGGGGTTGGAACAAAATAAAAGAAGAAATTAGAAAGTGTGAAGTTCTTTGTGCTAATTGCCATTCCATTCATACATATGAAGAAAAACATTGGAAAATTAGAAGAGAAGAAGCTAATGCAGAACGTTAAGAAGTACGTAGAAGGTCTTGATATAAAAGAAGGAATGCAATACCGTGCTACCTGTCCGTGGTGTGGTGGTAAGAACACATTCACTGCTACCAAAGAGGATGGCACTGTGCTATACAACTGCTACAAGCTTGACTGTCGCATCAAGGGTGCAACCAGTACAGGTATGACAGCAGAAGAGATCATGGGTAGGTTACGCCCACAAGAGAAACACAAACAGAAAGAGGAACAAGAGTTGCTTACGTGGCCTGAACATGTAGTGTCACCCAGCGCAGAGCACACACTACACACTAAGTTTGTCAAGCGTTGGGACTTAGAGTATGAATACTTGATGTACGATGTCAAAGATCGACGCACTGTGTTCCCAATACGACATGAAGGTAGGCTAATTGATGCAGTTGGACGTGCGTTAGATGGAGCTATACCAAAGTGGTACAGATACAGTGGGGTAGCTGATGTATATAAACGTACTATAGGTAAGCCTAATGGTGTAGTTATTCTAGTAGAGGATGTCATTAGTGCAGTGTCAGCAGCTAAGACTGTACCAGGTTTGACTGGTCTAGCTATCCTTGGTACATCACTTAATGTTACAATGATGAAACATTTAGAGGACTACTACAAGATAATTGTAGCGTTAGACCCTGATGCTGCACACAAGACCTTGGCATACAAGCGAGAGATAGAGTCATGGACAGGGTTAGACACAAGAGCATTAAGACTTGACGATGACCTGAAGTATAAGGTAGAGTCTGATATAATGAAACTTAAGGAGTTAGTTTAATGGTATGGGTTTTACTCTGGATACAAATGACTAACAGTCAAGGGGTAGAGTATTATCAAATAAATACTTACCCTAAGAAAGAAGAATGTACTAAGGCATTGACTGAAGCAGAGGTAATGCTAAACCATCAAGGAGAAACAGTAGTTTGTTTGGAGGTAAAAGTTAAATGATAGAAGTAACTTACGTGAATCACATGGGTGATGACTTATCTGTAGTTAATGCTGCACGTGTTAGCTTTGGTAAGAAGTCAGACTACATGCCACGTGTACACATGGGTGAGCCGAAAGTGTTGCAGTACAAAGACGATAGACTGATCAAGTACCTTGCAAAACATAAACACAAATCACCGTTCAACCACACGTTCACTACCTTCCATGTCAAAGCTCCAGTGTTTGTAGCACGTCAGCTAGTCAAGCATGAGTATATGCCGTGGAATGAGATCAGCCGTAGGTATGTGGATAGTGAACCAGAGTTATACGAGCCTGATGTATGGCGTGGCCGTAGTGCTGACAAGAAGCAGGGTAGTGAAGGTGTCGTTACACTCTATGAGGATCACCAAATGCGGCAAGCCTACCACCCGACTGAGATAAATGTCTACAGTCTAGAGACATATAACTACCTACTGGAACAGGGTGTAGCACCAGAGCAAGCACGTATGGTATTGCCACAGTCTATGATGACTGAGTGGTACTGGTCTGGCTCACTCTTTGCCTTTGCCAAGATGTGCAGCCTACGTTGCAAGGATGACACACAGGCAGAGACTCGTGTAGTTGCAGATGCTATTGACGAAGAGATGGAAAACCTGTATCCCATGTCTTGGGAAGCATTGAGGGAGTACGAGGAATGATGTGCAGGTCATAAAGACCAGTTATGATCTGAGGGCCATAAAGATTGGCAAAGGAGAAGAATGATGACTGACTATGAAGAAAAATACTGCGAGATGTGCCTTGAATTCCATACGGAGGACAAGTGCAAGGGTCGGCAAGAAACGCACCCATGCCCATATTCGGAGGAAATTTCCCGAGATGTGATTTATTGTGACTGTTGTGACTTCCAGTATGGGGAGTGCTGCGATGCAATATAGCTATATGAATATCATGAAGGGGAAGAATGATGACTGACTCAGGTATGATAGGAGTAGAACAAGTAGAGGAGCACGAGGATGGTAGTGCCACCTATCAGTTCCACTTGGATAACAACTGTGCCAAGCTACTACAAGAAGAAGGGCTGAAGCTAGTACTATACTGTGCAGCAGCCAAGCTAGACATAGGACTGGTCTATGACTTCATCGAAGATCACATGAGGTATGAGACAGATGAACTTACAGAGTATGAGTTTGGTACAAACAAGTGTGTGTCTTGTGGTAACCCATCTAAAGAAGACTTCTGCGAGTTCTGTTTGAAGGAAGAATAATGTACACAGTTGAATTAGAATATGATCATGCATTCATCCGTACCCTTGACGAGAAGGATAGGTTCGAGGATGTGAGTGTGATCATCAGTGATGATGGCCGTGTGTACATGATGCAGTACAACGAAAAGACAGAAAAGAATGACGTAATAGTTATGTCTTTACAACAGCTCGTAGATCTGTATGCTGCAATGGAGAGTCCC
>Ga0208785_1000427_pt1 | contig 18726 bp, 27 predicted proteins | sample DEB08_DNA_2_FD_185499 | JGI IMG/M metagenome (GOLD analysis project Ga0208785, IMG submission 185499) | Aqueous microbial communities from the Delaware River and Bay under freshwater to marine salinity gradient to study organic matter... | ecosystem: Environmental > Aquatic > Marine > Coastal ...
TCAATTAGACCCCTGATAAACTGGTTGCATGATCCCTTTATCTGGACCATTATCATCATCATCTCCTAGTGATGTGAGAACATATGCTATTGCGAATCCTACTAGTAAACCTAGATATGACCACGTACTCATGACTCATCACCAGACTGTGAAAGCATTGCTCCTGCACCAAAAGCAACCATCATGATTGCTGCTACTGCAAGGAATCCCATCACCAAATGCCAGGAATTAACTGCCCTGTTGTTGCATATGCACCCATTGCTGCAATGACACCAAGCATTGCTGCCCAGCCATTAATCCTTTCTGCGTTTTCGTTCATTAGTTTTCTCCTTTGTTTTGTTGAAAATTATAATCTCTTCACCATCATGGGTAAAGATTAGTTCATCATCATGATCCCAACATAACTCTTCATAAAGAGAGTTGAGTTTCCTTAGATCTTCATAGAGAGCGTTTGGATTTGGCATATTAGTAAAGATGTTCTTCTTGTTCAGTAAGAATCACTGAGTCAGAAGTTGGATAAGATACACACAGAAGAGCAAATCCTTCTTCAATCTGATCATCATCTAAGAACGATTGATCACTTTGATCAACTGTTCCTGAAATAATCTTAGCAGCACATGAAGAACAGGCTCCTGCACGACATGAATAATTTAGGTCAATACCTTGTTCCTCTGCTGCATCAAGAATGTATTGGTCCTCAAGAACCTCAATTTGAGTTTCTACACCCTCAGGTGTTTTGAGTGTAACTTTGAATGCCATTAGTAAGTTTCCGATAATTGTTGGACTGCGTAACCCAATAGGACAAAAAATGCAATCGATGTGATTGTAAAAATTGTTGAAGTCATTGTCAAGTGTTCCTTGTTACAGTGAGTAGTTCAATCAAAGAAGTTTCCATCAGAATCCAAACGCTCCAAAGAAGAAGAAACTACCAGTAGTCATGTAAGAAATGAGTCCAGCAACAAAACCCAACATGGCTACACGACCATTCAGTTTCTCTGCACGCTCATTGTGAGACTCCATACCATACTTGGCACGATCCTCATCAGTCATATACATTGCAGGTTCAGTAGCCCACATGTTTTGTTGTCCCCTTTCATTCGTCGTTACCGTCATCATAAACTCCTTTTGTTAAGTTATGTTTACTATTTTATAATAATTTAACTTTTCAGTCAACAAAATGGACATTTTTTAATTTGTCTGTCTTGGTTTCCACATCTAAGTCTAATTACTTAGTAGTCATTAGATGAAATAAATCTTTTACATTCAGTTATATTCTTCTTACACCAATTTCTTACATAAGCATGTGTGTCAATGTCCATTGCATAATGAGCATGATTGTGAATGTTTCCTATAACAATCAAAGACCCCAGTAAAACAAGATTTAAAGAAGTCACAGGATGAAATAAAACCCTGAGAAATTTTAACATAAAAAAAGGGGAGTGACCTCCCCTGATTTATAAAAGTTATTCAGTAACTCAGAAGGTGTACTTGACACCCAACTTAGCACCAACACCCAGATCATCAAACTCTTGCCCAACGGTGATAGCTGAAAGCTCACCATAGAAACCAAGGTTATCAGTTGTGTTTACAGATGCACCAACCTTACCAGAGAACTCAGTTTCGTTCTCCAGACCGTCAGCAGCAACGACGGTAGGGCCACCTTGGATGTACCAACCAGCGTCCTCACCCAGGTCACCTTCGAAACCAACATGGAAGTCGGTAGCAGCACCAGTGTAGTCATCGCCAGTCCAACCAGCGTTGGTCTCGACGTTCACATAGGGACCTGCAAAAGCAGCACCGGCGGACATGGACAGAGCAGCAGTTGCTGCGAATACAGATTTGATCATTTTAGATACCTCTATTTTTCTCGTGAATAAAATCCACGGATGGAAAGGGACTCGACGTGTCCCTGTTTGTTTAAACAAACTCGCGAGTAGTTGAGGGTTGTTTGTTTCATTCTGTGAAGAAATGTCCCCACGAATGTTTATTTATAATAAGAAATTATTCTAATCTTGTTTAGTTTCTGGTTGTGTATGTGTGGAAGTGGTGACACGACCCAGATAAGGATCATAATCCATAATGTCACTTGCAGACATCTGTGCTCCTTTCTGAGACCAGAAGTTTAACTGAGCTTCATAATTACCCTTGTGGAAAGCATCCACATGGTCAGGGTGAATAGAAGATCCCAGTTCAGTTCGATAAAGAAGAAGAGGAAGAGCATAGGTGTTACCTGAATTGTAGATAAGATCGTCAGCAACTGGTCTTGGTTTAACTCCATTGTCAAGTTTGTATTTGTCTCCCCTACAGTGGAGTCTAATTAGTTTCTCAGCATGGTGTCTTGTAATTAAATAACAAGCTGTGGAGAATTCATTCACAAATCTCTTGTGAACCTTGATGTGAATATCTCCTGTACAAATGATTGCAATCTGACACACATCCCAGTCATAAGGAATCTTAGAATAAAAATCTCTCCATTCAAAATTCCAAAACCTTACAAGGTCTAAACTAACATCATCTTCCATGATGACTGCATAGGGTTCACCAGTCTCATAGAATTGTTTAATTGCTTTAAGGTGAGAGGTGGTACATCCAATCTCACCAGATGTCATCATGTCGGGATAACGACCCTTCAGAATATCACTCAGGTCATCTTCACGACCATCATAGGCAGACACTCGGGTGTAGTTATCAATCTCCCAATACTTGAATTGATCCTCCATGTATTGTCTACGTTCTGGTTGTCCATCCAGATTCAAATAATAAATGGGCCCAATCCCTTTGAGTTTATAAACTGATTTGTTTTTATCCATTCATCCAATCCTCAATGTTCACTCCTTTGTCATCAATAAAGATGTCAGCATCAGGTTTACTGAACATCGGCATTAACCAGTCATATTTTACTCCCCAATGATCTAATTGTGTAACTGTGATTTCATTCCAGTCAATTCCACTTTTAGATCCTCTAGCAGTTTGGAAAATAATATAGTGACCTTCATCATGAAGTTGATTGATTCTATCTATAACATCTTGTTTAGGTGTGGATAAGTGATATTTCCCATCTGGTGTATCACAAATGGTTCCATCAATATCAAAACAATATCTCATCAGTCACCCCTCTTGATTCTGTGACTGTCTTCGTCACGATGCTCAGTAGAGAACTCAAGAATCTCTGTATCCCTAAGAGCATACATCTGATGTCTCATTCCACGAGGAACATGAAACTTGTCTCCCTCACATAAGAGAATCTTGTCTGCGATTTCATCATTATCATTTTTAGAATAGATGACTTCAACTACACCACGTTGGACATAGAAAACCTCATCTTTGTTTTGATGATAATGCCAGGAACATCTCTTCCCCTGTGCAATGAAAAGAATCTTTCCACAATACTCAGGACAATTAGCAATCCACTTTTCATATCCCCATCCTTTGGAGACAAACTTAATTGGATCACTTGCCTTGTATTCGATTGATGATTCCTGAGGAGGAGTATCCTCCGATTCGGTTGAAAAACCTAACTTCCTTTGCATAATGTCTACCCACTCCATCATGGTTCCTCCAATCTCCTCCATCTATAAGAATGTCTGGTTTGTACATTTCAATGAGTTGTTCCAACTCTTCCCTGGTGTCAAAACCCAATACCATGTCCACGTATCGAATTGATTCCAGAAGTATCTTACGATCATTGAAATTATTTATTGGTCTTGTTGGACCTTTATCAACTGAGATCTTTCGATCAGAGTCGAGTCCAACAATAAGTTGTCCTCCTTTGGAGAGAGACTTTGCAACTCTAAGAAGTTCAATGTGACCAGGATGGAGTAGATCAAAACAACCATTAACCCAAACTATTTTTGACATAAGATTCAACACTCATAAACTCATGATTCCATTCTGTGTTTGCACAGGTGTGAAATTGATACTTACCTTCAAGATGTTTTGGAAAAGGAATAGTTTCAATTGGAACATTATAGCATTCTGAAATGATTTTACCCACTTTCAAAAAACTAATAGGGTTTGATGTTCCAAGATCATAAACACCTGAGGGCTTATCATTATTCATCATAACATTAATCACATCATCAACACAAACAAAATCACGCAATGAATGATTTGATCCTTCAAACAATGTGATCTTTCCTTGTGTTTTTGCTTGATGAATGAACTTGGTCACAGGTGATGATTGATTTCTCTTCAGTTTATCTTCCTCTCCATCCCCATAAACATTAAAGAATCTAAATCCTTGAATGTGTGAAAATTCTTGAAGATGATCTTCAACCCAGATATCCACAGTGAGTTTAGAGATTGCATAAAAGTTAATGGGACCATTACCATTACCATAAACAGAAGCTGATGAAGCATACTTCACAGGAATTCCTTTTGCAATTGCAATCTGAAATAATGAAAGTGTGAATGTCACATTATATTGATTCACTATGATTGGATTGTCAGCTGTGGTGTCTGAGATTGCACCCAAGTGATAGATGGTTTCAACCTCATCCCAATCATCAAAGTGTGAAAGAAACATCCAACAGTCATTGAAATCAACCTCAATGACCTCATAAACCTTCTCTAATGCACTCTTGAGTTTCTTTCCAATAAAACCCTTAGAACCAGTTACAATAACCTTCATACTGTTGTCATTCCTTGTTTGCGTACTACAAGACTTGCACACCTATTTGCAAATTGAATTGCCTCTTCAATAGAATGATTTGTTGTGTAATCATAAACTAATGCTGCAAGGAAGGTGTCACCTGCACCACTCACATCCATAACATCAACCTTCTCAACTGGATAGTTGACACCTTGATAAAGACATCCATCTCCACCCATTGTTTGAATTACTTTCTCTTGTAGTGATGATTTAATGAACTTTTCTGATCTATCATGTTCATAATTATTGATCTTGATGAACTTAGCGTCTTGGGCCCAAGGTCCAAGAACTTTCTTTGTGTCAAGAAAAACTTGTGGGTGAACCACACAAATATCTTCAATGTCTGTTGTTTTTAGAAATCCTTTATCATAATCAGAGATGATGATAGTGTCATAAGAAAGAATCAAATTGACATCAAATTGAAAAGATTCAGTGACATTGCCTTTATCAATTCTCACAAACATGTGGTTGCTGTTCTTATCAACAATCCTTTCTTTGATATAGTTTTCCCAACTATTATTGGTAATAATATCCACATTTGCACCAAAAGACTCCAGGTTTTTGTAGACATTCATTGCCATACCTGGAGTGTAAGTTTTATCAATAATCTCTACCACTGGTACAGGTTTATCTGGTGCAAGTCTATTTGATTTCACATAAGTGTAAACATCATTACAACTATCTCCAATTATTAGTATCTTCAAGGGTTCCATACAATGTTAGTGATGTCAGGTCTGTCAGTCTTGTTGGGAAAGTCTAACCCATCAATAGGAAAATGTGAAGTAGAAATTTCAGGTTCTTTGACCAACTTCTTATTCACAAGACTGAGTTCAATCAATGGAGGAATTGTTTCTCCATTGAAATCATTACAAGGAATAGAGTTGTTACAATGAACATGAAAAATGTAGTAGTGATCCTGGAGTCTCTTCAGAACTTTCTTATACTTTTTCAAGAGTTTCTGATTGACTCCATAGTAAACACATTCATGAAACCCAGTGAAGTATGGACTATGACTGTCTTTATATTTCACTGGAATGACATGAAACTCACAAAGAATTTGATCAAAGTCTGACAAAACATAGTCTGGCATCTTATCAAAGACATCCCATTCACACCACTCTACATCCATCTTGAGGGTCTTGTGTTCAGGATTACCATAGATTCTTAGATGATTCCTAAGTGTGTCACAAGTTTCTGTTTTCTTAGGACCAATCCCTTCTCTGTGAAAGACACAGTTTTCAGATTGATTAGGAAGATCTCTGACAGTGTGATCAAAAAGATGACCATAGGTTCCATACTTCTCACAAAAGTTTTCCTCAAATGAGATGTTATTCTCTACACCATAAGAATAGATTACTTCTGTGTTTTTAGAAATCTCATCAAGGACAACATAACCTCCATCCTTTTCATCACCAATTCTAACTTTGGTGAATTCAGTGTCATAGACTTTAATTGATTTAATGAAGTTCATTAGAAGAAAGGTAGACCATCTTTATGTAAGTAAATCATTGAAGGAACTTTCATAATGTATGAATCCAACATTGCTTTAGATGCAGACTGTTGATCAGTTGGAAAGAAACTTTTCACATTCTTGAAAACAGTTGCAAGTCTTTCAGGATTTAGTGGTCTGTGAGTAGGACCATGAGAAGGATAGTCTGAATATCCAATCAACATAACTGGAAGATTTTGTTCATCAATGTCAATCTTCACCTGCTCATAAGGTCTCTCAATCACAAAAGGTGTGATGGAATAAACAATAGGTCTAAAACCTTCAATGGCAAGACCTGCTGCCATACTTGTGATTGCTTGTTCTGTCAGTCCAAGATTGAAGAATCTGTTAGGATACTTCTCCTTGAATGGTTCCATCTCTTGTTCAACATCACCAGTCAGAAGGACAATCTTATCATCCTTATCTGCCAGTTTCATTAGTGTTTCACCAAATGCTCTTCTCATGTTAACTCCTCTCTTGCTTGTTTCAAATAATCACCACCCAACCAGTTAGAATGCCACTTAGGAACATTCTCCATGAATGAAACTCCTTTACCTTTCACAGTAGAAGCAACAAAGAGTTTAGGTCTTTCACTTGAATCTCTCATCTCAGTGACAAGATCATCATTGTGACCATTGATAATTCTCACATCCCACTGTGCTGCATTTGCTGCATTGACAAGTGGATCAATCACAGGCATGATGTCTTGAACATAACCTGATCCTTGAATGTTGTTTGCATCAACAATGACAACAAGATTATCCAACTTGAGATGACCAGCAATCAAAAGGGACTCCCATGTGGTTCCCTCTTGTGCTTCTCCATCACCAATCAATACGAATACTTTGCTCCTATCTCCTCTAAGTTTTCTGGCGAGAGCTTGACCAATTGCAGTAGGGAGTCCATGACCCATGCTACCAGCAGTGCACCATACACCATTTTCAGGTTCATAATGAGGGTGTCCTTCAAGAGTTGGATTATAACCAAGTTCCCTAAGAAGTACATAGTAAACCCAGCATCCATGACCTTTGCTGAGAATGAACCTGTCATCTTCACCCATAATCTCATCAAAGAGTTGGATAAGGATTTCAGCACAACTAAAACTTCCCCCATAATGATAACCACCATTTGCTAAACTCAGGTCAATAGCATCTCGCCTGACCTGTTTTGATCTTTCAGATAACATTTCAGTCATTAATCTTCACCATAATTCTACCTGCATTTCCACTTTTCAACAAATCAAAAGCATCATTCACATCTTTGAGTTCAAAGGTGTGCGTGTGTAATTTATCTACGTTTAACACTCCCCTTTCAGCAAGCTTGATGTAGCGAGGAATGTCAGACTGAGGAATGGTTCTTCCTCCTTGAGTTGCTTTGATTGTTCGTCCCTGTCCATCGAAAAACGAGAGGCCTTCAAACTCCAAAGATAAATTGGGTTTGGGTTGTCCCACGAGAACAAGAGTCCCTCCAGGTGCCAGTTTATTGAATGCTTCACTTATAACTTCAGGTATTCCAGTTGTATCAACAATCACATCACAAGATTCATGAATGTATTGACACTCATAAATGAAATCATTTGCTCCCATCTCCATTGCAAGATCAAACATACTTTGATTGATATCAACAGCATGAATGGTTCCAACAGATCTCATCCTTGCTGCCTGGATAAGGTTGAGACCTACTCCACCACAACCAATGACTGCAAGTGTTTGACCAAACTTTAAGTCACACTCATTGTCAATAATACCCAGAGCAGTGGTGAGAGAACACCCAAGCATAGCAGCAAGAACAGGGGAAGTTTGATGAGGTATTGCGGTAACCCTGTTTTCAGAAACGATTGAATATTCAGATAATGTAGTGACTTTTCCACTAGAGATTTCCTTTCCATCAAGAACATAGTTGGGGAATTGGGATTCGATTCCTGACCCTGGTCTCCAATGCATTACAACCTTATCACCTGGTTTGACAGTTGTCACACCCAATCCCACTTCCTCTACAATACCACATCCTTCATGTCCCATCAAATGAGGAAGAAACTTTTCGTTACCTTTGTGTCCTCTGATCTCATGAAGTTGTGCACCACACAACCCACTTACTAAAACTTTAACTAAGACTTGACCAAACTTAAGTTCAGTAAGTCCAACCTCCCTCAATCCTAGTGGTTCATTAATTTTTTCAAGGACGGCTGCAAGCATTTCTTTTCCTCAATACAAGTTCATTAGTGTAGAAAGTACCACGTTTTGTTAGGTCAATAACTTTCTTAGCAACCTCATCTACGTCCATCATTGAATTGTAATTATCTCTACTCTGCGTCATCCTTGTTTGAATTCCACCAGGATGAACATCAATGATATCTACACCAGTTCCAATGGCCTCCATCTGAAGTGCCTTAGAGAAACCTTTCAATGCATATTTAGATGCAGCGTAGACAGTTTCATTTTTAGATGGTTGTTGAAATGCAAGAGAGTTGATGTTGATAATCAATCCACTCTTCATTTTCCTAAACCTACTGTAAACCCTCTTCAAGATTTGAATCTGAGCAGTTACGTTTGTATTGATTACATTTGCAATCTCATCATCAGAACATTTCTCAATCTCCTTACCCAGATAGATTCCTGCATTATTGATGAACACATCAATGTTATGAATCTGAAGATAAGAATTCAGATAATCTGCAAATCCTACATCAGTGATGTCTCCAACAACATAGTTCTTACTTTTGACATCACTTGTCCTGTAGTGTGGAAGAACATGGTATCCTTTCTCTCTTGCATAGTTCAACATGGCCTTACCAAGACCTGAACCACAACCAGTGATACAAATTCTTTTTCTAGACATTACCAATTCACTCCTGGATAACTAATACCACAACCATAGAAGCCATCACAATTAGATCTAAACCGATCAAAGATACGTTCCAACTCAGGTTTCTCTATGGTCTCCTGTGGAACAACCTCTTCGTTAATCTCTTTTGTGATCTCTTCCAACTCTGCTGGGGTGGTTGCCAGCACACTAGACAATAAAAGGTCAATCATTCGGTTACCAGGTAGTCAACATAGTCAAAGTAAAAGATCCCCTGCTTCTGGGTCCTATCACTATAATACACCGAAGGAGGGGTGATACAGTAAATTTTTAACAATTCGTTACTTCTTTGGATGGCAGCACCAAGAGCCATAGCACCACTGTAAAAACAACAGATACCATAAGAAGAATTAATGAGATGACAATAGTGAAAGATGTTATCTAAAACAACTTCTTCATCTACCTTTGGATGATGTTGATTGGAGTTTACACCTTTGAATCTAACCCCAACAAATTTCTTATCAGGATAGGATTTTCTCAATGCATAATAAATCTTATCTACTTCATTCAAATCATAACCATAACCAGTGTTGTTATGATTAATAGTCACTGATGAAAGATCCACAAGAATAGTATTCTTGTAATTTGGTAATTTAATCAAGGGATAATAGATCTTTGGTCTAATGTTTGATGGTACTAAACCATGAACTATTTCCCAATCTTGAATCCAATTACCACATGTTTGATTGATTCTATATTCTGGAAGGTCTCCTGCATTCCTTACACCACTCTTCTTTCCTTTGATGTATGGATTACATCCCCAGACTAAATCATAAATTTCCTGATTACGGAATGGTGCATCTTCAAAAATGTAAGTCTCTCTTCCTTGTTGTTTGTAAAACTCTTCTGGGAGTGTAGATAACTGAAGTTGATCTCCAAGACCTCCATGCCATGCACCCAGGATTACATCAGATCCTTTTCTCATAACTGCCAAATGATTTGATAGCCATCGTGAATTGGTTCAATTCCAATTGAACTAAAGAAGTCTTTAATAAACCCTGCCTTACCGCCTTGAGCAATCTTTGTGAACCATTCAAACTCAGGTGTGTTTGCATTGTCATCAACCAAAACAATAGTTCCCTTTTTAAGATTCTTCATCACAGCACAGAGTTCCTTGAGATGATGTTTCTGTGAAGGGATTGGATCATCTGGTTTAAAATCAAATGAGTCAAGATAAAGAAGGTCAATCTTCTTCTTTGCTGGAATGTTCCAAAGAAAATCTACTGAGTCACTACAATAAACTTCTGTTCTATCAGAGACCATCTTCTGAGCATGTTTCACATTATCTGAATTGATGTCAACAGAAACGACTTCACCATCATAGAAGTTAATAAAATCATCAAGAATGTAAGTACTTGAACCATCATCACCAAATGCAAGTTGACCATGATCTGATCTCATACATCCTGTTTCAACAATGAAAAAGTCTTTTGTTTTCTTCTTATCAAGAAGTTCAAAAACAATCTTCAATGATGATGCTCTATCTCTCACAGGATTTCTTCCTGCAGGTGTAAGGAGTTTGTCATGAAACTCCTTCATGAATCTCTCTGAATAACTCATGGTAATTTACGATCCTCCACTACTCTAAATTTAGAGATCTCCTCTGAGTTCCTTTCATAGAAGATCTTAGTATTCTTATGATTTGCTTTCAACAACCATGGTGCTGGTTGTCCTGTTTCTTTTCTGGTTCCACCCCACTCTGGTTCTGAATCAAAATCAATCCAATAACAACCACAAACCTTTCCAAGTTTCTTATGCATTCTAAACATCAAGTCATGGTCATCCATGTCTTGTGGTTCAAATGTTTCATCAAAATAATCCATCTCTCTCAGATCCTCAAGGTTGATCATCAATGGACCCCGATTGACAGTAGACCTTACTGCAAAGACATCACGAGGTGTGTTGTTTTGATTTGCACCATCACAGGATTCAAGAATATCACACCAACAATTATCTAGATCCTCTGTCTCTAGATGAGTTGCAGATCCTTTCTTATAGTTGTGTGCAGTTCTTGCAGTTACAGCAAAAACATCATTAAATTCCTCAAAGGGTTTCCTCATTCTATGATTCCAACCCTTTTCTTTGATGATCATATCATCTTGAATGATGATTACATAGTCACCAACTGCTTCTCTGAGTCCAATGTTATTTGCTTTGGTCTCAAAAACATTAGGTGCATTTTTATAAATGACTCTTTCCTCAAGAGAAGAACTCAGAATATAATCTTTTGTAATTTGTTCAGATGAATCTGTACATCCATCAAATACAATGATGAGTTCATATTCTCCTGTTGTGTTATCTTCAATTCCTTTGAGAACATCTTTGATGATTCCTTCTTGATTGTGAACTGTGAGAATAATACTGTCCACAATGTGAGGTTTCATATAATCAACTTCATCCTTTAGTTGAATCATGAAGGAGTCAATAGGTCTATAAGGTTGAACTTGTTTATTAGCATACCTCTCCCACCAGTAATCTGCATTACCTTCAATCAGACTTCTAAGTTCTTGTCCAACAACTGATAAACCATCCCTTACAGCAAGGTTTGTAAGAATACTTTGATCTCTTCTAACATCCTTGAATCCATCAAGTTGTGGTTTACCAGAGAAGTCAGTGAGTTTTCCATTCACTCTTTCATCAAACAACCACTTCTGCCATTCTTTGAGAATCTCCTTGGCTTCATCACAGACTCTCCAAAATGAGAACCCTGCCTCTAGTTGATTGACATTCCAATAATCTTCTTCATCACAATCCATGAAGACAAAACAATCTCTCTTAGTGTATTGTCCATTGATTGAGTTTCCCATTGCAAGAAGACAAGGGTCATCTCCCATTGTTTGATCTACAAACTTAAAGATGTCTGGGTGAAACACATCCAAGGTGTCAAGATAAAAAATCTTATCACCCTCCTCCAGTTGATCCATTGCATCCAGAATGAACTGGGGTTTCCATACAAAGGCACCAAACTTATTGTCCTTACCTGCCAATGGACTGTTCAGAAAGAAGTCCTCATGGTCCTTATAGAACTGTGACTTGAAGAGATCATCATCTCCAAACTTAAAGTGTCTGACCCCAAGAGGTTTCGCAATCTTATCAAGAAATCTTTGACCTCTCTTGAACTTTTGTCCAGAGAATGCAGCAGTTACAATGTTCCAAGTCATAGTTTAAAATCTAAAAGGTTCATCAGAGAATGATTCAAATTGAAGAAAAGTTTTATCAGAGTAAGGAGAAGAGTTTCCACATAAACCAATCACATCTCCCTCAATCGCATGAGAACGTGGTGCAAACACACCAAGATTGGAGTATCGTGTTACTCTTCCTTCCTGTTCCAAGAGTACAACCCATCCCAGTTTATCACTCCAATAATAAGTAACACCCCCTTGGTGAACTGCTTTGACTGGTTCACCATACTCACATGCAATATGATATGCATCATGAGTAATTGTAGGTCTAGTAGTTATAGGACCAGATGTAGGAATATCAAAAGTAATCATAATTAAAAATGAATATTATGAGTAAGGTATTATCTTCCAGTGTTTTGGATAAAGATCCTTGAGAGATTTATGTGAATTATTTGGACCAAACCAAACATTTGGTGCAATCACTTTACCTCTGTTTCCTAACCAAGCACCCCACCATGAATAAGTTGAGTTGGCGATAATAAAATCTGAACACTGAGACATCAAATAGAGGTCATGATAAGGTCCATTACCCTCAGAGACAATAAACCTATCACCATCAAAGAGAGGTTGCTTCAAGCACCACTCAGGGTCATCTGAGAAGATAACAACCTGACGATCATCATCAAACTCCTTTAATGCTTGTTCATAATATTCATTGCTAAGGTTGTGATGATTACCACCATTGATGAGATAATCACCTCTACGAATGTGAAGAGCAATAGGATTGTCAAACATCTCCAAGATCTCATTACAATCCTCAATGATGTTGGGTTTGAAAGTAAACTCTTTTCTTATTCTGTCACTGATGTGTGAAAAGTATCTTTCAGTCTGAAAGAATCCAACAAGACAGGTGTCACGGTTTGGATCAATCTGAAAGATACCTTCGTCAAAAGTGAAATCTTTCTCTTGATAATTACGATCAGTAACAATAAATCCAACTTTTTCTGGTTGAATATCAAATACATCAAAAAGTTCTATCCTGAGTTTGTTACCCAGGTTATCAACCATAACATCAGTATGTTGAGGAACACAAAAAGTTGTTCCAGTTTTATCTGCAACACCAACAACTGTTGCATACTGAAACATTTGATTACCAAGTTGTCCTAGTTTTCCTAGGTAATTAAAACCAATCATTTGTATTTCTTGAGATACTTTTGTTCCTTATAATATTGAATCAGTTCTTCTTTATTGAGAAGTTGAAGTTGATTCCAGAGATTGAAGTTCTCTTGCATGTGTGGATTTGTCAACCAAGAATTGGGTGTTCTTACATGTTCAAGATGATAAACTGTGTCATCAATTCTACCTACATTATAACCCATCAGACAGAATCTATGAATTCTTTCCTTATCTTCAGGTGAATATGAGATAAAGTTTTCATTCTCCATTCCTGCTTCCACATATACACTCTTTCTAATAAATTGAACATGACCACTCTCTGCATTATCAGGATCAAACTTTTTCTCAAGAACTGAGAAGTCACAATCATTAGAAAGAAACTCTGACACTGTTTCATCAGTAGTATAAATTTTCTTCTGCCACAATCCTTTACCATAAGGATAAACAACATCATGTTCTCCACTCATTATAAGTCTTTGTGACTCTGTGTAAGAGGAAAGGGGAAGAAGAACATCTGCGTCATAGTTTGAGATGATTTCAGTGTCTGCCTGGTAAATCATCTCATTGAGATACCTCATTCTGTAGAACATAGGATCATCAGGATCCTGTTGTTCAAAAATGTGTTTGAATCCACTCAGATCACCATCCAAATACTCAGTGATTTGAGGAAGACAATACTGTTTGAAAACTGAATGATTGTCAACTTCTTTCAGAATGATATTAGTATCAAAGTTGGAAAGAAGATAACAAAGAACAGTAATAACATTCCTCATCCTGTCTTCAGATTCAATCCTGACAGGAATAATAAAAGTAACGTCTTTTAGATTCTGTTTCATATCAATTAGGAATCACAGTCCAATCTTCTGGATAAAGATCACGGCAGTTATTTACTGCCTCAAGAACAGGGCCATAGAAGTGTTCAGGAACAATCACAGGATTAGTTCTACCTTTTTGCAACCAAGCACCCCACCATCCCAGTGTAGAGGAGGAAAGAATTGCACCATTACATAGAGACATCAAACAGAGATCAGTGTATGGAACTTTTGATTTGCGTTGTTTTCCGTCACCTTCCATACACAAGTGTTCATACTCAGGAACATCTGTGTTGATTAGGAATCGATCATCCTCAAAGAACTCTTGTTGTGAACACCAAACTGGGTCATCAGAACAAACCAAAACATAAGCATCATCATCAAAATGTTCCAGTGCTCTCTTATAGTAATCGAAAGACATCATTCGATAATAATCTTCACGACCCACATTATCACCACGACGAACATGTAGATAGAGAATGTTTTCAAAGTTGGAGACAAAATCATTACAAGGTTCAAGAATCTCATCCTTGAATTCTAAATCTTCTCTGATCTCATTCTCAATGTGTTTGAAATACTTTTCTGTCTGTAGGTAACCATCCAGGTTACAGTTATCTTCAAAGTTATTGAACAACTCCTCATCAAAGTTATAACAAGATTCAGTTACATTCTTTGTTTGTGGATTCAGTTGTTTCAAATTTCCATAACTGAACATTGCATTAGGAGTAACATTGTTGTTGATAAACCCAATGTTCTTTTCCTTTAGATGCTTCATCTTGAAAGGATGATGCATTCCATAGTTTGCATAGGTGTCATGATTATCTGGAGGGATACACCAGTCATAACCATGATGTGCAGCAATACCTCTTAGTGCTGCAAATTGAAACAGTTGGTTTCCAAAACGACCATTTGTTCCGAGACGATCATATCCAATCATAAGTTTATAATGAAAAGGCCTTCGTTGATGTTGTCCTTGTTGTCTACAAATCTTACTCTATCACCATATGTATTGTCCAGATATTCTGAAACTTGAGGTGTTACTCTTCTATCATTCTGAATGTAAATCTTATAACCCCTATCCAAAAGATCAAGAGCGAGTCTGTACTGTTGACTCTCTGTAAGAATGTCAGTTCCTTTCTTATAGGTAATGTATTCAAAATAGAAAGGTTTCTTATCTTTATTCAATGTGTCCCAATAGTCACAAATAATCTTTGCATGTTCATTATTGAATCCATCTGTGACATAACCAAGATTGTATTTCAATCCCACAGATTCTGCAAAGTGAGCAAATGCTCTATTGTCTCTAGGAAGACAAGGACCACCATAACCCAAACCATGATTTAGATACTTATGACCCACTCGTGTGTCTGATCCAACAGCACTGAGGACAGATCTAATTTCATCACCACAACCAGCCTTGATCAGAACATCACCCAACATGTTGGCATAACTAATCTTTGTTGTGAGGAAACAATTCACAGCAATCTTAGTAATCTCTGCTGACTTGGTGGACATTGAACAGACAATTGTCCTTGTGGTTTGAATCTTCTCATAAAGATTTCTAATTTCAACAAAGACTTTATCATCACTATCGTCCATTCCAAGGAGAACCATGTCAGCACCCTTCAGGTCACTCACAATGGAACCCTGTGCAATAAACTCAGGGTTATAAAGAACCTTTACATTGTTAGGAAGTTGTGATGAGAAGTTTTCACAGTCACCAGGATTAGTTGTACAACCAACCACAAAGTATTTCTTTTTCTTTACACCTTCAAAGTCCTGAAGAACTCTCCACACAGAAGAGACATCATAAGAACCATCCTCCAATGATGGAGTAGCAACAAGTGTGTAGATCAGGTCACACTCATCAATCACTTCTTTATTATCAGTGGTTGCTCTAAAGTTCTTTGCAACTCTAAGAAGATCTTCAACCTCTGGTTCATTTGTTGTGATCTTTCTATCATTCAGATCATTGACATAGTCTTCTCTAATGTCTGAAACAAGAACATCATAACCTGCTTGTTCACAGAGAAGGGCAAAACAGATTCCTAACCTGCCTGCCCCAATAACACCAATTTTCATAACTTGAATGTAGGTATAGGTTGCATCTTATGTTTGTTTGCTTGATGGAAATTATGAAGAATCCTCACAGCAGAACCAGTTCCTGTTTCCATTGCTTCTTCAAGTGCTTCATAAGTAGCACCTATTTGATCTTCATCCGTTCTTCCATCATCCCAGAGACCATCAGTTGGATTTGCTTCAACAATTCTTGAGTCAACTCCCAAGAACTTTCCAAGTTCCCATACTTCTGTCTTATAGAGATCTGCGATTGGAGCAACATCAACTCCACCGTCACCATATTTAGTATAGAACCCTACACCATAATCTTCAACCTTATTCCCAGTTCCAACCACCAAACCATTAGTGACTCCAGCAATTTGATAAAGAGTCACCATTCTCAGACGTGATCGAGTGTTGGCAAGGGCATGAGAGTTGACACCCCACTCTGAAAGATTGGCACGGAACATTTCAAAGGTTGGTGACAAATCAAACTTGAGTTTGGTGACATTTGGATAAGTAGTTGACAACCAATCAAGGTGATCATCAGAAAGATTCTCTTGATCAGGGTTTTGGAGGATTGGCATCCCTACAACATAAACTGGAAGTTTAGTTTCAGCAGCAAGAGTAGAAACAACTGCTGAATCAATTCCACCAGACACACCAACTACAAGAGAAGTGAGAGGACTCTTCTCAACATATTGAATCAACCAAGTGACAATCCTGTCCTTGAGTTCTTGATAATCACTGATTCTGTTCATTGATTTGTGCCTCAATCCATTCATAAGTTTTACGAATACCCTCTTCAAGGGTTTGTTGATAATCCCATCCAAGTTTCTCACGAATGAGATCATTGTTGGAATTGCGACCACGAACACCAAGAGGTGCATCAAGTTTGTGACGCTTCTGAATTACCTTACCAGAAACTTTAGCAACAGTGGCGACCAGGTTATTGATTGTAACCATTTCCTCTGAACCAATGTTCACAGGACCCATAAAGTCACTGTCCATCAGTCTACGAGTTGCTTCAATACACTCATCAATGTAAAGGAAAGAACGAGTCTGATTACCATCACCCCAGACCTCAATGGCACCACCAGTCTGAGGAACATTGGCTACCTTTCTACAGATGGCTGCTGGTGCTTTCTCTCGTCCACCATCCCAGGTTCCTTCTGGTCCGAAGATGTTATGGTATCGAGCCACTCTAACAGGAATGCCATAGTTACGATGATAAGCAAAGTAAAGACGTTCGGAGAATAGTTTCTCCCATCCATATTCAGAGTCTGGGTCTGCTGGGTATGCTGATTCTTCACGACAGTCAGGATTATCAGGGTCAAGTTGATTGTGTTCTGGATACATACATGCCGATCCAGAATAGAAAATCTTTGTTTTATTTTGTCCTGTGTTTTCGTTCCACTTCATTTGTTCATCGAGAACATTCAAGTTGATGGTCACAGAGTTGTGCATAATGTCTGCATCATTCTCACCAGTGAAGACAAATCCTGCTCCACCCATGTCAGCAGCAAACTGATAGATCTCATCAAAAGGTTCTAGAAACTTATCTACAATCTGATTGTAGAAGTTATTATATGGTCCTGCATATCGAATACAACGACGAACAAAACTCACATCCCGAAGATCACCACAGATAAATTCATTTGCTTCACTTAGAGAAAACTCTGGATACTTAAGGTCTACACCACGAACCCAGTAACCTTCTGAACGAAGTCGTTTTACCATGTGACTTCCAATAAACCCACCAGCACCCAGTACCAGTGCTGTTTTCTTATATTCAGACATTCAATTTTAGTAATTACCTGGTATTTATTATAAGGTTAATGGGTGCTAATGTCAACCAACATAAAAAAAGAGACCCTTAAAGGTCTCTACGCAGGTCTCCATGCACGCCACTTAGTTTTGAACCTGAACTAAGAAACAGGACGGGAGTGTTACCTCCATCCGCACCACCAGTTTTTAGGAAACTGGAAACCAGAGGTCAACGGCTCCACCACCCTGTTTTTACAGAACAGGGAAACTGCGGGCCCAAAGGGGGGCTCCCGACCAGTGCTGTTAGAGTCCATCCGTGACTTATAATCAAAGAGTTCCTTTAGAAAGTTTATCAATGTTGTTCTTAGGATTAGCCTTGAGAACACTGATCAATGTGTTGAGTTTAGTTTCAACATCACCAGAGACTGGTGCACCAGCAGGTGCCGTGGCACAATCTTTCTTATGGGATTCAAAAGCTGTCTTAAGGTCAACAACGGCACCCTCAAGTGCCTGGAGTCTCTTCTCAACTTCTTGATCGTACTGGGACATGTAAGCTCCAGTTTCGGATGTTACTTTTCTAGTAGCCATAGTTCTTATGTTGTCTTAATTTATTTAGAAACATCATCTCTAACATAACACGGAACACGATCTGGATCAAGCCACTTTGCATATTCAATATCCTCCATTGCTAGAGAACATTGCATTACATTATCAAAGAGATAAATGTCATTCCATCGTTTAGTATAACTATTTTGTTTTTGTAAACGATAGTCTGGTTTACCATTAATC
>Ga0208785_1000432_pt1 | contig 18618 bp, 24 predicted proteins | sample DEB08_DNA_2_FD_185499 | JGI IMG/M metagenome (GOLD analysis project Ga0208785, IMG submission 185499) | Aqueous microbial communities from the Delaware River and Bay under freshwater to marine salinity gradient to study organic matter... | ecosystem: Environmental > Aquatic > Marine > Coastal ...
AAGTCGGGGTCGTAAGCGTCGGGAATACCATCACCATCGGAGTCGGAATATTCGCCATCATTAGGGTCTGTTGGGAATTGGTCGGTGTTATCGGGTTTTCCATCACCGTCTGTATCTGCATTGTTTGGGTTTGTTCCCTTTGCATATTCTTGAGCGTTGCTTAATCCGTCACCATCGGGGTCTGCGTTTGCATCACCACCATTGGTAGGATTTAGACCGTTATTGACTTCCCACCCATCGGGTAGACCGTCGCCATCGGAGTCGGCATTGTTCATGTTTGTGCCTTGAGATTGTTCTTCGGAATTGGTTAAACCGTCACCATCCCAATCTGCCCCGCCATCGGAGGGGTCTAATGGGTCGGAACCGTTTGCCGAAACAACACCTGCGGATAGTGCAAGCATCAAAGCAGTTAAAATTGTAAGCATCGTGTTTTTGAATCTGTTTTCCTTCATAATATCATTTCCTTTTTGATTTTAGGTTATTATCAAGGGAACCGATTTCCCTTCTACAAGTATTCAATTATCCGACTTGTTATCTAAAGGTTAGGATATTTTGAGTATCAAACAATTGTCATAGTATCACACATTCACCTTTCTTTAGAAAGGCACTTCGGAGAAAGGGGGTCGGATAAAGAATTTCTTAGGGACAATACCAATCGTTGTATTTGGGGTCATAATCCGAATGTTCTACAAAAACAGGTTCAGTTTCTATTTCTTCTTCCATTTTTGATACCATGTCCTTCAAAGCATCTTTGACGGAGGCTATGTCTTCTTTATCCATTTGACCCATCATCGTTTCAAATGTAGGCATTTCGTGTTCAGTAAGACTTGTTCGTTTGACTTCAAAAGAAACCACTTGTTGTTTTACATCATTACCAAATAAACCTTCAATTTCGCCTTCTAATGAAACCATGAAATACATGAAAGGCAAACCTAATTCCACTTCTAATCCCTGTATAATCTCAACAGGAGGGAAGTCTTTCGGTAAGCCCATATTCATTACTTGTATTTTGGACTATCTAATTGTAATCCGAAAATTATTGACGGATTTAAGAAAACAATTTCCGTTTAATGATGAATGCCCCGCATCCTATCGGGTAAAACAATGTATTGATTGCAGGTATCACAAGCATAACCTTTTTTCAAAGAATGACCGTAACCAAAAAAGGTTTCTTTACAAAAATGACAAACAATTTCTTTCGCAGGTATGATAACACAACCTTCAATAAGCCGTTTCCATACGGTCTTCAACGATGTATCGGTCAATCTCAACACCGTTTTCAAGAATCACATTGTAAATGTATCTTCCACAGGGGCTTCCTTCCATCACGCATTCCATTGATTCGCTCATGGTAGTGCCATGAAGTGATAGGTTATAAACATTACCTTTCTTTTCGCAATCCACCGAAGCGAACATAACAGTTTCTTTGTTTTCGGTTTCTAAACGGTTGTTCGTTTTTCATAGTATAATCGCTAATCGCAATCGGCATACCTACCTTGTAAGTATCATCTCGTCTTTCTAATTCCGAAACAGGATATGGGAAATTGACGAAGTAGTAATCTAAATCGGAATCATCATTACCTGCCGTAATCATCGTTACATACTTGACCCTACCATTACTTTTTAGTCCCGAAGCCCAAGCAGGGGCGTTGTATGCTTTATCAAATATGTTAAAAATATAGCCCTTCAATTCAGTAGTGGTGCTTTCGGGAATGTAGCCCTTATTTTCTACTTCAACATCTCTTTCTAATTGCATCATTTCCGTTCTCGTAAATGAAGGCATTGTAGGAGTAGTAGTCGGAATGGGTGCGACAGGTGAAACCGTTGGGGCTTGACCCACACCAATGTTTGCTAATTGCTTTTGTTCAAAATAATTCTTTAATTTCCTTCTCATCACATAACCCATCGGCAATTGCGTAATTAAACCGTTTGAATCAACACCAACAATATTTGAAAGGTTTGCCACATTGAGCATTCTTTGGATTTTATCTGCCGAAGGAAGCATACTTGAGTCAATTCCTAAAACATTCAAAATTTCTTCATTTGTATAATTTTCACCCATTGAAGGAATAGTGGCTCTCTTTCGTGGTAATGAATAATCATTTACATATTCACCTTCCGTATCTCTATAAACACCCATGATATTATTCTTAAAACTCCTACCTGCCTTACTTAATTCAGCATTTTCTTCTCTTAATTTTTGAATAGAATTCTTTGCATTTTCAATCAAAGTGTAATCAATTGACTTCCCATCTTCAATATAAAGGACTCTTTCATCACCACGATTCTCTACAACCAATTCATCAGTAATTCCTTTCTGCAAATTTTGAATATATTGATAATCACTATCCGAAATTACTCCTTGACTATGTGCATTTCTAAACAAATAACTGTTGTCATCAAGGTATTCAATAACTTCTTTTTGTTGAGCGTCAAGCATTCTAAAAGGAATTCTTTGTAGGGACATACCCAAACGGCTTTCCATTCTTTGCTTTTGTTCGCTAATGTAAGTATAATAGGATTTTTGCCTTCTTTCTTCCAATTGCGAAATAGTCCAAATTTGCCACATTCTTATAGCATCAACACGGCTTGTTTTCAAATCACTTACGGCATTCAATTGTTCTAATTGGGCTTGAGGGTTCAAAATTTCATTGGCTCGGAAATACTTTCTAAGAATGTCGGGTAAGTTATCAGCATCTAATGATTCAATATATTCTATTGCATCCAACACTTCATCTTCCACATCATCGGGATTCCAAACCTCAATAATTCCACCATCTAATGCAAACAATTCTTTCAATTTCGCAGGGTTTGGTAATTTAACGAATTCTTCTTCGGGTTCTCCGTCTTCATCAATCATTGGCAAACCATCTTCGTTGAAAATAGGTTGTAATTCTTCAATGAAAAAGTCGGGGTCGTCTTTTTTGTCCTCATAGGCTTCCATAAAATCATCAATACCACTTGTTTTAGCGGTTGCACTTTGTAGCCAATATTTACCGTCTTGTTCAAACAACCTTGCTTTCAATAAGAAAGAAGATTTGTCGCCAAAAATACCTTTTGCGGGCGGTGTTTTACCTCTATTTTGTCCTCTTTGGTAAGGTTGTGGGAAAATTGACTCATAAATGTTCTTTTGATTCTTTCTCAATTCTTTATCATACTTTCTGCGTTCCGAACCATAAGAAGCATTTTGCATTTTGTCTACTAAATAATCTAATGCGTAAGGATTACAAGCCTTGTAAGTAATTCCGCTTTGTGTAATAAATGTGTCGGGGATTTGAAAGAATTTTACCCCCCTCTTTTCTAATGTTTTAAGAACTGCCTCCATTTTCTTACCGTAAAAGGCAAATACTCTCTTCAAATATGACCTAATATCCATTTCCTTGAAATTATAACCGAAAATTGAGAATGGATTTTGCCATTGATATTGCTTTACAGACTTTACTCTTGAAGAACCATATAACGAAGCGACTAATTCAATATCAATAGGATTCACTACATATTCGCAACCATCACCCAAAGTGATAATATCATATTTGCTAATATCCATTGTTCCCTTTTCCGAACCTAAACGACCAAGTTTGAATCCTTTAACATCTTCAGTCGCCATATAAACATAAACTGCCCTTCTCCAAATATCATCACCTTCGGGATTACATTTTGTGCAAATACAATTACCATAATATCGCTTAGGTGCATCGGGGGCTTGTCCGTTGGGGAATTGACGATTTCCTTTTGCGGTGCTTCTTTTTGCGAAAATTGTTTGAAGTCGTCTGTATTGAGGTGCAACAATTTTTTCTAAAGCAGGTCCGACAGGTGTATATTGTGCGGCTCTTTTTTGGTTTCCATCAAAAGCGAGGAAATCATCACGATAATAAAACTTTGTAATGAATTCCCACTTATCTTCTTTATCATTCCACCCTTCTTGATTGACAAGTGTTCCAATCAATTCAAACTTAGGGTCTTCAAATTCGGAATGCTCAACCATGTAAGTAATAATTTCCCAATACCATTTATCGTTTTCTTTGAAAGCACCCGGCAACAAATTTCTTTCTGCAAACCTTTCCATATATAGAGGGACTACTTTCTTTTCACGATTGACAATTTTATGTTTGAAAACTAATTTCATCCCATTATCATTGTTTCTTGAAGAAACCATTTCACCGATTTTTTCTAATGTCTTCTCAAATTGCTCTTGTCTTGTGATATTAACTTCGGGGAAGAAAATATATGTGTCCTTCTTTGTTAAATATTGCTTGACAACATCTCCAAGAGCATTTATTTTATCAATGACCTTCATACCCGAAACATCAACACCATAAACCGTGTCTTGAACAGTCGGTTGTGAAACATTTGGTGGAGTTACAATTCCTTGTGGGTCGGCAATAACGGTTTCCTTTGTTCCCGTAGGCATTGGTGCAGGGGTTGGTGTAGCGGCGGGTGATGTCGTGGATGTCCCACAGGTTCTCGCATTATGACCAATTTCACCGCATTTTCCACATTTTCTTCCACTTGAAGTGGTTGAAGGGGTTGAAACCTTTGCATTTTGACAGGTTCTTGCATTGTGTCCTGTTTCGCCACAATTACCACAAGTCCTACCGCTTGAAGTGGGTGGTGTTGATGGTGCTACGGTAGGATTCGTGCAAGTCCTTCTATTGTGTCCTACTTCACCACAATTCTTACAAGTCCTCATCTAAACACCTTCTGTTTGCCATTCGTCAATGAATTTCTTACGGGCTATCGCTCGCTTCAATTTTCTTTGTGCATTCTTATTATCTAATGATACCGATTCCATATATGCGACTTCCAATTGTTGAAGTGTAAATTTTGTAATCAATTCGTTGTCATTATAACTCGTTATGTTGTCATAAGGTTCAGCACCAAATAACTTCTTTTCTTTAGAAATTAAGAAAACGCCTCCGATAACCGCTAAAACGGAAATCGGAAATCGCCACATATTAAATACTTATCGCTCTTATTATCTAAAGTCAATGATTTTCTTCGGGCTTTCCTTTCTTATGACAGGTTTCACAATGAATGTCAATGAAACCATTAGAAAGTGCTAATTTAATCTGCCTCCATGATAAATCATAAAGGTTTCCTTCACCACGATAGCGAATAATGATTTTTTCTTCGGATTGACAATGAGGACAAGAATAATCAACGGAGGATAACAAAAAGTCCTTCTTTTTCTTACGCAATTCTGTTTTTCGTTTGGTATTCTTGGTAATAATTCGCTTCGTGTTTCCTTTGTAATAATTAGGATTGTATTTTTTCATATACTCCTTCTTTCTTTCGGGGTCGGAATAGGGCATATTTAATCCTTGTGGTTTTATCTATCTAAATCTTGACTTCAAGACCCTATGGTGATAACCGAATTTTCCATTGATACCAATAATTGCCTTCCCAACCATCCCAACAAAGAAACCATTGAAAACAATATACTTCTTCACAATAACTGCAAACAATCTTAGGAATTGATTCTTTATTTTTCAAATCGCCTACAATAACGCCTTCACTACAAGGACAAGGTTTCAAAGCATCCCGCCCGTCAATAAAGCCAAAATTCCCGGAACCGCCGCTAAAAGCAATTCCCAACGCATTCTCCGTTCTTCTTTGCCTTCGTTTTCAATTTGAAATATGTTTTCCTTTAATTCCGCAATTTTTTCTTCTAAAACGGCTATCCGGGTAATCAGGGGCGGTTGTCCGTTACCTCTCAAAATCGTTTTGTTTAACGAATAAATGTCTTCTTTCAACCTCTTAATTTCAGTTTCAATTCTTGAAATGACTACCTTTGCGTCTTGTGTTTCATCAATAAAGGTTTGAAGAATGTAGGCTAAATCCTCCGAGAATTCTTCAACAAGCCTTTCGGCTTCGGTTTTATCGGACATTTTTAAACCTCCAATTTCAATTTTTGTTTCAATGCTTCTGCGGTTCTAAGAATACAATCAAACCGCCTTTGTGAAATAGATAATAAAAAGGAAATGTTGTCAAGGTTATTTGACGCTGAATCTAAGTCTTTTTCAATTGTCATTTATTCCACATCCAAAACATAATTTTCTGCCGATTTTTCAAACCGTTCACGACAACGAGAACATCTCAATTCTCCATAATTAGGATTATACATACTCACCGCAAGTGGTAATCCGACATCTTCTAATTTTGCTTCATTATCCCATTCATAAGGATAAGTAGTAGTGTAGCCTTTCATTCCGCAATCATCACAAACGACATTAACCGAAACATATTCTTCATCAACAGATGGCGTTCCGTCTAATGAAAGGTTTTGGTGTTCACAATAACAATTAGGGCAATCATCACCTTCTTCCGCATTCTTTTCCAAATCCTTATAACATTGACACTTAGGTTCTGTTGCCGAACAATTCATCGGTTTGGGGGCTTTCATGCAAGCACAGGGGTTTGATTCAGTAGCACCACAACAACAAGAAGTTTTGCTAAGTTTTCCTTTCTTTGTTTCAGCGTTCATTTCTTCTAATACTTTTCCTTTGCCTTCACACATTTCGCAATCTACATAGTCTGCATCAGCAGGGTCTTCTCTTGTAGCAGGGTAATACTTTGTGATAATAATTCCTTCACCTTCACAGTTATTACAAGGAATATAATGAGAGGTATTTTCATATCCGATGTATTCCCAATAATCATCAATTCTTTCATATTCATAGCCTAAATCGGATAATTTTTTATTCCATTTTTCTTTCGTTTCAGCGTATGATTTACCCCTTTCATAACCATACCACGATTCTTCATTCATAACATTTTCTTCAAAATCCTCATGCAATTTAGGATTGTTTTCTTTGAAATCGTTATAGTATTCTTGTGTTTTTTGAACGAATAATTCACGGTTCGTGTCGTGCAAATTATTCCAATCAATGACTTCAAAATCAGCACCAAACCTTTGAGTCAATGACTTCATCAAATCCTCTTCCGAAATAATGCCTAATTGGACTTTGTTTTCTAATTCTTGAATAACTGATTCTATTTCAGCCCTTTCCATCATGGCATGATTCATCATTGTTTTCGCTACCGCACCTTTTGGTTGTTTTCCCCTATTGACAATACTCGCTTCAAAAGTTTCAGCCTCAACAAAATCAATTCCTTTCATAAACAAATCCTCCTTTTTAATTGAATCTTCAGACGCAACCCAAAGAATCCTGTAAAATCCCTTCCTCCCCCAATCATTCGGCTTATTTTCATATCGCACAAAAAATCTCTTTCCGTTATATTCCCATTCGCCCATTATTGTTTGAGAGATATTCTTTCTTGGGAATGAAAGTTTAATCCCTGCGGCTTTTCCAATAGCCCTTTTCGCATTTTCATAGAAATTCTCTCTCCAATCCTTTCTCCAATCAAAGCCTTCATTTCTTGATAATTCCCTAATAAATTCTTGGTCAAGCAAAATCGCAGAAATAGGGTCGTAATATCCGATACCCATTTTATCTCTTTCAAATGCTTGATAAGCAAATGTTGATGGGTCGTAAAAAGCATCGTAAATCATCTGCAAATAATTATATTGCTTCATTTCACTTCAACCCCCATAACACACCTAATCCCAAAACAGAAATTGGCGCATAGCATAAGCAAAAGTTAATTCGCTTGTTATCTAAGCGTTTGCATAGACAATTACTTTTTTTCCCACAATTTTTTGCGGTATGCAATAAATTTCTTGACATATTCTTGATGCACATTCCATTCATCACGGTTGTAGAGGGTTTCAGCCCATTCATTAACATCATACCAAGAGTCAAAACCCATTCCACCATCTTTAACAAAATTAAAGAAATCAACATCACCATCATATTCATAGTTAATTGAACGACCATCTTTATCATATTCTCCACCAATGTAGCGATTGATAGTAATTTCGGGCAACCATGAAGATTCGTCGGGGTCAAGACCTTTTTCTTCAATCATACTGTTGCGAGCATCGTTAGCGTCAAGAATAGCCATCCAAAGAGGCGTTTTGGGAGAATCACCGAAAGGTGACTCCGTAGTCCCCTCAAAATTCAATTCCCAAGAATAAGTGTAGCCTTCTTTATTCAATTCTGCTTCAATGTTTGCGTTGCTCATGTTACAACGGAGGGGGCGGTAGTATTTAAGCATTATTGTATTTCAATCTCTTCTTCTGTCGGATTCGCATTGAAATCCAAATCGCAAACATCATTATCGCAGAACCTTTCAACGACCACTTCTTCACCCTTGATTCTTCCAAAAGATAGTTTTCCAATCGCTTCATTCATAGACTTATAGGTTTCCAAATCAATTTCTTCATACGGCATTTGAGGGTATGCCCCGAAATCCAATTTAGGTAAGAAAGAAATGCCTTTTAATTGGTATTGGTAAATGTCAAGTGCGTTTGCTATTTGTGAACCTTCGGATTCGGGGTCAAAGGTTACGGTGCATGAAACTTGATTATCAGCCCACCACTTTTGAGCAAGTGCGGCTAAAGACAATTGTTCCCACATAGAAACATCGGAAAGAGTTCGGACACCCTCTCCTACATCAACAGGAATAGAAACCACTAATGTAGTATCTTCGCTTCCGAAAGCAGGTTCAATGTGATAACCCGCCTTTTCAAGTGCAGGTAGCAAATTGCTATGAATACCCAATCGCATACGCCTAATGTAATATCGGCTTTCGGGGAAGTGGATTCCCGGCGTTGAACCTGCAAGCAAAGAAACCGTTCCCGAAGGCTTAATACTTGTAGTCTTAATTGAGCGAGGAATAGCCATCCAATCGGAATACTGTTCGTCAAGGTCTTGAATATGATGATAACCGCTATCCATCCATTCTTTCAATTCACCAACACCACGATTGGCGATAAATTGAGCGATACCCGACATAGAACAACCTATTCTTCGGTTTCTCAACATTACACGGTTGGTTTCCGCCCAATGAGTTTTACCCAAAGTTACGGTTTTTGCATACAAATAAGCGTATTTTAGAGTATTTTTGTAATCCTCTAATGATTCGTGATTGTTTGGGAAGGTTTCAACAAGACAACATAATTCATAAGACTCCAAAGTTTGTTCCAAACACGGATTTCCACCTTTTGCTCGGTGGTCTTTGAAGTCGGGTGCGTCAGCCATTCTTCCAAAGTCTTTCATGTTTTGAAGCCATGCGTAGCCGGGTTCACCATTATACCTTACTCTTTCAGCAGAAGGCTCATAATTCATACCTAATTCAGCAAAAATTGAATTGTTTGAAGTCCAACCATATTCTGCACGATGAGGATTCACTTCATAATTCTTCAAGTCAAGGTATTCATCGGAGTCGGGTTCACCAAAAACAATTTCAGCCGTTCTGCGAACATTCCCCGCAACAACACACTTTCCAATGAGATTCATAATGTCTACAATTGAAGTAATACTAATCGGTTGTCCGACTTCGTTATCCAAAATGGTTCTCACTTGTTCGTGCAAAGCAATTAGTGGTTCTGCACCGCTTGATTCACCGCCAAATCCTTTAATCGGCACACCTGCGGGTCTAATTTCGGAATAATCAAATTCAACCTTAGCCGTTCCCATTGAATAAGAATCAAGTAATGCTCTCAAGGATTCAACCCAACCTTCTCTTGTGTCGGGAATTGTAATTTGGTCTACTTTTCTTGTAGGATTCGGACCCTTAATCATCAAAGAATTAGCACCTTTTGTGTCAAATCCAACACCTACACCAAGCATTGAAGCATCCATGAGGAAACAAAATGGTTTTGAAAATTCACTATTCATGCTTTCTGTTGAAACGAAGGCACAATTATTCAAAGCGGCAAAAAGTTTCTTTTCTTCGGTAATCGGTGTTCCCATAGCCCAAAGCCCTCTTCCCGGCGGTAAGAATTTCATGTTGAAAATACGGTCATACATTTCTTGAGCAGAATGTTGTGCCTTCCATGCGTTCCAACCAAGACTATGAGAATCAATATGTCGCTTTTGCATATTGAATGTTCCTTCAACAACCCTGCGAACCGTTTCCCACCATTGTTCGTTTTTTCCATCGTCTTTGATGCGTGAATAGGTTCTTTGATAAACCAATTCGCCCAATCCATTGAAACCAAATGGGGCTTTCTTTCTTTTGTATTTAGATACGAAATTATCGGATAACTTAAATTGACTCATACTATCACAACGCAACGAATAAGACCTTATTTTTTCGTCTATCTAATTGTTCTCACAATTCTAAATTATTGACTTCAAGACCCGCTTTAGATAATGTTTTCTTCTTTCTTGCGAAACATGGTTTCATCTTTCTTAGATGGGGACTTAATCACTTCAATTTCTTCGTCATTTCGGAAAATCTGTGCTAATTGGCGTGGGGTCGGAACTTCCTTCCTACCTGTGTCCTTCAAGCGAACAATAATTTGCCGAGCCGTCAATTCTTCCATGATACCCATTACCTTTTTCGCCGCTTCAAACATATTTGGTTTCTTGTGTTTTGTCATTTTGTTCACCTACTTTACTTGCCTTGTTGCTATCCATGAATGAAGCCTTAACTTTTCAAAATCCCATTCAATTTCTAATGGGGTGCTTGCGTTGCCTCCCAAAAAACTTAATTTCGTTGATGCACCACTTGTTGAAACAGTATTCGCAAAGTTTTCCGTTCCTAAAAGGATTTCAATTTGAGAACCTTCACTTGTTTCTAAATGAAAATCAATGTCGTTAATTTCTGTTTCCATGTGTCCCTCATCAGTAGTCGCTTTCAAAATCAAATGAGGTTGCTCTTGATTCACTATAATTGAAAATACTTCTGTTTTACCAATACTCGTTAAGAAACTCTTAATCGGTTTGTAAGGCAATTTCGCAGACCAAAGAGAGTCAATAGTCGGAGTCTTATGTCGCTTCATCATAGATGATTTCAACAATCTCAATTTGCGATTAACACCACAAGAAGTCAAGGATAACCATGTCGGGTCTTTCAAATCATATTCAATTAACAAAGTGTCCTTTTCCTTTACAGTCATAGCCTTCGTCATGTCCTTCAAATGCGAAACAATGATTCCAAACTCAACCGTCTTATCGTTTTCTTCAAGCGATTCAAAGTCATAAGAAATCATATCTTCGGCACGAATGCGAATGTCTACTAAACGATAACCGTTTGAATCCATTAACTTTGTCCTTAATCCACCTTCTTCAAAGAAAATCAAAGCCATGTCATTTGTGTTTTCCATAGCCTTCACAAAAGCCTTTGCTAATTTTACACCTAATTCCGCTTTCATACTAAATCCTCCAATTTCATTTGTTTAGATTCACTTCTTTTTCTTTCACGAATGATTCTTTGCTCGGTTTCGCCCCATGACTTATTCAAAAATGCCTCAACATTTATCCATGATTTGCCCTTAACTACGCCTTCGTCTTTTGCACGACTCCAATTTTGCATCATGTCCTTCAAATTATCAAATAATCCGTAAATTTTCTTCGCTTTTTCCCTTCCAATTCCCGGCATCGTTTGTAAAAGGTTGTGGTGTGCATTTCTTGAGGACTTAACATTGGTTACAGGGCGAACAAAATGTCCCTGTGTCCCGTCTTGTAGCCTTAACTTGAAAGCGTTGATATAACGACCCGTTTCTTGTAAGGTGTCTGTAAATACAACAGGACATACCTCAACAGAAACACGATTCAAAAAAGCACGAAAATGTCCCCAATCGTCAGGGTTTGGTGCATAATAATCCGATGGGCGACCTTCTATGATGAGAGCATAATTGTCATACTCTTCAATCATACGGCTAATTTGGTCTTGTAGTCTTTTACTTTTCCAAGAACTCAAACCATCACCCCATGTCTTTCTTTCAAAAATCCATGTGTTATCGGTTTCGGTGTCCTTAATCAAAATGTCACCAACGGACAATTTTTCTTTAGAATCCGCATGACATAAAGCGGGCAATAATTCGCCTTCGTTTGAATCAACGATTACCGAATACACCATACTAATTTATTATGCGAAGGCATATCTAAAGGGTTGGGTTCAAGACCTTATGCCGAACACATACCAAAGAAATATACATCGTTGTTATTAGCGACCCCTACTGCGGCGACCATTTTCTAAGATTTGTTTTACAGTTTATACAATGAATAGAATAAGTTTCGTCTTTGTTTTTGACGACTTCTTTCACTAAATGTTTGCAGACTTCAACCGATATTTCTTTGGAGATATAATTTAGACGCATAATTGTTTATACAATCAAGACCTTATTTATACTTATCGTTATGAACAATTAAATAGAGAGAAATACAAGACTATTTTAGAACGGTGAATACCTTGACTGATGAATTCCGAATTGATGAACAGACTATGGATGAAGCAATTGATTTAGTCAAAGAAGGTGGTGAATTAGAACACCGTATGCTATACCACATTTTGACAAGTTTTAGGGACATGGGTTATCGTTGGCGTAGTGAATACAAAGTAGTATTGTTGGGTGAAAACGAATTAGAAGCAGAATTTGAAGATGATTACGCCAATTATTTAGACTTGAAAGCCCAAAAAGAAAACATCACTTGGGAAGAATACAAGGAGAGTTTGTCTTGAATTGTCCCGTTTGCACTACAAAATTCGGAAGTCGCAGTATGCACTTCAAAAACGGTTATTATGATTGCGGGTGCGGTTATTCAATCAAAAAAGACAAAGCAGAACCCAATACCGAATCTAAGTCTTTCAAATCGGGCATTGTTAAACCAATGTAATGATAATCGGGCGTGGATTCATAAAATAATTCTTTCTTTTTACGCCTTTCATTGTAACTTGGTTGTGCCTCAATCGCCCAATAACTCGCATTCGGTTTGAGAACACTTAACCCCCAATACTCAATAATGACAGGCTTAGAAATACCATTTTGAGGTAGCAATACCCAATCGGGATTCACAATTCTTTCTTTTTCTACTTTGATAGGTGGTTCATAAATAGAATACCAACCATTTCTAAATAGCCAATTGTCAATTTTCTTTTCGGAAATTGACTTGACCTTATGACCGCATTTTGTTTTAATCAACGATTCCTTAGCCACAATCAATCCTTATATTTCTTGTTATCTAAGAATTAGGGCTTCATGCTTCAATTCAATGGGTCTTTGATACCTTTTTCACCCAAAGTCCACTTGAGAGTTTTGATGACACCCTCCAATGCTTTCTTATTTCGTGCCGCCTCTCGCATACCGTCTTTGTCATCTTCTTTACGGCAATAATGATAAAATGTAATCCATTGATTTATTTTTATTTCCGCCTTTTCCAACATGGACTCAATCTCTTCCCATGTTCGGTCATAAGTCCGATGAACAGACTCTTGGTGGTCGGACATTATCGCCATGAATTCGGGTAATCTTTTCTATTATTTATAACTTTGTCTTTTTAGTGAAATCAATTTACGGATTTCGGCATTTCGGATTGACCGTCACCAAAAGGCAACCTCACTAAACGCTTCCACATCAACGCTTTATTGTAGTAATCATCAAAAATCAAATAACCCGATATGTCAAACGCTTGAGTTAATTTACGGACTTGTTCACTATTCATTTTTACATCTTCACCGTTTTCTAATGAAACCCATGCCGAACCGTATTCTTTTTTGCATTTAGAAATACTCCAACCATTTTCTTCTCTAATTTGTCGGGTCTTGTTGGCTAATTCAACAGGGGATTTTGCATAATAGACTCTAAATTCATCAAGAGGGATTTCTTCTAATTTATCGTGTTTTTGTAATAATTTTGTCGTTTTTGACTTACCCAAGTTAGGAACGCCGGGAATACTATCGCTTGCATCACCAACAAGACTTTTCCAATCTGCATATTGATGTGGCAATACCCCCGTCATTTCAACAACGATTTCATTTGTAACTTCTTTTCTAAAATTATGAATTCTTACATTCGGATAACGCAACATTTGAAACAAATCCGTATCGGCTGAAAGAATAACGACTTTGTAATCCTTCAACAAATACTCCATCGTTAATTCCGCTATCAAATCATCTGCTTCTTTGGATTCTTCATAACGATAACTCCAACGAATAGGTAAGTCTTTGTCAATATCAATCCCTACATTTGTAAAAATATTTCTTGTGTCTTTCCCTTCATGTTCACTTGCTTTGACTTCAAGACCCCCGTTTCTTGACGATTTGTATTCTTCATAAATAGAACCCCTTAATTGACGACCCTTGATACCATCAAAGCAAAGAATCGCTTCACAAGTCTTGTCATATTTTGGATTGGACTTCATTCTTGACATGACGACTTCACAATATGTCAAATCACCTTTGACCGCTTTTTGAAAACGATATTGATACTCAAACCAATTCAATTTTTTAGACTTCCATAAACGATAATTCTTTTTCATTGAACCACTTGGACTCCAATGCTTTTTTTGACGACCTACAAAATAACCCGAATCAATCAAGACTACGGTTTTGTCATTCATCAAGTATAGATTATCGGAGTCTTTATCTAAATGTATTGGAGGAATAGGTGAAGGCGGTGGTGGGAGAACGAAATCCCTTTGGCGACCTTCGGTGAAGCATAAGCAAAACCCATGCCTCACAGGAGAGATGGAGTTGCCACACTTTAACGCCAACGCTCGCAACGGATTGACAGGAGGGAATCGCCCCGTCTTGAGCAAATGTATGTTGTCTTAACGGGTATTTATAGGTTTGCATTTTTGACCTAAACATTTTCAATCCAAATTTTCACATCACGATTTTCGGGTGCATCATAAAATGACATGGCTTCTTCCGATATGACACCTTGAAGTCGCTTCGGAATTTTTTCTAAATCAGCAATTGATTCAATGGTATATCCGCAATCTAAACAAGAAATAAAATCATAACCAAAACCTGCATTGACTCTTACATTGTCGCTTTTACACGATTTACATGAAGGCTTGTTTTCTTTACAAGCATTACAAAAATGACCTGTTGAAAATTGAAGGCTTGTTGAAAGTGATAATCCTAATCGCTTCATTTCGCACGAATCGCAAAGTGGTTCAGTCATAAATAATGATTGCTTGAAACCGTATTTAACCCTTCACTTAGGGAAATAAGGATGCCATAGTTTCATACCCGCACCGCACAAATCACACTTGAGCCATTCAACGACCCGAATGAAGTTATCGTCTTGAGGGTCTATTTCATCAACCCGCTTTAGAACCTTGAATGTCCCATCACATACTTCGCATTCCATGATTAACGACTCCTTTCAGCGTGTTCTTCACTACAATAAAAAATGCGACCAAATGCTACCGTATCAACGGCAACCCATCCGACCACATGGTTATGATTGAAATAACCCTTCGCACCGTGATTATATTTCTCGCAATCCGCATATCCGCACTTCGGCATGGTAATCCCTATCCGTAACTACTACTTAAACCCATTTGTAATGGACTTCTTTTCTGCGATTGAAAATTCTTGTTTCTTTTTCTAATTGCGGATAATGAATACTTGTCATTTGAGCAAATTGTTGTCTTGTTGCGATATTAGAACGAATCCCCATACTACGCATCTCATCATAAAATTCATTGTAGACCTTACTGAAAGGAACAAAATCTTTATGTTGGGACATTACATTTTCAAAGGCTTCAAACCACTTCTGCTTAACGGCTTCTTTTCGCATAATTACTCATCACCAAAAACGAATATATTATACTTTGGTTTCAAAGACTCTTTGAATGGTAATTCTTTGTCAATGATTTCATAGTGATTGACACCACCCTTCTTCGTTTGCTTCAAATTAGAAAAATAATTAAATAATGATGAAAAAGACTTCGCTCGCCTACCTAAAACATTATGACCGAATAAATCAATCACAATATCAAAAATTTGAGAAGATGTCAAAGGTTCATTTCGGGTTCTCAAAACAAAATATGTCAAACATAATTCCCTTGTATTTCTCCGACCACTTTTGCCCTTAGCAATCGGTGTAGCGAAAATGTTAATTTTCGTGTTTGCATAGTCGGCACAAGCCCTACTACAATACATGAATTTTCTTAATTTATTAGGTTCTTTCAAATCTTGACTATCACAAGTCAAACATTTTTTGTTCGGGCGTGTTAATTTGTTACTCCCCATAATTAACAATTATAGGACTTTGTATAAATACTTTCGTTTATTTTTTCTTAACGACCAAAGCCAATAAAGCAACCGCCGCAATCGGTAATACTAAGGGTATTTGACTAATACCACTTGATACTTCGGGCGGATATACACAAGAACCATCATCAACCGTTGCATTAGCATTGTAATTTGTAGCGAATGAATCTGTGCAACCCTTAACTTCCGTAGGTTGTTGGTCACCGTCACCACCACCCGTTTCATCATCATCGGGGTATCTGCAAGACCTGTTATCAGTATTTGCATTTGAATCATAATTTTCAGCATTCGGGTCTGTGCAACCATTGACGACTGTTCCGATTAAGTCATCTTTTGTAGGAATGTCATTGAATGGTCCGAATGTAGCCGTTGGCGGATAATCCAAACCATTATATTTTACAATCGGTAATCCACTTGTTTCATTTAATCCTTCATAAGTAGCCCTTTCTTGAGAGTCGGGTGTGTAATCATAAACATAAGTATATGCGTAAAATACAGGAGAACCTATTGAACTCCTACCGCAACCATCTGTTGTGATAACTTGCTTGTCTACAATAACTAATAATTGTGATTTGTCAAAATCGCCAACAACAGGATAACTACCTGCACTTCTTTTTGTGAACCTTAATGAAGAAGGTTTTGGAGGTAAATTCGCTTCGTGATTTTCTTTTAATGTTTTCAAGTAATCATTTTGACCTCTATAACCTGCCCTGCCTTGAGGGTCTGCGGGAATTGTTGTTTTCCATATATTGCTTGACATTCCCGATGATTTTAACCAAGTATCAGTCCTTACTACTGTTCCATTATCATAGTATTCACAAACAATTTTATCAACCGAACCTCCACAAGAAGAAGTAAAACGAGTCCATTTCTTTTGAAATACTCTTCCATCACAAGCCGTTTCTGTTTTTTCAACAGAAGGTGAACCCGCAGTTAATGTGCAAGTAGGAACATAATTAACTGTTTCTTGGTCTATTCTCGCCTTCAAAGCATCCTTTTGTTGTTGTCCGAAGGCTCTTATTGCTGAAATATCTGCGAAATTACCACTACTTGTTAATTCAAAAGACCTCATAGCGATTCCTGTTCCACTACCATTAAGGCTTGTTTGACTTGTTCCACATTTACTTGAATACCTACATTTTTTGATAATGGTTGATTCATAAATAAATTCTTCATAATTTGGTTTCTTCCTTCTTTTTTCAATGATTTTACCTTCATACCTATAACCATCAGCAAAAGTTTGTGAATTATAAGTGTAATAATTAGAATCCGAAACATAGGCTTGACATGAATTATCTAAGGTAAATGCACCCGAATTGTAATTAGGTGAATTGGGGTCGGTGCAACCTGCGTATTGGCTTTCGTGTTGAGTCTTGAATGTTTCCCAACCGTTACTTTGCATAGATGAACCTAATTCCATAAATCCGGGATTTGTGAAAACGGTGCAGTTATTGGGAATGGTATGTCCTTTTTGTCGGAAATACTTAATGTAATTGCTTTTTTGAAGGCTTGAAGGTGCATTAGCGTTATCCCATGCAAGCCAATAATAAGAGTCTTTTCCATAATTGGATTGTCCTTGATTTACACCATAGACCTCTAATTTCCAAATTGAATAATTGTTTGCCGAATCATTATAGACTCTTGAAAGACTACTTGTTGAATTAGAGGCAATAGCGAAACAATTAGCCGCCGTTGCACCTCCGTCACCTTGTCCTTGACTCGGTGCTTGCCCCCCTTGTTGATTGAAAACAAGCGTTCCACGATTTGTTTCAGCCATCATGCGAACCAATTGATTACCTAATGGACTGTCAAAAGGATTCAACATAATTCTTAGTTATCGTTTCAGTTATCTAAAGAATTACAATCACATTCTTCCGCATCAATATCAAAACCGCATTTCTTACAAAGGTTCACCATCAAAATTACATTTGATTTTTCCGACTATCTATTCTTAACTACAAATTGTGTAGCCGTTGTTTCAACACCCATAGGACCTGCAAGATAAGAAAATTTCAACAATTTTTCAAGCATTTTTGCACTTTTCACAAATTGAGAGTTTCTTAGCGAAGTCATCAGTCATGTATTTTTCAGCCCACCAAATGCGTTCTTCACCGCACTTGTAAGTCTTATCATCAAGTCCACCGTTGTTTCCAATGTGAATGACTTTGGGTTTAGAAAGTGTCTTTTGAATTTCTTTCCATTCCTTTGAATCGTTAATGTCGGGACAATTTCTTGAATCATGTCCCTCGTTTCCACAAGTGCCGCATTTTCTCGCCATCAAAATATACTAAGTGCCGATACTACTTAAATTATTCTTTCAACATTTCTTCAATTTGAATCAAAAGTAAGTCATAAAGCAAAAAACAAATCATGCAGGGTTGCTTTTCGCAAATACAGACTTGTTTATAGGGTCGCATAGAATTGTTTCCTTTTTTCAAATATCTAATTGCGACCATGATTTGCTCAAGGGCGGGTTTTCATAATAAGCAATTAGTCTGCGACTCCATTCTTCGGGACACTAACCCGTTTTTTTGATATTTC
>Ga0208785_1000443_pt1 | contig 18432 bp, 22 predicted proteins | sample DEB08_DNA_2_FD_185499 | JGI IMG/M metagenome (GOLD analysis project Ga0208785, IMG submission 185499) | Aqueous microbial communities from the Delaware River and Bay under freshwater to marine salinity gradient to study organic matter... | ecosystem: Environmental > Aquatic > Marine > Coastal ...
GAGCTCCACGGGTGCGAGCGCAAGCTCTTGACACCTGACCCTAATGAGTGTGAAGATGAGCGTCTTGCTGAGCGTCAACTTTGCAGGGAGAGCCTCGCGAGGTACAAGGCGCTGAAGTGTCGCATTTGTGAGGTACATCATGACACCTATCCTCCTGAGCCTTCTGACGATCCTAACCCCAATAACTGAGCCTCTTGTCTTGACGACAGGGGAGACGGTTAACGCTCGCCATCTCATGCCCTCTGATGAGTTTTGCTTAAGCCTTGAAGAGTTCGCGCTTGTACAAGCCGACCAAATCAAGTCACGTCAGTATTGGGAGGGGCGCTTGAGCAGACAGCGAGCGCGATTCATTGAAAACCTCACAACGCTTCAGGAGAGTCACAAGGAAGTTCACAAGAGCTATCTAGCAGAGCAAGAGATATTGAAGGGCGAGCTAAAGGAAGCTTATAAGCAACGAGACTTGGCTCGTCATGATCTATGGTGGTGGAGGGGTGCCACAGTGGGCTTGATCCTCTCAACTGGTGTCACGGTTGTTTATCTCATAGGTAGATAGCCCAAGAGCGGGGGAGCTCCCCCGGAGGTACATAATGCAGAATGATCTTTTAGGCGCGGTCGCGTTTGCCGCCCAATATGCACGTCCCCTGGTTGGAGGAGGTGGGCGCGAAACTTGGTATCAGGCGGCTTGCAGGGTTGAGGCTATGCACCTTAAGAGATACCCCCAAGTAGTGGGGGAAACTATGAGCGCCTTTAATTTAGTTCGTGATCAGAGGGTCTTTCCCTCTCAGCGCTCGACTCAGTTTGGAGGGCGTCCCATCGAGCGCAATAACATGAGGATATATAATTGCACGTATTCCCCATGTGACCGCCCGCGCTTCTTCAGTGAGGCTTTTTGGCTTCTCCTCTCAGGCTGCGGGACTGGCTTTAGTGTCAGGGCTGATGACATCAACCGCCTTCCACGCCTCCTGACCCTGAGCGAGTATGTGAGGAAAGAGCGCCGCGTCCATATGGTGACTGACTCCATTGAGGGCTGGGCTCACGCTGTACAGCTCTTGATAGATAGCTATCTTCACCGCGGGTACTATGAGGAGTATTATGATTATAAGTTTGACTTCTCGCTTGTCAGACAGAAGGGCGCACCCATCAGCTCAGGCGGTCACGCTCCCGGTCCCGCTCCACTAGAGACCGCGCTCGATAAGATTGATGAGCTCTTTGTGAATCTCATCAAGTCAGGCTCAATGAGGCTCAGGTCAATTGACGCCTTTGACATCATGATGCTCTTGTCAGAAGCCGTCCTCTCAGGTGGTGTGAGGCGTAGCGCCTCCATTGCTATATTTGATGAAGATGACGCGCTCATGATGCAAGCCAAGACGGGGGACTGGTGGAAGGACCACCCTCAGAGGGCTTATGCAAACATATCAGCGGGCTTGAGTATTGTGGGCGCTGACCGCTCCACGGTTGATGAGGTTGTCAATATGGCTCGACAATGGGGGGAGCCGGGCGTCTTGTGGCAGGCTGACCCAATGCATGGGACTAATCCATGCGCTGAGATTGGGCTCTTTCCTTATGTAGTCACCGATAGCAAAGGTGATCACGTCACAGAGATCACGCTTGAGATGTTAGCTAATCGTGAGAAGTATGAGGCGCGGGGCTGGGACTTCATGAGCGGCTGGGCTGTTTGCAACCTCACAGAGATCAACGGCGCGAAAGTTAAGAGCCGTGAAGACTTCCTTGAGGCTTGCAGGGCGGCGGCTCACATTGGGACGCTACAGGCGGGCTACACCCATCAGGGCTATCTTCTACTCAATACAAGGGTGATCATGAAACAAGAGTCACTGCTTGGGGTATCTATCACGGGTATGTGTTCAACTCCTGACCTGCTGTTTAATCCTGAGCTACTTGAGGAGGGGGCGCGGGTATGTATCGAGCAAAACAAAGCGACAGCCAAAGCTATCGGGATTAAGCCCGCCTCAAGGGTCACTACAGTAAAGCCCAGCGGGAACACCTCCACGGTGGCGGGTACTAGCGCGGGCGTCCACCCCTTCCACGCTCGAAGATACATAAGACGAATGAGGATCGCCCGCGTCAATCCTGTATGGGATGAGCTGTGGGCTAAGGTCCCAAAGGCTTGTCTTGAGCTTGACAAACACACGGGCGTGGTGGCTTTCGCTTGTGGAGCTCCTGAAGGGGCGCTCACTAGAGAGGAGGATACAGCCCTTGACCACCTTGAGCGGGTGCGCTTGGTATATCAACACTGGGTTAAACCGGGTTCAGCTCCATCGAGGGTTGAGGGGTTGACCCATAATGTATCTAACACCTGCACCGTTAAGGATGAAGAGTGGGGCGCGGTCGCTGACTTCTTGTGGGACGCTCGCGAGGAGCTCAGGGGGGTTGCGCTCTTGGGTTGGTTTGGTGATAGCGCTTATGATAACGCCCCTTACCAAACAGTAGAGGAGGGGAGTGAGGCAGAGGAGACTTGGAACCGCCTCATGTCTCTTGATTGGTCAGGGGTCAACCTGCTAGGTATCGAGGGTGATTATTATGACGCCACCCTTGAGCCCGCTTGCTCCTCCGGTCAATGCACTATCCAATGAACGCCGCAATCGTCCTCATCCTCATTTTCCTCTTTGGCTTCTTCTCTGATTGGATAGCTGAGGTGATGGGGGATAACTTATGGGCGCTGTCAATCATCCTCCTCATCCTGTATGGAGTGATGACAAGCTAAGATATATTCTTACCTCTTCGCTTGCGCATATATTCACGCGCTTTCTTTAAGCGCTCTTCGCGTTGCTCAGGTGTTTCGTTTGCTCTCCGCTTGCGCTGATTTTCACGCTTTTTCTTTAAGCGCTCTTCGCGTTGCTCAGGCGTTTCGCTTGCTCTTTGCTTATGATAGAGCTTGCGCATACGTTCACGCGCTTTCTTTAAGCGCTCTTCGCGTTGCTCAGGTGTTTCGCTTGCTCTTTGCTTATGATAGGGCTTGGGGTAGCGCTTGCGCATATATTCACGCACTTTCTTTAAGCGCTCTTCGCGTTGCTCAGGTGTTTCGCTTGCTTTTTTCTTCTGATAGTACTTGCGCATATATTCACGCTTTTTCTTTAAGCGCTCTTCGCGTTGCTCGGGTGTCTCGTTAGTATTCAAAGCTTTATCAGGGTGATAACGTATGCCCCACCACGTCAGGGGGCTGTTAGACGACCAGCTTAGCCTCAGAGTAGCCAAGGCTTAAGATGACCTTGTGGAGCTCATCAAGCTCATCAGCGCTTGCCTCCTCTTGGGCGATATGCCACAGGGCAACCGTGAAGGACTCGACATCAAGCCAGCTCTCCACGGCGTTCCCTTTGCTCTTAATTAGCGCCATCTTCTCAGGGTGCCACTCACTCTCAACTAGCTCGCCAAAGTCTTCATCAAAGCGCCCCATTGTAGCCACGTCAATCAATCGGGTGACAACGTGTTGAGGAGAGGGGCGCTCACTCGCTGGGATGTCAACGAGAGCGGGAGGGATGTGAGGGTCAGCGGGTGGGGCGCTGTCAACCGCCTTATGCTGTGATGGTGGAACAGGCTTGGGTTGAGTCGAGACCTTGTGGAGCTCCTCGCCTAAAGAGTCAGCGCTTATCATAGCCCGCTCATCGTCAGATATGCTCATGTTGTCTGCAAGCTCATCAGGTGAGTAGATACCACTTACCGCGTCAGGATAGGTGGCGCGTAGCATAAGGGTGAGCGCTCGCGCTCTTAACATCTGCATTGGCATTTGCTGCCAGTTGCGATTGCGGGTGAGCCCCTGAGCTTGAGCCATTTGGATGGTGTAAGTGAACGTATGAACAACGCTCTCAGGCTCATCATTTCGAGCGCAAGTATAGGTGCAGTGGTCATGGTCCCATGAGCTTATGACCATGTAACGACATAAGCCAGACCTCCTCACCACGCCCGCCATAGCGTCAGCGTTTAAGCTGGGCTTACCCTTAAGCATATAGGCGTTATTCTGTGTGATAGCCATATCACCGCTGAAGTGAGCGCCAAAGGCGGCGTGTAACCTGAGACAGTCTTGAGGACGGTCACTGATGAGGGTTGCAATCTCTTTGGCTTGGTCGAGTGTAGTTGGTGTGTAAATACCCATGATGTTTCCTTGGTTGGTTGGTGTGTTGGTTGGGTTGGGTTAGATGTTTAGTTTAAGGCGAATATCAAGGCGCTCCACGCGCTCGCTTTGGGGTTGACCTCGCGTGATGTACCAAGCGCGAGCGATGTTAAACCAAGAGCGCTGAGTGATCTTAAATGGGCGCCCTAGGTCTTTGCTGACGTGACCCTCAAGCTCATACTTGAGCCCGTTGTGATAATCGTCAGGGTTAATGGGGTTCACGGCGTCATATATAGAGAGGTGCTTTAGAAGGTAAGCGATCTCATCAGGTTGTAGATGACGGTCACAGAAGGGCGCGGGCTCATACGGTTTAGGCGCGGGTTTAGCGGCTGACTTTACACCATCATAAATAGTATAGAGTAAGCCCACGATCAGCATGAGCGCCATAATTACAGCCGGATCAATGTAGTTCATCACTTGCTCCTCAGCTCATCAAGCTCAGCCTCAGCCCTAGCTAAGCGGTCATGGCGAGCGACTGTGGTGAACATGTCAGGCGTGTAAGTCTTCCCAGTGCAACGTGAGGCAGCTACAGCCAAAGAGGAAGCAATGTGAATACTTGGGATAACTTCACAAGCGAGTATGCGGTAAAGGTAGGTGACTGAGACTTGAGCCTCACTAGCAAACGCGCTCAGTGAGTAGCGCTCGACCTTGAGGTCATTCTTTAATTTATCCTTGAAAGTCATCTTGACTCCTTATCTGTTGTGGATGGTCAACACCTACTAGCTTTTTTACACTCTGTCAACAATAAATGTACACTCAGTGTATAAAAAGCATAAACTGAGGGTAGACTATTTATACCCTATGTGTAAATGCAGGGTTGACCCACGGTGACACTTATGGCAAAGATGAACGCCCAACCAACACAATGGAGCTCTGATGAAAGAGATCGACGTAAGGAAAGCGATAGGGCTAGACCCTGATTTAACCACGGCTCAGAAGTACACTCTCATCATGATGTGTCTTAAGCTCGACTGGGAGACGTGGACAGGAAGAGTCAGCGCCCTGGGCATCAGCAAGATAAGCGCCCAAAGCGACCGACAGGTCAAGAGACACCTGAGCAAGCTCAAGGCTTCAGGGTGGATCATGAGGATAAGTGACAGGAGGACTGACAAACCTCAGCTCAACCACAGGTCAGACACGGCGCTCAACACCCTCAAGGCTCAAGCCATCCTCTCCACCTATAGTGTCAATTGTGACACTGTGGGTCACAGTGACATATTGGGTAACAGTGGCGAAAGTGTCACAGTAATGGACAGTGACATAATGGGTAACAGTGGCGAAAGTGTCACCATGGGATACCTAAAGTGTCACAGTAACAGTGGCGAAAGTGTCACCATTGAGGACAGTGACATAAAAGGTAACAGTGGCGAAAGTGTCACCATGGCTGACCCAAAGTGTCACAGTAACAGTGGCGAAAGTGTCACCATGACAGTGGCGAAAGTGTCACACAATATAAACTATATTCAACCTATAAAAACTATAGAAAACAAAAACAGCAGCTCTGAGGACGATGAGGCAGGGCTAGACCCAGCGCGCGAGCGCGAGGAGGAAGACCGGGCTGAGAATTGGGATGACATCATGAGCCGTCATGAGCCTCCTGAGCCGGTGGAGTTCCAAGACGGTAAATTGTTTTATTTATCTCATATAAAAGACGAGACTGAATACAGAAGACAAGTTCAGGCATCTATTGACCACAATAACGCCTATGACATCAGGCGGGCTCTCTTTGCTGCTAATGGTGAGCTGTACACCTTGATGATCTCAGAGCGAATCTCACCAAGGTCAGCTATTGATTGGGTGACAATCCAAGCTTCAGGGGAGCTCCCTGCTGTCAAGACTCAACCCGTCCCACCTCCAAAGCCGACCACAATTGTGGTGACTCCTGAGCGTCAAGAGGAGATACTCAAGGCTGATCTAGCCTGGATGAATCCAAGCTATAGAGGTAGAAAAACGAATGGAGATGGATGGTGATTGACTACCACAGCATTGACGCTGAAAACTTCCCAGCTTCTGAATGGGTGAGCTCGTCAGGGTATCTGACCACCACCCCCCTCCCATACTGTGGAGAGTGTCAAGAGGGGATTGTGTATGAGAAGCCCCCACCACCGAGCGCACCTATTGCCCGCCGTTGTCCTCTGTGTACTCCTCTCAGGGATAGGCTCAAGCGACTAGAAGACGCTCGCCTCCCCTTCCTAGCTCATCAGCACACCTTGAGCTCTTATGAGTGGGATTCTCCCAAACAACGGGAGAGGGTGGGCGCAATACTCGATTGGATTCATGGCAAGACTGACCCCATCGATAAGCCCGCGGTCATGCTGTATGGAAAGCCCGGTAATGGCAAAAGTATGATCCTTCACATCCTAGCCAAACACGCCATCTTCCAAGGCAAGCGAGCGCTGTTCATATCACATGAAGCTCTCTTTGCTGACATCAGGTCATCATGGAGCTCTAAAACAATCAACCTCCATGAGATGCTTGAGAAGGTTGACTTGCTTTGTCTTGACGAGCTTGGGGGGCTAGGTGGCGGTGGCAGGTGGTCAGACTGGTACAAGTCACAGACTAGAGAGATGATAGGGGCTATCTATGACCGCTGGGCTTCTAAGACTCTTAGCGTGATACTCACCTCTAACCTCACGCCTCAGACCATCACCCAAGATTTATGCGATAGGAACAGCGCCGTGAGGTCACGGCTCAGCTCAATCTTTGGCGCTCCTGTTCAGATGGTGGGGAGAGACAGGCGAGCGGGTAAAGATGACGGGTGGGGTTGACAGGCTAGGCTAGGGGGAGTACACACACTCATGTAGTTTTTGCCTTAATCGAGCGCGACACTTGCCGGTCCAATCGCCAGTCGCTCGTTTGGGGGTTGGAAGCCTCTCAGCTTGCTGAGGGGCTTTTGTTTTAGATGGATGGGGTTGACAGGCTAGGCTAGGGCAAGTAGTGTGCCCTTGTCGAGCGCCGTGACCTCTTGGTGCTCGATGGGTTGTGAGCCTCCTCTCTCTGCGTGATTCCGGCAAGAAACTTCAGAGATTGGGGGCTTTGTCTATTTCTAGGAGAGCGCTATCTTAAGCATCCTATCCATTCCCTCGATACTCTTAATGCAGTCACGAGCGGCGGCGGCGTAGTACCTCATTTCAGCTTGGGCGTGGTTATCAAGCCTCAGCTGTAGGAAGTGTATGAGCGCGTGAAGAGAGCAGCTCCAGAAGCACTCACTCATAAGAGACAAGGGCAACACGGCGCGGGCTTGCTCTTTAGCTACTCCCATAGCCAACAGCTCACGATAAACGCAAAAGTTTGCGGCGCTCGCCCTCTGATAAAGTAACTCGACCGATAACGCGGCGTGGTCTGGCATAGCGCCCCCTGACCCTTGCTTCACCTTCTCTGAGCTCTCGCGCCATTCTGAGGGTTGCCACACATCACCCTCAAACTCTACATATCTCCCGCTGATCTCATTCCAAGCGCACCCCACTTGATGCTTCATCCATTGGCGCAAGATGAAGATGGGCGCCTTGATGTGAAATTGAAATTGAACGTGTCTAAATGGTGAGGTGTGCTTATGGGTCCACAGGTACTCAATAAGCTTCCAATCCTTCTCACTCATCTCCTCTGAGCGCTTACCCATTGACACCCTAGCGCTGTTCACCACTGACAAGGGTGAGCCCATGTGATCGACCAAAGAGACAAAGCCGCCCTGTGTTGTTATTTTGTTTTCAATCATGTAACCTCTTTCACGGTTGGATGTATGTACCCATAGGGCGGGGGTTGATGTTTAATTGACGCCATTGACCCTCGCCCGCCTTAAATAATGGAGAGAGAATGAACCATATTATCTTGATTGGCAATGTAGGCAAGGACCCCGCCGCGAGAGGTCAAGAGCGAAACATCGCCAGCTTCTCCCTTGCTGTTGATGAGCGCCGCAAGGGTGGAGAGAAAATCACCCAGTGGTTTAATTGTGTAGCCTTTGGGCGTACAGGTGAGAGCATCATAAGCAACGTGACCAAGGGCTCAACCGTTGCCATCACCGGCAAGCTAAAGACCAACACATGGGAAAAGGACGGGGTTAAACAACAAGACGTTGACGTCATCGTGAACACTTGGGAGTTTGTGACAGGCAAGCCCAAGCACAACGCCATAGGCAATCAGGGAGCTCCTACTTGGCATCCTGACAGCGACAAGTGGGGCTGACTAATAACCTGACTAATGGACAAGCGGATGACGGACATTGAAAAATTAGAGAAGATGGGAGAGCGCCTAGTGTTTATGAGGCGCCGCGCTATATCAAGAATCATGAGGGTCTTTCGCCTTAGCCTTGATGATGCTCAGGATATTTATCAGGACACCTGCATTTATCTCTTGGATAAAGGGTGGAGGCGTTTAGACATGTATGGATGTATTGACGCCGCAATCATGCACACCACCAAGCTCAGAGCTATCAACCACTTCAGGGATCAAAAGACCAAAGACGATAAGCACCTTGAGATATTTAAGACTAGCCAACATCCAACCAACAGCACCCCTAAGAGCTGGGACTTTGAGATTGACAGGGAGGTGCTCAAGGCTGAGATGGCTAGTCATTTTAAGACGCGAGGGCAAAAGATAGCAGCTCAACATTTCTTTGATGAGGGGCTCAACAGGAATGAGATCGCCCGTGACTATGGTGTCAATTTAAATACTATTCAGGGTGGCTTTAGGAGCGTGAGGCTCTACTTGAGGAAACATCATGGCTAAGAAGAAAAGCAAAGAACAGCTTGAGGCGCTTAAGGGCTTGGCTCAGCGAGAAGTGATTAAAGATGAGACCATCAACGCACGCGCACAGGACCCTAGGTTCTTGGAGATGTTGGAGCGAATTAAGGACGGTCAATCAATACGCGGCGCTTGTGGTCTATCTAAGTTCAGCAAGGCAACTCTCTACCGTTGGATGGATAAGCACCCTGAGATTAAAGAGCTTGTTGAGGAGGCTCTTGATGAGGGCTTTGGGACAATCGAGCTCAACCTCATGAGGTCAGCTTCACAGAGTGATGATAAGGACTGGCGGGCGCTCTCTTGGATGTTAGCCCGGCGCTTCCCTGCTGAGTATGGTGAGAAGAAGGAGCTTGAGATAACCGCCAAGAAAGAGGACGGTATCCCTGAAGTGATCGCCATGATTGAGCAGACTAACGCCATGATGGTAGATGAGCCCAAAGACGACTAAAGCATGAGCCGCCCCCCCCACCCTCATAGGGGAGGCAAGCCCAAACAAAAGAGCGGGATTGTTATGACACAGAATAAACTTCAGATCAACCGCCCATCTCTGACCTCTACTTGGACTAAAGCCCAAATGGAGGCGGCTGCGGTTCGCATCCATCAGCGCTTCCAAGGTTTGTTGGTCTCGATTATCGAGAGCGCTGACTGGGCAAACTATCGCCTGACCAAGAACCCTATAGAGGCGGGGCGCCCTGCCTTCCCTGAGCCGGGGGAGTATTGCGACCTCATACTTCAAAAGAGGAACGGTGAGGCGGTTGTCGCGTTAGAGGTCAAGACTAAGCACGCTAAGATAGATGACCGCCGCCCCATTTGGTCAATACTCGATGAGGTGCTCGACAGGATGGGTCCCAAGCTCACCAAGCTTCAAACCATAGCTCATGAGGGGGATGCCCTGTGGGTGGTGGCGCTTGGCATATATCGCGCCCCCTTCCAAGCGGCGGCGGTCAACTACTCCACGCCGTGGGAGGTGGTGATGGTTTGGGGGCGTGACGTTGGAAGGGATTCCCCCATGAGTCGAGCCCGCTGGCATAGCTTGAACGACCTTGACAAAGCTATATGTGACTTCACTGACCCTCAGCTTTTTTGGTCAGTGGCTTCATTACCTCGCAAGTCACCACCCTCCCCTAACGTGACCCAAGACCTTGAGGAGCTCATAGCACACAGCAAGCTCCCTCATGAATGTAAGCTCGCCCTCCTCGCTGTCATGAGCTTTCCTGAGGAAGAGATTGGCATCAGGACTTATATGAAGCGATACGCCACCGCTGAGGTCAGCGCCTATAAGCTTCAACACTGGGCGCTCTTGATGGCTGAGGCGGGGGTCATCAGGGGATACAAGAAGGGGCGGCGCTCTCATCAGCTCACAATTGATGAGCCCACCCTCAGAGCTTACCTCAAGGATATGTGATGAGCACTGAGCCCGCCCTTGAGCTCAATGAGCTTCAACGTGAGATCATTGCAGGTATCAGGAGGAAGCAACACATTATAGCCGCCCGTTGTGGGTGGGGTAGTGGTAAGACTTCCTCGCTCATCTTTGCCTTATGGTTCCTGAGTAAGACGCGCCCCGGTACTACCTCCCTCCTCATCACCGACACGAACCCGCGCTATAATTCCGTGTTAATGCCTGAGATTCAAAAGTGGCTAGCTCCTCGCGGGTGGACATACAACCACACCCTTCATAAGTGGACAGACAATCACACGGGCTCAAGCGTCCTCTGTCGTTCTTACTATAGACCGGGCACTAGGAGCGCTGAACACAACCCACTTGAGGGGATCAACGTGACTTCAGGGGTTGCCCTCATAGATGAGTGTCAAACTTTGGGCGCTGAGGTAGCTCACAAAGCGCTAGGGCGCTTGAGGTCAGGACCATCACCCACCTTGATCTTGGTGGGTCTCCCAGTCGCTGACGCTTGGTGGTGTCAGATGGCAGAACAAGCCAAGATCGCCCCCCTCCTCTTCACCTCATACGTTAATCAGAACAACTTGAGTGAGGCATGGTTTGAAGCCACCAAGCTTCTCCCTGAGGCTGAGCGTGAGGCTATGGTGATGAATAAGCCAAAGCCACCAAGCGGGTTGGTGTATCAAGAGTTTAGCTCTGAGGATCATGTAATTGATGACTTTAAATATCATCCTGACATGAGCGGAAGGATTGCTATAGACTGGGGCTTTAGGAAGCCGAGCGTCTTGATTATCGTTTATGATGAGGCGCGTGAGGCGAGCGTCATAGTGCATGAGTTTAACCCCCAAGAGGTCACCATCACCCAGCTCAGTGAGATGATATTGAGGGTGGCTTACCCTCGTTCACTCAGGAGCTCCGCCCCCGGTCCTAGGATATGGCTTGATTCAGGATGTGCAGATAAAGCGGGCAAGGCTAGGAGTGATCAGACAGGGCGCTCAGCCTTCCGTGAGATGGCTAAAGGGATTGGAGCGGGTGGGCTTGGGCTGAAGTTGAAGCACACCACTGACCCCGTGAGGACTGACATTCTGAACGGCGTTCAGCGCCTCAAGCGAGCGTTCAACCGTAACCGCTACTTGATCACCCGCGAGGTCTGGGACAAGGGCGAGCGAGCTATAGGGAACAGCTTGAGGAAGGCGCTCCTGAGCTATGCTTGGGATAATAAAGAGCAACCAAAGAAGGATGGTCGAGAAGACCCTCTTGACGCTCTCAGATATGATTGCATCTTTCACTATTGGGCTGACGAAGTGAGCCGTTCATCATATACTCCAAGGCGTAAACCTGACCGCTCAAGGCTGGCGGGTATCACTCCAAACTCAAGGGGCTTCTAATGGCTGACCCAAGCGCTCTCCCTCCATCTCTCATTGAGAAGGTACTTGACCCTAACAACCTAGTGGCGGTTGTGACCGTTGGCCCTAACAATCTAGTGGCGGTTGTGACCGTTGGCTTGATGTATATGCTGTACAAGTTCACCTCTAAGCGCTTTGAGTTAGAAGCGGAAGAACAGAAGGCAATCATTGAGCGAATGGATGACCTACATGACGAATTACTCAAACTTGAGGGCAAGGTTGAAGCTATCGCCAATAGAGCAAATCATGAGCGATGAGATTCAAGTTTACCCAGCGCTTGATAGGGTCGACCTCACAGCAGACCTTGAGAGCTCCCCTGTAGATCACCCGCCTCATTACCATCATGAGAGCGGCGTTGAGGTCATTGACGCGGTGGAGGCTTGGGGGCTTGGGTTCTGTTTGGGTAACGTGGTGAAGTATGTAGCACGCTCAGGTCACAAGGGTGACGCCCGCGAGGATTTACAGAAGGCGCTTTGGTATCTCACGAGGGAGCTCAGCAAGTACGAAGACAAATAGGAAGTCACTTCCTATTTAAGATGTTTGGGTCAATCGAGGGCTGAGACAACCCTTGACATTTGCGCTGTTAATAATGAAACTAGACCTGACGCAATGGACTAGCCTGACGAATGATGGAGGATTGACCCCCACATCATAGAGGGCTGAATGAGAAAGCTCGATTATCAGAGTGAACAAGATGAGGCGCCGCGCCATATGCGAGCGCTCCATCCTCGCTTTTCTGTGAGGGGGATTACTGGCACCCAATTAAGCGGGGGCATGATCAGCGGTTATGAGCGCAACGCTCAGTTGACCGGGCTCAATTGGGTGAGAGAAGCTGAAGATATGTTAAGGACTGACCCAGTGGTCAGGCGCTCTTGGCATATGCTCAGGCAGACGCTCTTATCTGCTACATGGAGATGGGAGAGCGCAAATGAGACTGACCCGCTTTGTGTGGAGCTCGCCCGCTTTGCCAATGAAGCTTGGGGCTTTGATGGCTACGCCGGTCAGATGTCTCAATCTTGGGAGGAGCAACTAAGCTATCTCTTTGAGTTTGTGCCCTTGGGGTATCGCTACGCTGAAGAGATTTACAAGGTTGGACCTGACTATGACGGCAAGGTGAAGGTTTGGCTTGACCTCTACGCCGACCGCGAGCCCTCAGCTCATCTGAAGTGGTTGTCACGCGACAATCAAAAGCTTGATGGTGTACAACAGCACGTTGTAGGGGTGGGTAAAGTTCCTGAGCCCATCCCATCCAACAAGCTCCTCCTCCTCACCTTGAACCGTACCGGCTCAAACTTTGAGGGCTCAGGGATGCTTCGACCTGTTTGGTGGTGGTGGCGTACTAAGCAGAGAATCTCAAACCTCATGTGTGTGGGTGCTGACCGCTGGGCGGTTCCTACTCCTCGCGTGAAGGTCGACCGTTCAGTGGCTGATATGCACGGGCTGACTGATAGCGATATCAACGCAATGATTGATGACGCTGAAGCGCAAGCTCAAGCCTTCTTGAGCGCCCAACAGAGCTATCTAGTAGACAACCCCGTGGTGAGCTTTGACCAATACGCCGCCGCGCCCAATCTATATGCTCAAGGTCCTCTTGATATCATCCGTGAGTGTGACAACCAAATCAGTCAAGCCTTCCTAACTCAGTTCGCAAACCTTGGCATATCTGCCACCGGCTCGCGCTCAGTTGGTGAAGTACACCTCACAGTGTTTAGGCGGGCGGCTATCAATCTGTGTGATCTAGTGGCGTCAGCCGTGAGCGGCGTTGACCGCCGGGGCGGTGGCACAATTGGGAGATTGATCAGATGGAATTATGGACCAATAGACCCTTCAAAATTACCGCGCTTGGTTCATACAGGTTTAGACACAGACGACCTAGCCGAGTCTTTAGGGATGCTTCCACAGCTCGTCACTTCAGGGCTACTAACACCCGACAACGATCTAGAGCGAGCCATAAGGGAACGTCTAGGGGCTGGCGATCTACCCGAAGAGGCACAGAGATCAGCTCTAGAGAGAACCGTCAGCGCCGCTAGTGGTGGAGGTGTAGCGGCGCTCGCTGAAGCGGCTATCAGGAGGAGGCGTGAGAATGGCAAGGACTAAAGCCCAAACGCCCGCCCCAAAGCGTGACCAAATCAAAGGCAGTAAGACCAACCCCAAGGGGTCAGCTTCAGGCAAGCGCGGGGGGATTGAAATCACTGAGGCGGTTGAGCGCGGTCTTCAGGGGATGGTTGATAAGCACAATGACCGATATAAAGCCAAGTCTAAGAAGGTTGACCTAGGGTCACTCAAGGCGGTCTTTAGACGTGGCGCGGGTGCGTTCTCTGTGAGCCACCGCCCCGGAATGACTAGGAATCAATGGGCTTATGGTCGCGTCAAAGCCTTCCTCAAGTTGGTGGGTACAGGCGAGCGTAAGGAAGCTTACACAGGTGACCTTGACTTGCTCCCTAGCGGTCACCCTCAGAAGACAGAAGCAAAGAATGAGGCGGCTTTACTCGCTCCTAAGAAGTACAGTCACATTGACTTCAAGCCCCCTCAAGGCGCTCAGAAGGCAGCCGAGCGGGCGCTCAGGAGGCGAGCTCAAAAGCCTCAAAGCCAAAGAGGGATGACGCCGGTAGGAATAGCGCGAGCGCGTGACCTCATCAACGGCGTGACTCTATCCCCTCAAACTGTCAGGCGTATGCTCGCCTACTTCACGCGCCATGAAGTGGATAAGCAGGGCTCGACTTGGGACGAATACGGCAAGGGGCGCCAAGCTTGGGACGGATGGGGCGGTGATGCTGGCTATACATGGGCAAAGAAGGTGGTGAACCAAATGAACGCGGCTGATAAGAAGGCGGCGCTCAGGGCTTATGGTGAGGCGGTACAATTAAGCTTTGAGGCGTCCTATGATGTACCTGAAGGGCTGACCATTGGAAAAGCCTTTAAAACCCTAGCGCTTGGTCAGGTGAGCTCACGCATGAGTGGGGAGGCTATAGGCGCTCCTGTATCTCAAGAGCTACTTGAGGAGATGGTGAGAGTCTATAGAGAGCGCCGTGAAGATGATCCTGTCATCATTGACTGGCAGCACGCGACCTCACCCTATCAAAGCGGAACACCTGCACCTCCTGAGAGCGGAAACGCCCTGGGGATGATCGTAGACTTAGAGCTCAGAGATGATGGGCTTTATGCAATACCCGCATACAATGAGCGAGGTCTTAAGGTCGTTCAAGATGCGGGCGGCGTCCTGTGGAGCTCCCCTGAGTATCTACACGGCGAAATCTTCACCCGTGATGGTGGTGACAAGGTGGGCGATGCTCAGCTCCTCGCTATCACACTAACTCCACGCCCAGCTCAATCACACTCCAAGATTGATCGGGTCACTTTATCGGAAAGAGAGAAACTCATGGACTTTGAGAATATGTCCGCTGATGAGCTCAAAGCCGCGCTCGCCGCTAAGGACGCGATGGTTAAAGAGCTTGAGCAAAAGATTAAAGATATGAAGTCAGAAGCCGAGGCGAGCCTATCAGGTGAGCTTGAGGCTGAGGAGATGGCTGAAGAGTCAAAGCTTGAGGAGGAAGAGGAGACCAAGGCTGAGGCTATGGGCTCAGGCTATGACAAGGAGCGCAAGATGAGCGAGCCCGCTCAACTCAGTGAGAAGATCACTGACGCTAACCTCTTGAGCGAGGTCATGCAGTTACGCGCTCAGAATCAAAAGCTCAATGAGCGCCTTGAGGTCATCGAGACTGAGAAGCGTGAGGTCGAGCGCCGTGAGGCGGTCAGCGCCCTTCTCCGTGAGGGCAAGGTATCACCCGCTGAGGAGAGCGCGGCGGCTAAAGCTTGGGACGTTCGTGAGAACATGCCTGAGTTTTGGAGGATGTTCAGCGAGCGCCCAGCGTCTAGCGCGGTCCCTCTCAATGAGGTCGGACACGGTGCTAGTGGTGAGGAGCTCAACAAGGCAACACTCGCTGAGAAGGTCAAGGCGCTCGCAACAGAGAAAAGCCTCACCTTCTCTGAGGCTCTCAACCTCTACCGAGAGCAAAACCCAGATCAATACAACAGTGTTTTCAACTAGGAGACTGACATGAATCAGATCGTTCAATCGTTCATTTGTGCTTCTGCGGTCACTGAGTTCGCGTTAGTCGCTATCGACAGCGCGGGCAAGGTTGCAGTGGCTTCCACACCAACAGCTAACACCATCATTGGTGTAGCTCAACGCGCCGCTGAGGCGGGCGACCCTGTTGACGTTGTTATCAGTGGGCTCACCCGCGTCATCGCTTCAGGTTCCCTGACCCTCACCTCTGATACCGTCCTCAGTGTGACAACAGATGGCGAGGTTCAGGCGGCGGCGTCAACTCACTACCCAGTGGGCTTCACTGTTCCAAACATCAACCAACTGACCGCCTCAGCTAATGAGCAAATCTTGATTTGCTTCAGCCGTGGTCTTGCTCCACTCGCTTAATAGGAGGTGATCTAAATGGCTAGTTCATATCGTAATATCCACCCAGTTGATGAGATCCTCAGTGGCTTAGTTGCTGAAGCGGTCCCTAGTGATAACCAACTCATTGCTGATAAGGTCTGTGAGAACGTTCGCGTTCCTCAGCGCTCAGGCATTCTCTTACTTGAGACTTCACGCAACTTCATGGGCGCGGGTGCAGGGCTTGACCTTGAGCGAGCTCCCGGCGCTTCACGCGCTCGAATTGGTGGCTTTGACCGCTCAAGACTCACATACAAGTGTGATATCTACTCAGCAGAGGACGGTATCGCTATGGAGGATATTGTTGATTCACAGTATCCCGGTTCTGAGGAAGCGCGAATTGTAAAGAAGGTCGCTCGAGTCATGAAGCTTGCCAAAGAGAAGCGAGCCGCTGACGTCCTCTTTGATGGCGCAAACTTCAACACAGCCACCTCAACCGCTCAGTTTGGTAGCAAGTTTGACGTAGCGGGCGCTGAGCCTCTCAGCTACCTTGACCAGCTCAAGGACGTAATCTTTGAGAACGCTCACGGGCTCAACGCTGACACCCTCATTCTAGGTCGTCAGGTCTTCCGCGCTCTTGGTCGCTCAGGTGAGCTCCGTGGATACTTTGGGGACAGCTCCCAGGGTGTAGCGGGTGGCGGTCGCCTTGTCCTCAATGATGAGGCTATCATCAATGTACTTCGTGACATCCTTGGCATCCCTAACATCTTGGTTGGTGCAGCTCGTCAGGATACAGCGGCGCCGGGGCTCGCGAGCTCAGAGAGCTACATTTGGACAGGTGACAGTATCTTCATGGGTATCCTCCACGGCGCTGACGCCATCCAAAGCCGCTCAGGTGTTCGCATGATGCCAATTGCGGCGGCTAACATGGTATTTGAGGACGTTAGAGCGGGTCAGTATGACGCGCTTGACCTCACCCGCCGTAACGTTTGGGCTGATGAGTCTCACAAGTTCCAAGTCATTGACGGGAACCTTGGCTTTGTCCTAACAGACTGTCTATAGGGTCTTATGCTTTGCTCATGTGGACGCCCTCACCCCACGTTGTTTGCTGAGAGAGTCGACGCCGACAAGAAGGCTATCGATGACCTCACCAAACAATTGGCGAGCCAAAGCGGTCCACTTTATGAGCTGACTAAAGCTAAAATCTCAGAGCTGACCGCTGAGGTTAGCGCTGAGACAAAGATGAGGCGAGCGCTCGCCCGCTCAAGACGTGAGATGATCTCCAACTTGAAGGCGGCGCTTGACCTCACTTCATCTGACCAACTCCTTCTCCTCAGTCGTGACGAGCTCGCTGAGTTTATCTTGAGGGGAGGGTTGGGCTTGGCTATTGAGGACTTTATAGACGCTCAAGAAGCCATAACTAAGAGCGCCCTTGACACTTTACAAGTGATTATCTCAGGCGCCTCAATTGCAGACGTCCCAGACCTTGAGTCGTTAGGGTTGGCGGCGGCTGATAGTGTCTTCCAAGATACAATACTCCCAAATGCGCTAGCAGGTGTTAGAACAGCCCTTCAGGGGATTAGCGTTGGAGTTCCTGTTAATCGAGCCATGACCGCCTTGAGCCAACGGCTTGAGCAAGCTGAGGGGCGTGAGATTACAGTAGTAAGAACAGAGCTCGCCAAGTATGGGCGCTCTATCACCGCCAAAGTAGCGGAAGAGTATGACCTTGACCTATATCTATATACAGGACCAAGGGACGGAATCACCCGCGACTTTTGCAAGCCCCTTATTGGTAAGGTGGCGCACAAACAGCAAATCAATCGCCTTAACAACGGTCAAGGCTTGCCTGTACTTACAAGCGGCGGCGGCTATAATTGTCGGCATAGTTGGAGCCCAGTGACTGAGGGCTTTGTGGAGGCGGCTGGGCTGCCTTATGCGACCAGTAAAGATATCACCGAAGCAAACACAGGAGGGGCGTGATGATTAAGATCGTGACAGGAGAAACCAAGGTGTTTGAGTGGGTGGCGCCGGGACCCTTGAGCGGCTCCCCTTCTTTGACGGTGGGGAGCTCCTCGCCTGTAACTCTTACACAGACAAGAGTAGACGCCACCGTTTCAGCTATTGCCAATGACCGCCGAACCTTGACGGTTAATTCACAAGCGAGCGCCCTCCAAGCTGATCAGGTCAAAGCCTTCCTCGTGACTGATGGTGATTGTATTTACTCAGTGACCGTGGTGAGGATGGTTGGCACAACCGCAATATTAGCCGAGCCACTCCCTAGGGAGATTGACTTGAGCGTGAGCGCCCTCTTGGTGTTTGGGATGTACTATGGGACGGTACCCAGCGCCATCACCAACACCACGGGCTACTATCC
>Ga0208785_1000445_pt1 | contig 18411 bp, 17 predicted proteins | sample DEB08_DNA_2_FD_185499 | JGI IMG/M metagenome (GOLD analysis project Ga0208785, IMG submission 185499) | Aqueous microbial communities from the Delaware River and Bay under freshwater to marine salinity gradient to study organic matter... | ecosystem: Environmental > Aquatic > Marine > Coastal ...
CCGATAGATATTTAACAGTAATTCATCACGCTACGGTTGGTGACTTTGAAGAGTGGTGCAAAGTAAATTCATTACCGATTATAGGAATTGACAATATTGATGGGTCGATTCCATTAGAGAATTCGAGTTTGCCAAAAAGTTGCGTCTTGTTGTTTGGACAAGAAGGCTCAGGAATGAGTCCAGAAGCAATTGCTGCTTGTGAGAAGATTTATGCCATAAAGCAGTACGGCTCTACACGTTCTATGAATGCTTCTGCTGCTGGGGCAATCGCTATGTATGCCTGGGCGCTACAGCATTTAAATTAGAAATAAAACTCTTGTCCATATGTTGGAGCTACTGTCTCCCACCCCAATTTGTCGTTTAGCTTTTTAGCAAAAGCTGCTGCAGCCGACTCTTCCCCATGAACCACAAAAGCTTGGTCTGGTTTTTCAGATAAATCGCCAAACCAATTAATTAATTCAGGAGTATCTGCGTGAACTGAATATCCTTCAATTTTTACTATGTCTGCTTTGACTGGAATCATTTCGCCATGCATTTTTATCTCTTCAATTCCCGCCTCAAGAAGTGCACCGCGAGTTCCAACCGCTTGATAACCCACTAAGACTACAGAATTTAAAAAGTTTGGCAGCATATTTTTTAAGTGATGGATCACTCTGCCACCCGTTGCCATACCGCTTGCTGAAATTATTATTGATGGCTCTTTCAAATGATTTAATCTCATGGAATCTTCTCGGCTTCTAGCTTCATGCAAAGTGCCACTGTCAAAAATTTCTTCTCCAATTTCAATTACTTCTGGTCGAATTTCGCCAGATTTATTTTTAACTGCATCGCGATAGTGCCTCAAGGCTGAAAGTGCCATCGGGGAGTCTAGATAGATATCAACTTTTGGAATCTTATTTGCTTTCATTAATTCACGAAGTTTTATTAAGAGAACTTCTGTTCTATCTACAGCAAAAGCTGGAATCAAAACGGATCCACCACGATTTAAAGTTTTATTTATTGTTTGTTCTAATAATTCTGCGGAGTCTTTGTGGTCCCGATCTCCATAAGTTGATTCCGTGACTATTAAATTAAATTTCTTCTTAGGTACGGGGTCAGGGCGCAATAAAAGCGGATGATTATCTCGACCAAAATCCCCGGTAAAAAGTATTGACTTATCATAAAAATCGAGTTCGACAAAGGCAGAGCCTAAGATATGACCAGCCGGATGAAACTTTAAATTAATGTTTGGATTAACTTCAAAATCCGTTCTAAAAGGAACTGCTTGAAAAAGCTCAATGGTCCTAGCTACATCTTCGCTGTCATATAGAGGTAGTGGTTTTTTATGTTTTGAGTAACCTTTTTTTTCAGCATAGCTCGCATCTTCGACTTGGATCTGCGCTGAATCTTCAAGAATAATTTTTGCTAATTTTTCGGTATATCTAGTGAGTAAAATTTTGCCATTGAATCCCTCTTTAACCAACCTTGGTAAATAACCGCAATGGTCTAAATGAGCGTGACTGACTATTACATGTGAAATTTTCTTTGGGTCAATAGGAAATGACTCCCAGTTTTTTAATCTATATTCTTTTGGCCCCTGAAATAATCCTGCTTCAACTAGAATGTGCTCTTCGCCAAAGCTGATTAAAAATTTACTGCCGGTAACGGTACCTGCTGCACCTAGAAAAGTTATTGAATAGTTGCTCATAATTTATTCACTAGTTTGATATGGACAGTGGCGACATAATTGATCACAACAAAAACCTCTATCGGCATGAAATTTTGCAGTTAGTACGTGGAATCCAGATTTAGGATCCTTATATTCATCGAGGCCTGTTTGCATCGCTTCTGCGTGCAATTTCAAAATTTGCTCTCGAAATGGATCATCAATTTTTAATCTTTTTGCACTCGGCTCCGCTAGGGGTCTATCGGCCAGCGTCTTTCTTGCTTCGGTCATTTGGGATCCTTGATGTTTAAACTCATTTGCAACAACTCTACGATAGAAATCACTTTTGGACCCTTTTTAATGTTAGTTTTCATTTGCCTTTGACAGCCCGGATTAACAGTAACTAAATAATCAAGATTTAATTTTACGATCTCTATTTTTTTCTTTTCTACTACTTTTTTACTATCTTTAGGCCTCACCAAAGAATACGACCCCGCAGCACCACAGCATTCACTTGCAAATGGAACTTCCTGATATTCCCCAATTCTTTTCAGAATCTCTCTTGGTTCTTTAAATACTCCAAGACCATTTCTTAGATGGCAAGAATCTTGTAGGCCAATTCTTATTTTTTTATCATTTTTAAAAATCGGTTTTAAAGTGTCTAGCAATTCTTTCTGATAAAAATACTGTGAAACCTCTTTAACTCTGTCTTTACCAAGAACATCACTTAGGTGAGCTGCGCAACCTCCGCTTGTGGTGATTATTGTTCCAGGTAAACGGCGACCCAATTCTCTTGCTAATTGCCTGCCTTTTTCGAGTTCGCCATTATGAGCATGCAATGCGCCACAACAACCTTGATTTGGTTCTAAGGAAACTTCTTTGAAGACATCGAGTGTGGATTTACTTACTGCTGGGAACAGCCCTCGTTCGAAACAACCCATCATTAAATTAACTTCACTGTTGTTTCTCTTTTTAAAATTTCTTGAATTGAAAAAACCCAACATTCTCACTAAAAATTTGTTGCTTGCTACAAATAACAGCAACTTGACAATCTTAGGACGATTTTTACCCTGCCAAGCCGCATCCCGCCACTCCTCTAACATGTGGCCATATTCAACACCAGCAGGGCAGACGACTTCACAAGCGCGACAACCTAAGCAATAAGAAGATTCTTCAAGGGATTCAAAAAGAGATAGTTCACCTTTTTGAACCGCCCGCATAATATTGATTCTTCCCCTTGGTGAAGAAGACTCGTCTTTAGTAATTTGATATGTGGGGCAAACTGGTAAACAATATCCGCAAGAAATACATCTATCTAATAAATTTTGGCTAAATACGTTGTCGTCGCTCATGATCCGAGCTTTCCTGGGTTCAATATTCCATTTGGGTCAAAAGTTTTTTTAACCCGACGCAACACTTCCATTTGAGTTTTACCAAGTCGAGCCTCTAGATACGGCAATTTTGCCGCACCAACACCATGCTCACCTGTAATAGTGCCGCCTAACTCGATCGCTAAATTAAATATTTCTGCAAGGGCGCTGTGTGCTGCTGCTACTTCTTCAGGTTGATTCTTATCGACCACAATTGTCGGGTGCAAGTTTCCATCACCTGCATGACCAAAGGTTCCAATTACAATCTTGTATTTTTTGGCAATTTCTTCGATTTTTTTAACAGCCAAAGGAAGCATCGGTCTACTAACAGATATGTCTTCTAAAATACTCAAAGATTTTAATCTTGCTAAAGAAGGTAGTGAACACCTTCTTGCTTCAAGTAATGCATCTGCTTCTGCTATATCTTTAGCACGAGTTACGCTGATATTTCCTTGAGTCTCCTGACAAATTCGAGCCATCTGAGCAGTGTTTAACTCTGCGGTGTGCTCATCTCCATCGTCGCCAAATAAAAGTAATGCTCCAGCGGTGCGATTCAAGCCTAAGTTTGCATAATCTTCTACAGAATTTATGCATACGTTGTCTAAAAATTCTAAAGTTGCTGGCAATATTCCACTAGCAACTATTTCTTCAACAGCTAAAGCAGAATTTTCAAGAGAGTCAAAATAAGCAACCCCATATTTAGAAAACTTCGGACGAGGCCGCAATGAGACAGTAGCTTCAGTTATCACGCCCAAAGTGCCTTCACTGCCAACAAAAAGTCTGGTTAGGTCGTAGCCGGCCACGTCTTTTACAAGCCTGCCTCCAGTTTTTATTACTTCGCCAGTCCCCAAGACAATTTCTAAACCTAAAACATAATTTCTAGTTACTCCATATTTCAAACCACGTAGCCCACCCGCACATGTTGAGATATTGCCCCCAATTGTTGACACATTTCGCGATCCTGGATCAGGTGGATACATCAAGTCAATTTGCGCGGCAGCCATATCAAGTTCTAAGGTATTCACCGCCGGTTGTACTACCGCCAACATTTCACTCTTGGAAACCTCAAGAATTTTATTCATTTTTGAAAGCGCTAGGACAATCCCGCCAGAAGTTGGCACAGTCGCAGCGCATAAATTGCTTCCTGCGCCTCGAGCAATTACCGGAACATTTTTTTCGTTTGCAAACTTAATAACTTTTACAACATCATCTGTTGACTCTGCAAGTACCACAGCATCTGGCTGTCCCTGAAATTCTGGAGTTGCGTCCTTTGAATAAGTTTCAAGCGATACTGCATCTACTTTTACTTTTTCAGCACCCAATAAGGCTATAAGTTCATTAACCATTTCACTTAAAACTTAGCCTATTTATGATTTTAGGGTTTCAAGCACTTCTTGAATAAGTTTATTTTCCTCAATTTCCTCTTTGGTTCTTAATAGCCTTAACGGGGTTCGACGCCGCAATAGATCATCTGGCTTTACAACATCTTCTTTCTGCACCATGTATAAAAGTTCCCCTTTTGTGAAATCTAGCCCTTCAAAAATTATTTCTGCGTTTGATTTGTCTTCACGCCATAATTCTAAAATTTGCTCGATGTCTGAACCGTGTCTCCGAATTAATCCCGCTAAAACGGTTTTAGCTAACTTCGGATTCTTAGGCCAATATTCACTTACTTCGCTATAAAAATTACTAGATTTTAAATCTAAATCTTCGCCGTACCACTTTCTATTTCTTATTTCTTTAATTCCTAATTTCTTTACTAAATCCGAGACTTCTTCACCTACATTTATGCAATCGGTGAGCTTTCCTCCAAATATCGTGATCATGCGCTTTTTCTTATCTAATTCAATTTCATGCTTTCTTGAAAGCGATGTCCAATCTTGATCTTTTACATCATCTTTTTTCTTGACTACTAAAGGCCTAACACCAGACCGCTCAGAAATAATGTCTGCTTTTGTTAGTGGTTTTTCCAATTCTAAGCATCTGTTAGCTTGTTCAAGAATAAATTCACGATCTACCTCAGTTACTTCATTTGTTGGATTATTAACTCGTGTGTCGGTGGTTCCGATAACACTTCTATCGTGCATCGGAATAACGTAAAAAAGTCTTTGATCATCATCAAAAAAAGCCATGACATGCTCGTGGTCCGTAAGTTTTGGTACAACCAAATGAATACCTTTAGATAAAGCAAGAGTATGTTTTGTGCTTATTTCTAATGACTTATTGAATTCGCTTGCAAAAGGGCCGGTTGCATTTATTAGTACTTTGGCCTTAATTTTGTTTTCATCCTGAGTTAATTGGTCTTTTAGAGTTAATTCCCAGCCTGATTCATTATTTTTAGCCTGCAACATTTCTACATAGTTCAAGCAAACTGCACCATATTTTTTAGCAGACTTAATAAATTCCCAGACAAATCGAGAATCATTATCTAAAAGTAAAGCGTCATCATATTGAACCGCACCTTTTAATCCCTCGGTACTAATTAAAGGTTCGTGCTCTTTAGCTCCTTCTTTTGAATAAACCTCTGGCGCTTTAGTCTTAAATCTGCCTAGAATCCAATATAAACTCGCACCAAAAAAACCGAGCGCCTTACCAAAAGGTGCGGTAGGGCCTACCGTGGCAAAAAAAGATGTAGCCTTAATTCGATTTGGAAATGCTCGCATCAATTCATTTCGCGAACCGCATAAAGCCCAAACCAAGGGAATTTCATAGGTCTGTAAATATTTGATCCCACCCCAGACCATATTTGAAGATTCCTGACTAGTAAAACTTGCAAAGTCATTTTTTTCAACCAAAATAACTTTCACACCACGCGCTGAGAGAATCGCAGCAGACACAGCTCCATTTATGCCACCACCGACAATAGCTACATCGAATTCCGCCTGAGCCATTTTTTCAAAATACACATCTCTATTTGTTTGTTTCATTACACACTATTATCTATTAATTCCAAGGCGCCGTTCGTAACGTTATAAATTGCACCAGCAACTGCTACATTTTTTGCCAAAAATGGAAAAGATCTGATTCTTGTTATATCCATTTTAAGCGCTTCTTTTTGGTTAGTAACTGTTCTAAATTCTAAACTTCTGGTATCTACTTGATACTTATCTAAAATACGCTCATGTATTTCAACTTCTTCGCTAGTAGCCATAGCGCAATCGGTATGGGGCATAACTAAAATTCTTTTAACATTTAATAAATAACTAGCCAAAACCAAAGTTCTAAGTACATCTTCAGTAACTCGAGCTCCAGCATTTCTCAAAATCTTCACGTCGCCTGATTTCATACCTACAACAGCTAGCGGATCGATTCTCGAATCAATGCAAGTTACTATCGCCAATTCTTTAACGGCAAGCCCTGAGAGAGAATTAAAGCTAAAATTATTTTGATATGCTTTATTAGAATTAATAATGTCTGAAAATATCTCATTTATAGAACTAGCCATATTTTGAGTAGTATATCGTAAATATTAAGATCTTTAGAGAAGTCCAAAAATCAAAACTAACCCAGTTATTAGCAGGAATCCAGAAACCGCAAACTGAACAATTCTCAAAGTGACACTTTTCAATAAACGCTTGCCAATAACTGCGCCTAAAATTCCTCCTATAATCGCAGCGATTACCAATTCTCTAGTGCCTGACTCACTAATCGACTGCAGATTGAATAACGCAAAACCATATACGCCTATTCGTAAAACATCCACCAATACTGCAATAGCAACACCAGTAGCAATGAAAACCTCTTTGCTCAATTCCAATTTGATTAAAAAAGCTGACCTGAGCGCTCCTTGATGACCTGATAGCCCGCCAAAAAAACCAGAGATAGCTCCACCGACTGGGATCAATTTTGTTGCAAATGCTATTTTTTTAAAACTCGTAATTAATTCAAAAAGTGCAAAAAATATTATTAACAAACCGATAATGAGCTTGATGAGAGTAGTCTCGAAATTAAATTCTTTAATTTGCCAAGCAATTGTCTGCTCAAAACCTTCTAAAATAACTAAAAAATAGGCACCTAATAAAGATGCTAGCCCAGCAGGGATACCAAAAAGTAGAAAAATCCGATAGTTAATATCTTTATAAGTGATAAAAAGTTTAAAAAAATTATTTGTTAAATGAACCACTGCAGTAGCGACAATCGCAAGCGATAATGGTAAAAATATTGCGAAAGCTGGAAGAAGTATTGTTCCTAATCCAAAGCCGGTAAAAAAAGTTAATGCCGAAGCAAAAAAAGAAACTAGACCAAGGATAATCGTTTCTATTTGAGTTCCTCACTGATTTCTGTGCGGAGCACTACGATCGCGCACCCTAGTAAAATCAAAACAATGCCGGGGATAACTCCTAACGGCGGAGCTTGCCCTAACCACCAAAACGCTAAAATTGCCCCCACGGGCACTTCGAAAAATACAATTAACGAAACCACCGCTGGTGACACTCTTTTTAAAACACTGTTAAACATCGAATGACCCAATAATTGCGCACCAACTATTAATCCAAACACAATAAACCACTCAGAAATCTGAAAGTTAAACATCTCGTTACCCAAAATTAAGACAACAGGCAATGCCACCAAAGCACTTGCAAAATAAGCAACTGTTGTATAGCTAGCAGTTGAGACGGACTCTCTTGCTTTGGCACCAAACATCACATAGATAGCTGCAAGTGCAGCTCCAATTATTGCTGCAACGTCACCTAAGAAGGCTTGAATTGAAATAGAGAAGTCAACACCAGTAATAAGCAGTACTCCTAAAAGGGAAACAGTCATACCCACCCAAGCTTTTGTTGGTATGTGACTACCAAGTAATTTTAAAAAAAGTGCGGCAAAAATAGGTTGCAAGGCGGTTAAAGCTACTCCAGCTGCTACCGAGGTATATCGCATTGCAATAAAAAAACCAAAAAAATGTAAACCCAAAGCAATTCCCGCCACAAAAGACCAACCCAAGCCACTTCTGTGCTCTTTAGCCCATTCTTTTTTTCTTAATGCCAGAGGCAAAGTTGCGATCGCACCACCCAAATTTCTCCAAAAAATTAATGCTGGAATAGGCATTGAACTCAAAGCAATTAGAGGGCCCGAAGTCCCAATTCCAAATACACCAACGACCATACGAAAAAGATCCGAGCCTTTAGGCATCTGAGTGTGGTTTTGCTGTCTCAATTAAAGATCCCTAGCAATAAGTTTTGCAGTGAACCTAGCCTAGATAAAGGAAAAGTGGAGCCTCTTTCGAGACTCCACTTTTCTTTTATGGGTTGTTTCAGGAAAGTTTCTTTGTTATACCCAGCATGCTTGAGCCCATAAGGACAAAGGGCAATCCAACTCCGGCTACGAATGCGGACACCCCAAAAGACACTACTGAAGTAAATAGTGAAGCCCCTAAGAATGAACCGTTCATACCCACCGCTCTTAGCGGATCTTCACGATCCAATTCTGCGAAAGTGTAATTTCCAATTAACTGGAATTCAATACTGCATAGCCAAAAGATAAACTAGTCGCAGTTAAAAGCCAAACTTGATAAGGCAATATTGCAACTCCCGCCCAAGTATTTAAGCTCCAAGATAAATATGTCATGGGTAAAGTAGCGAGCGCAGTAACAAGCAAGAAAAACGCAGCAATATATAGATTCTCACTTACATAAAAAGTTCTTGCCCAAGCCAATGCTGCAATAACTGAAATTAGGTAAAGAGCTAGCCAGGTATTTTTTTGAAATGATGAACCTAGAGAGATAACGCTTATGCTGATGATTATCAAGATTAAGAAGTTATAAGGCCAAATTAAGCCAAATACAAATTCTGGTGGCTGCCAACTCGGTCTGTTTAATGATCTATAAAAAGTACTACCAGTATTTACCCAAAGCCCCGAGCCAAATGCGTAAATAAGCGTCAAGGCGACGCTTAAAATAGAGAATGTCAATCTAGATTCCAACACTCCAAAAGTCTATTTAAAGCCTAGGTAAAGCACAAATAATTTATTTTTAGCCTGTCTAGAAAAACCCATCCTTAGGCGTTAAGATTTAAATATTCACTATTAAGGAAAATTATGAATAAACTAAGAAGATTCAATGTAATCGCCGGAGTATTTCATCTAGTTCAATTTGCTGCGGTCCTTGCCCTATCTAATTCATTTAGTTTGCCGGTGACCGCAACTTACTTAGCTGGTCCTCCCGGATCTGAGTTTGCAGATCCAATAACACTTTTTGAGGTGCCAGTTGGTGCAGGAGTTGCATTGTTCTTGCTACTTTCTGCTTTCTTTCACTTTGTAGTAGCTAGTCCACAATTTTTTAATCGCTATCAAAAGGGATTAGAAAAAAATCAAAATATCTTTCGGTGGGTTGAGTATTCGATCAGCTCTTCAGTAATGATCGTGCTCATTGCACAAATTACAGGTATTTCTGACTTTGCCGCATTAATCGGTATTTTCTTTGTCAATGCCACCATGATTTGGTTCGGTTGGCTACAAGAGAAATACACAAATCCTGGTACAAAAGATTTTCTTCCGTTTATATTTGGCTCGCTTGCTGGCTTGGTCCCTTGGTTAATTATTTTAATTGCTGTAATTGCCCCAGGGTCAGAGTTTCCGGTAAGCCCGCCAGCTTTTGTCTATGGAATCGTAGTTTCGCTATTTCTTTTCTTTAACTCATTTGCCCTGGTGCAGTACTGGCAATATAAGCAAAAGGGAAAGTGGAGCGATTACTTGTACGGTGAGCGCGCGTACATAATTTTGAGCTTGGTTGCTAAGTCAGCCTTAGCTTGGCAAATCTTTTCAGGTACTTTAATCCCTGAATAACACTTCTGCTAACCACTCAAATGCATCATTTTGCATTTGAGTGGTGAAGGAATGTTGCACTGGGTAGAACTCGCTTTTATAAATCTTTTCGTTTTTTGAGTAATTATCTTTTAGAGCATTATCTGCTTCTTGCATTCCTGCAGGCGTAAATAATTGATCTTTTGAACAAAATTGCACAAACAAAGGTGTATTTGAAATCATTGCTACTTGTGGCCAATCCATTTTGCTAGCTAAATCAAATGGAAAAAACATCCAAGAGTGCGGTGCCACGTGCGATTCCAGCATTGATTCATATGACGCCATGGCACCAACGCTGACTACGGCTGAAAGGTCGGGGTTGGTTGCGTGTAAATAAAGTGCGCGGCATCCACCTCCAGATAGCCCTACTGCTCCAATCTTGTTAGAAATTTCTGGCAAACTCTTTGCTATCTGCAGCGCAACTTGGTCTTCAAAATTTAAAAGCCCTGCCAAAGTAGATCCAAATAAACTTAAGTACTTGGATAACACCATAGATTCATGCATTACTGCCAAATCTTCGAATTCTTCGCGCTGAAGGATCTCTTTTAACCGAATTGGCATACCCTCAAGCGGGAACTTTCTAGATCCCCATAAAAAAGCATCAAAAACTAAAACAGCAAAACCTCTTTTAGCAAGTTCGTTTACTGGAGTTCGATTTTCATAATGATGCTTTCGCACCCTTTGAACTTCATTGGTGACTGAATTACCATCATCAAATACTTTTTCGACGCCAAAGCTCTTAACATCATCATGGCTGTGTAGATAAATTATTCCAGGAAGCGGTTCTTCATGATCTTCTGGTTTTACTAAAAAAGCTTTTGTTTTAGGCCCGTATCCAACAGACCAAGAAAGCGGGGTAATTTGCAGCCCGTCATAAACAAAACTCTCGCCTCGTTCTAATAAAAAATGATCTGGAAAATCTGGTAATTCTCCAAAACTCTTAATTAGTTCATTTCTGCTAATTAAATATTTTTTACCCGGGCGAAAATTTAATTTTTTTGGTAAATCCTCGAAAGGCGTTAGGTCCAATTAAGCACCGGTCTCAAGCAAATTATTCAACAGACCAGTCGTGGGCTAGCAGAACGGAACTGCTTGCGTAATGAGCTATAGCACTAGCTACCGAGCCAACTAAAACTCTTGGCAATCCAGTCATTCCTCGTGTGCCTAGGGCAACTAAATCTGGTGCTAGTTCATCTATAGTGTCCAAAATTGTCATTTTTGGACTAATTGTGATTGATAGTGGATCTGGTTCAACAATTTTCTCTACTGTTTTAGCTCCTGCGCTATGCAGGATTTTTGCTGCAGCGCTTACCTTCGATCGAATGTCGTTTTCAAGCTCAACCACGCCTAATAAAGTAACTTGTACATCTTTAATCCATGGCATAGCCGCCAATAAGTTAACAACGTAGTCAGCATGAACTGAACCATCCACACAAAGCAAGATGGTTTTAATAGGTTTCTCGTCACGTGCAATCACCAACGGAGCATTTGGACAGCGCAACAGAGCTTCAGCAGTGCTTCCAATATGCATCGCTTTTAGTAAACCTTTGCCACGTGGGCCGACTACAATTAAATCAGTCTCACTACATTCACCCAAAATTAATCGTGGATCATTTTTTGCAGTCAAATAATTCGTCTTTGCTAAACCAGTGCTTACGGGTGCATTTCTTGGCACCGGCGGTGTCCATTCATGAAGTTCGTAAGCATCCTCTGAGGTTTCTCGCTCTTGCAACTTAAAATCTTGAACTGTAACAATGTCTACCGACCATTCTGGCCAACTTTGAGCGCAAATCCAACCCCAGGCGGTATCAGAGGCTCTTGAATTATCGTCACCGAAGGTAATTTTTTTTAAAAGCTCCATCAGGACCCTCTTTTCGCTACAAGTTTGACTAGTCTAGCCGATTTCCTTTGGATACAAAAACTACTCGTTACCCACATTAATAATCTGCGGCTTTCCATCATGGTTTAGTACAAAAATAGTTTTACTACGGCTCGATTTAATCAATTGAAGTAATTCTGCTCTATCAAACGGCTCAGCCTTTGAGTCAAGATCAATCCATACTTTTGATTTACCTCTAGCATTTTTCTTAAGCCAGTCAGCTAGATCTTTATCTAACGGCGAAATTACATAGATATTGTCAGGTTCCATGGCATCTGCTAAATCTAATTCTCGATCTACTCGAAATACTAACCAGTGGTAACCCGAAATCACAGCAGTCGAAATTAATATTGCCAAGGGAAAGCGTAATTTTCTTAATGTTTCAAGACTTAATCCACCAGAAAAGGAATCTTCAAAGACAAAGTAAACTACTAAAATTGCAGAAACTATTGCTGCGATTCCACTAACACCAAACAATAAAAATAGATAAACTCTTCTAACTGGTGATTTTTGCTCATCAAGATCTTGATAAGTTATTAATTTCTGTACGCGATTCCAATGTATAAACCAAAAAGGTGCTCCAACTGCAATTAATGTTAACGCCAATAACAATGTATTAATAGCGCTGCCGCCAGTAATGAGCGAAGCCACCGCAAGGCTTTCCATTAATGACACCAGGACAGTAGTAAAGCCAGTCGTAGCAGCAACTAGCCCTATTGCGGCAATTAGATAATCATAAGTACGATTCACATCGTTTCTTTTACCTACATTGATTTCTTTTAGGACTGATTTGTGGTACCACCAAACAAATAGTGTAGTTAGCGCTACCGAAGCTAACATCGGCATATTTTGAAAATGACTACTAAATGTTTTCTCAACTGGCTCGCCGATCAGCCAAACAATAATCTGATAAACCGATGTGGAGAGCGTACTTACCGCAGTAATAAGTGATCCGCCAATCGCAACAATTATTAGATAGGTAAACCAGAGAACCGTTTTTTCAAATGTAATCGCAAAGCGAATCCAATAGGTTATCCATATTATTGCTGCAATTGCTAAATAAATTAGGCCATGAATCAAACTATTTAAATTTGACTCTATTAAATTTGTCTCTCGAGTAATCATCAAGGCTCTTAAGGCGGTGCTCAAAATTGTAGAAACTGCAACAATTCCAACCACCGCTCCGATGAAAGAGCCTAATAAAAAAGAAAGTTGTATTTTTTGTGGATCAGCATTTTCCCAAGCAAATCTAAGATGAATTACCCAAATTAGTATCCAAACTATAAATACCGAGAAGGATTGACTAGAAATAAATTCATCTGCAAAAATCCATCTCAGAAGTTGATTTAGCGCCGAGGCCCAAGCGATGAGCGCGACAATGGACGTGACTGTTAGATAAAAATTCCAAGCTAAAGATTCTTTTTCTTTAGTGTTTTGTTGATGTTGTCTTCTGATCCAATTAGCAACTCCTAGCAGTAGCGGCAACCCGACAATCACGAATGCGCTATAACGCGCCAAGGCGCTTTCGTCGGCTAAAACAAATGTACTGCGATTAAGAATTCGCCCGAGCAAACCTGCGAAACCAACCGCTACAACTATCAATAATCCAAAGAGTACTGAATATTGAAAGAACTGCTTTAGATTATTTGTCTTCTCTTCTCTAAAAGTACTTTTGGTAGCAAGTTTAGAAATCAAGATGACAATTCCGGTCAACAAAATTGTCAATACCACAAAAGAAGCAATCATTTATTTAGTATTCCGCAGTCATACAGTGGCCATGGAATTCCAGTAATTCTCCAAGTGCCGTTTTCATCTACTAAGCGAATTATTTGTTCTTCTGTGTAGTAGCTGTCTAAAGGAGCTCCGCTAGGTGTTTCTATTTGAAATTTAACTCTAGCTCTAGAGTCATCGAGTTCGATGCCCAATAAATTAATTCTTACATTTGTTGGAACATAAGTACGATCTAAATCACTTGCAACACATTTAGAATCTGCCTCCATATAAGTCATAGCAGATTCGTAATTACCATCAACAATATCCATTAAATAAGCTTGCACGACACCCTCTGGTGAATTGGCATCTAAATCCTGAGCTGGTCTGTTTGTCGAAACAATTACCACCAGAACAGAAACTAAAACAATTAAAGCTACTACTAGTCCGAGAATCCGATTTGGATTTTTTGAGGTCATATCTAAAATGCTACTCCTCATTAACTGGTTGATGACTAGACTAAGAAAATGACCTCTGCAGCTGCTTTAGAAACCCACTCACTAACGGTTAATTATGGGAAAGCGAGAGGAATAACTGAAATAAACCTCAAAGCAAAGCGAGGTGAGGTATTAGGGCTTTTAGGGCCAAATGGAGCTGGAAAAACAACTTGGATACGTGCAATTTTAGATTTAGTACATCCAACCTCAGGCAATATCAAGATTTTTAATGTTGACTCACGAACGCCAAATGCGAGAAGTGTCATCTCTTATTTACCTGGAGAACTTAATTTACCTAAGAAATTAACAGGCTATGACATAATTAAGCGCTTTACTTCAGGTAGGGATGACATTAGTCAAAACGAAGTAAGCAGCATTGCAAGTCATTTACAAATTGATCTTTCAAAAAAAATCGGCACTTTATCTAAAGGTAATCGACAAAAAGTTGGTTTGGTGCTTGCCCTGGCACCAAAAACCCCCATTCTACTGCTAGACGAACCATCTTCTGGGTTAGATCCCTTCATGCAGAATGTCTTTGAGGATTTAATTAAAAATAAAGTTGAAGAGGGAGCGTGTGTTGTGCTCTCAAGTCATGTCTTGAGTGAACTTGAAAATTTAACTGACCAAATTGCAATTTTGCGGGAAGGGTCACTCATTAACTATAAATCAATTAAAGATCTAAAAAGAGAGTTGAAGCCAAAATATTTTATAACGCTGAAAGATATGAACAATGAAGCTTTAGTAAGAGCCTCTTTGTTTAACAATTCAAACTTTGAAATTATAAAAACTGCAACGCATTTAGAAGTAACGGTTAAAGGTTCTATTGATCCTCTAATTAAAGCGCTCTCAAGGGTAGAAGTGCTAAAAATTGACCAAAAGGGTGGCGACTTAGAGGAATTGTTCAAAACTTTCTACCCTGAACAAAGGGCTAATCATGAGTAAGGCATTTTCATTTATCAGGTCGGAATTTCAAATACAATTTCGCTCTATTTTGGGTTGGTCAATTGCAATCTTTTCGATAGTAAGTCTTACAAATGCATTTTTCCCTAGCATTAAGGGATCCGAAGAGTTAGATCAAATATTCGATCAACTTCCGGAGGCGCTACAACCGCTATTTGGAAATGCTCAGCTTTCAACTCCTATGGGCTACCTACTTACAGAAACTTATCTTTTTTTTCTGCCCGCAGTTTTATTGGTTTATGCAATAGGACGGGGCGCTTACTCACTTGCTGGTGAAGAAGAGGCAGGCACTCTAGATTTATTGCTAGCTCAGCCAATTAGTCGAATTCGTCTTTATTTTCTTAAGTCCATAACGCTCTCGCTTACTCTGATTTGGCTTTCGTTTTTAGCTTTATTACCCACGCTGCTTTACGGTCCGTTCTTTCAAATTGAAATTCCAGCAATAAATTTAATCTCGATCACTATTGCGTTAAGTGCTTTAGTTTTATTTTTTGGCCTGCTCTCGCAAGGAATTTCAGCAGCTACCGGTAGTAGGGCGATAGGTATTGCCTCTGCGGCTAGCTTTGCATTCTTAAGCTATTTAATTGATGGCTTGGGTCAAGCAATTGAATGGCTTGAAAAATTTCGAGTCATTTCACCATGGAAGTGGTACAACGCAAGCGGGTCATTATTTGATACCGATTTTCTTCAAGGCAGTTTAATACTGATTTTTTCTGGTTTGATATTCAAAGTAATAGGTATAACTCGATTCAATAAGAGAAATCTTGCCTCGTAAATATCTAATTTGTGTCGAATTGATCTGAATCAATTTATAGACTAGTTTCCAGCATCGGGCACACCAAGGATCGTATGAATTTACCGAGATTAGAATCCAAGTCTTGGCATGCCTTTGAAGTAAATGATGCAATTAATTTTCTATCAACAGACATAAATCGTGGAATTTCCCCTCAAGAAGCTAAAAAACGAATAAAACAATATGGCGAAAATAAATTACCGCCTCATAAGAGTCGCACCTGGTTACAAAGAATTATTGCCCAAATGAATAATCCTTTGATTTTGATTTTGCTCGGCGCCGCTACTGTTACTTTTTTGCTGGAAGATTACTTGGACTCATCGGTAATTTTTGGAGTGGTAGTAATCAATGCGATTATTGGCTTAATCCAAGAAGGCCGGGCAGAAAATTCCCTTGCGGCAGTCAACGCCATACTTGCCGATCAAGCAACTGTAATCCGTGCTGGTGAGAAAGTTTTGATTGAAGCCAAAAATTTAGTTCCCGGAGACATTGTCTTACTCGAATCAGGTTGCAAAGTTCCTGCAGATTTAAGACTTATTGCCACTCGAAATTTGCGTATTGATGAATCTGCTCTAACTGGTGAGTCAGAAGCAAGTGAAAAGTCTAGTAAAATTGTTGAGAAAAAAGCTCAAATTGCAGATCAGAAATCGATGGCTTTTTCCGGGACGCTAGTTGTATTTGGCGTTGCAAAAGGTCTAGTAGTTGCGACTGGCACTGACACACAAATCGGTAAAATTGGATCACTAGTTAATAAATCTGACTCTCTAGATACACCCTTAACCAAGCGGCTTGAACATTTTGCGAAGCAAATAACAATTTTCGTTTTAATTTTCGGATTGTTGGCTTTTCTTTACGGCATCTATTTATACAGCATGTCAGGGCTTGAATCCTTTTTAATAGTAATCGGAATGGCTGTAGCTGCAATTCCTGAAGGCTTGCCAGCGATTATCACTATTGTGTTGGCTATTGGGACTAGAGCCATGGCAAGAAACCATGCGATTGTTCGAAGACTACCTGCAGTAGAAACACTTGGATCGGTAACTGTTATCTGTAGCGACAAAACTGGAACGCTCACTAAAAATGAAATGACAGCGGTTCAAATATTCACAAAAGAGTCTATGGTTCAAGTTACAGGAACAGGCTACGAGCCACTGGGTGATTTTTTAATTAACAATAAGAAAATTGATCCCCTTGAAAAACCAGATATAGAGGAATTGGTTTTAGCCGCGACTTTATGTAACGATGCAAAGATTCAAAAAAGCTCAAAAAATAGCTGGGAAGTAATCGGGGATCCAACAGAAGGAGCGTTGCTCACTTTAGCGAGCAAAGCTAAATTATTGAGCGATAAAGCAAATAGCGACTGGAAGCGTATTGATCAGATTCCTTTTGAGTCTGAAAACCGATTCATGGCAACTTTAAATCAAAATTTGCATAACAAAAAAATAATTTTTTTAAAAGGTGCACCAGAAAAAATTTTAGAGTTATCTAATCTTACTAATGACTCATACTGGCTAGAAAAGATTGAATCTGCAGGCAGAGCGGGTCAGAGAGTTTTGGGATTTGCCAAGCTGGAAGTTTCTGAAAATTTTTCAGAGCTTTCTCCAGAAAGTATTCCTGAGAACGTAGAAATTATTGGAATGGTTGGGCTTATCGACCCTCCGCGACCAGAGGCCATTTTTGCTATAGCTGAATGTAAAAGTGCTGGAATAGAAGTAAAAATGATTACGGGCGATCACGCTGCCACTGCCTCAAGCATCGCTAAAGAGCTAGGAATTGAGGCAGAAACCGCACTCACTGGTCAAGAAATTGAATTGATGTCTGAAGAGCAACTCATTTCAGCGTTACAAACACATGATGTTATTGCTCGGGCAAGTCCAGAACACAAAATGCGAGTAGTGCATGCATTACAAAAATTAGGAAATTATGTAGCGATGACTGGTGATGGTGTTAATGATGCCCCGGCTTTGCAGGCAGCTGATATTGGAATCGCTATGGGTAAGCGCGGTACTGATGCGGCTAGAAATGCTTCAGATTTAGTTTTGACAGATGACAATTTTGCCACTATTGAACGAGCAATAGAGCGTGGTCGAGTTGTCTTTGACAATATTAAAAAGTCATTTCTTTTTATGCTGCCTACTAATGGCGGTGAAACTGGGTTAATTTTTTCGGCTTTAGTCATGGGAATAACCATGCCAGTGACCGTGGCTCAGATACTTTGGGTCAATATGGTGACGACAATTACTCTTGACTTTGCACTCGCCTTTGAAAAGCCAGAAAAAAACGCAATGAAGCGGCAACCGAGACTGCCCAAAGAACCATTATTAACCAAGCCAATATTAATTCGAATTGTATTTGTAAGTATTTTGATGACAGGTATAACTTTAATGGCTTTTCAATGGGAGCTATCTAGAGGCAGTTCTATTGAAATAGCTAGAACCACTGCGGTAAATGTTTTGGTGTTTTCAGAAATTCTTTACTTAATTAACGTGAGACATTTTACAAAATCTTCCTTATCTCTTAAGTCTTTTACTGAAAATAGGGTAGCTGTGTTTGTGATTGTCATTCTAATTTTGCTACAACTTGCGATAACCTACCTACCTTTATTTAATTCTATTTTTAACACCAGCCCTCTTGATATAACATCTTGGTTTATTATATTGGGGCTTAGCATGGCTAAATTTTTTGTTATAGAATTTGAAAAATTTATTTGGAGACTCAAAAAAGTCTACGTGATGTGATCTAATGAATTAGCAAGCACT
>Ga0208785_1000448_pt1 | contig 18379 bp, 17 predicted proteins | sample DEB08_DNA_2_FD_185499 | JGI IMG/M metagenome (GOLD analysis project Ga0208785, IMG submission 185499) | Aqueous microbial communities from the Delaware River and Bay under freshwater to marine salinity gradient to study organic matter... | ecosystem: Environmental > Aquatic > Marine > Coastal ...
GGATCATGGTGAGCGCGTGGTTGGCCGATCCTTCGGAGGTCGAGCCCGAGCCGGTTCCGGCGATGACCGGTGTCGCGATCGCGCTCGCGGCCGCGGTCACGCTTGTCGTCGGTGTCTATCCGGAGCTGTTGCTCGGCTGGACCGACGCCGTGAGCAACTTCGCGCGCTGACCTCCACCGATCCTGGGTGATCGTTACGGTGGCCCCATGAGGAGGGTGTGTCGCCTCACGCTGCTCGCTGTGGCGCTCTCGGCCTTCGCTGTCTCGGATGGCCGAGTTTCGGCGCACTCCGATTTCTCCGGTTCGGAGCCCGAGGCCGGCGCGATCGTCGATGGGCCGCTCACGATGGTCGAGATGCGTTTCGCCCTGCCGGTTCAAGCGCGACCGGGGTTCGAGATCCTTGTCGATGGAGGGCTGGTCGAGAGCTTCTGGGAGGCTTTCGACGCTGAACGCACCGTTTGGGCGGGAACCACGCCGGATGGGCTCAGCGGGGGAACGGTCTCGGTGACCTACGCGGTCACAGCGGACGACGGCCATCTGATCGAGGGTGAGATCTCCTTCACCGTGACCGCGGCCGAGGGGACGACGGTCGTCCCGGCCGAGACGGCAGCAGTCACGACGACCACCCCGATGTCGATCTCCCCGACGACGACCATCGCCTCGACCACCATGGTGGCCGAGTCCATCGCGCCGTTGTCCGTCGCGACTCCGCGAGTTGGGGATCGACTCGAGCACCTCGCTCGCGCTATCTCGCTCCTTGGGGTCGTCCTCGTGCTCGGACTGTCGTTCTTCTCGTTCGCGGTATTGCGATCCGGTGTCCCCGGCCCATTCGCACGAGTCGTGATGTCGGCCTCAGCGCTCGTCGGCGTGTCCGCGGTTATCGAGCTGGTGGCAGTCGCCGATCGCCTCGGCCTCAACGCGGCGGACGCGATCGGGGACCCGCTCGCCCGAGGCCCGGTCATCCGCCTCATCTTCTCGGTGCTCGTGGTGCTCGCCGGGCTCGCCGCTCGGGTCGCCCCAGCGTCGTCGACGGCCCCCCTCGTGGGGGCGGTGATCGGCGCGGTCTCCTTCGCGTTCGACGGCCATGCGGTGACGTTCGGGTGGCGGCCGCTCCACGCCGCGTCGTCGATGGCGCACGTCGTGACCGCCTCGGTGTGGGTCGGCTCGGTGATCGGTCTCGTCCTCATCGGTCGCCAGGAACCGGACGTGGCGAGGCGGGTGATCGTGCGACTCGGTCGGCTCCTGCCGATCACGGTCGGAGCGATCACGTTGAGCGGCGTCGTGATGGTGCTCATGATCCACGGTTGGTCGCTTGGCCTCGGTGACTCCGAGTGGGGGAGGACCCTGATCGTGAAGACCTCGCTCGTGGCGGTGGCCGGGCTCCTCGGTCTCAGGCATCACCTCAGGGGGCGCCGTGGCGCCTCGGTCGCGGGGGTGTCACTCTCGGCCGAGGCCATCGTGTTGGTACTCGTGCCGGTGATCACCGCCGCGCTTGTCGTCGCGATGCCGTGACCTTGCGTTCAGTTCGCCGCTCTACGAACCGCTGAAGGTCGACCACTAGGTTGGCCGTCATGTTCATCGACGGCGAATGGTGTGAAGCGGCTTCGGGTGGGCGTTTCGAGGTGACGGACCCGGCGACCGGTGAGGTCATCGGCGATGCCCCCGACGGTACGGCCGAGGACGCGGTGCGGGCGGTCGAGGCCGCTGATCGTGCGTTCGCCGGATGGTCGACGACCACCGCGAAGGAGCGAGCCGATCTGCTCTACGCAGCTTGGCAGTTGATGAACGACCGTGCGGAATCCCTTGCCGAGCTCATGACCCGCGAGCAGGGCAAGCCGCTGCGCGCCAGCCGCAACGAGGTCGCCTACGCCGGAGACTTCCTCCGTTTCTACGCCGAGGAGGCCACTCGGGTGACTGGGGAGTGGCTCCCGTCAGCGCGGGCCGACCAACGATTCTTGGTGCTCCGTCAACCCGTCGGTGTCGTTGGGATGGTGACGCCTTGGAACTACCCGATCTCGATGCTCACCCGGAAGATGGGTCCTGCTCTCGCCGCGGGTTGCACGCTCGTGCTGAAGCCCGCTGAGGCGACACCGCTGTGCGCTCGGGCCGTATTTGAGATCTTCGAGGAGGTCGGCCTCCCGGCCGGGGTCGCGAATCTCGTCACCGCTCTTGATCCGGTCCCGATCGGTGAGGTGCTCACCACCCACCCGGCCGTTCGAAAGATCACCTTCACCGGCTCGACGGCGGTCGGGCGGCGACTCGCCGGGGTGGCGGCTGGCAACCTCAAGCGCATCTCGGTCGAACTCGGAGGCCACGCCCCGTTCATCGTGTTCCCGGACGCCGACCCGGTACGGGCGGCGAAGGGAGCGGCCGCGCTCAAGTTCCTGAACGCCGGCCAGGCCTGTATCAGTCCGAACCGCCTCTATGTCGCCGAGTCGCACGCCGACGCCTTCATCTCCACCATGACTGAACGGGTTGGAGCGGTTCGCGCCGGCAATGGCTTCGCCGAGGGGGTCGGTGTCGGCCCCCTCGTGAACGAGGCGGCGGTCGCCAAGGTCGAGGCCCAAGTCGACGACGCGGTGGCCAAGGGTGCCGACGCGGTGGTCGGCGGTCACCGACTCTCCGAGGGCGAGTTCGCCGCGGGCCATTTCTTCGCGCCGACGCTGCTCACCGGGGTCGATGACTCGATGGCGATCTATCGGGAGGAGACCTTCGGTCCCGTCGCGCCGGTCATCACCTACGGCGACGTCGACCAAGTGCTCGAGTTGGCGAACGACACCGAGTACGGGTTGGCGGCGTACGTCTACACCCGGGATCTTTCGACGGCGATCCGAGCTTTCGAGGGTCTCCGATTCGGGATCATCGGCGTGAACGACGTCAACCCCACCGCCGCCTCGGCCCCATTCGGAGGCATGAAGGACTCCGGTATCGGTCGCGAGGGCAGCCACGATGGAATCGCCGAGTATCTCGAGACGAAACTCGGTGGATTCGCCGTCTGACACCCCTTCGAGGGTTTGGGACAGGCTCGGAACCGGCTGGTAGCCTCGGCGAACGATGTCGCTGTTCCTGCGCGATTACCTCAATGTCGTCTGGTTCGGCCTGGCGGCAGTCCTCGTGGCCGGTCTCCTCCTCGGTCTGGCTGCTGCTGTGCGCCCGTCGAATCCCACTCGCGAGAAGCTCATCGCCTACGAGTCTGGTGTCAATCCGGTCGGGATGGGCTGGTCGCAGAGCCAGGTTCGTTATTACGTCTTCGCGCTTCTCTTCGTGATCTTCGACGTCGAGGCGGTGTTCATCTTCCCGTGGGCGGCCTCAATCGAGCGCTACGGCGCCTTCGGCCTCATCACGATGCTCGCCTTCATCATCCTGTTGCTCGACGGTCTCGTGTACGCCTGGAAGCGGGGGTTGCTCCGATGGGTCTAGTTGACCGAGGGCGCATGCCCTCCCCCCTCACCAAGCTCCTCAACCTCGGTCGCTCCTATTCGATGTGGGTGTACCAGTGGGGTCTCGCCTGCTGCGCCATCGAGATGGGGGCCGCCTTTGGCTCCCCGAGGTACGACGTGATGCGCCTCGGCGTGATCCCCCTGCCGGCTAGTCCGCGGCAGGCCGACCTCGTGGTGATCTCGGGCACCGTGACCGACAAGATGGCTCCGGCGATCAAGCGCCTCTACGAGCAGATGCCCGAGCCGAAATACGTGATCTCGATGGGTTCGTGCGCCAACTGCGGCGGCCCCTACTGGGACTCCTATTCGGTCACCAAGGGCGTCGATCAGATCATCCCGGTCGACGTGTACGTGCCTGGCTGCCCTCCTCGGCCTGAGGCCTTGCTCGAGGGCGTCGTCCTCCTGCAGCAGCGCATCAAGAACGAGGACATGGCCGCCAAGTGGAGAGGTGAGGAGTTCACCTCGCTCCAGCGGACCGAGGCTGAGCGCGCCGCCGCGGAGCCGATCGTCGTCGGAGGTGGGCCCGTTGAGTGAGTCCACCGACACGGGCGCCGAGCCGACCGCTCTCGCCTCCGACACGCTGCGAGAGTCGATCGTCGATGCCCTCCGTGAGGCGATCGGCGACGATCTCCTCGAGTCGCATCTGATTCCGAACGACGACTTGTGGATCCGGGTCGCGGTATCGGCTTGGCGACGGACCGGAGAAGCGCTTCGCGAACAGGGCTTCGACTACTTCTGCTTCCTCTCAGCGATCGACTGGCTTCCGTCCCCCTTTGGTCGCGGTGAGGATGATCCCTCCGCCGAGCCCGATGAGGCCGAGACTGAGTCGAAGGAGATGACCCAGGGCTACGCCGGGGGAGCGACCCGTTTCCAGATGTTCGCGCGGGTGACCGACCTGCGTCGACACGTCGGCGTGACGCTCAAGGCCGATGTCGACGAGTCGATGGTGGTCGAGTCGTGGATCCCGGTGTACGCGGGAGCCAACTGGCACGAGCGGGAGACCCACGAGATGTTCGGCATCGGTTTCGCTGGGCATCCCGACCTCCGCAACATGTACCTTCCCGGCGATTTCGAGGGCTACCCGATGCGCAAGGACTTCCCGTTGCTCGCCCGGATGGTGAAGCCCTGGCCGGGAATCGTCGATGTCGAGCCGATGCCGGTCGAAGACGATGGTGAGGAGGCCGAATCATCATGACGATGCTCTCCGAGCGCCAGCAACTCTCGTACATCGCCTCTCAGGCGGCCGATGCTCGACTGAACGTCGAGCTCGAGACCGAGGGCATGACCCTCAACATCGGTCCGCAGCACCCGGCCACCCACGGCACCCTTCGCATCATCGCCCGGCTCGACGGCGAGCAGGTCATTTGGGCCGAGCCGTCAGCCGGCTACATGCACCGCGGTTACGAGAAGTTGACCGAGGTGCGCACCTTCCCGCAGGTGACCAGCCTCATCAACCGCATCGACTGGCTCGGGAGTTTCGCCAACGAAGTGCCCTTCATCCTCGCCGCCGAGAAGTTGATGGAGATCGAAGCCCCGCCTCGGGCGCAGCACATCCGAACCATCCTCTTCGAGCTCTCCCGGATCGCGAACGTCGGCCTCTTCCTCGGTGACCTCGGAGTGCAGATGGGCGCGATCACGCCGGTGTTCCTCGCCTTCCGCGACCGCGAGTACGTCCTCAACCTGATCGAAGGCGCGACCGGCGGTCGGTTCCATCCCAACTTCGACCGGATCGGCGGCCTGAAGGACGATCTGCCGCAGGGTTGGATCGACGAGACCCGTCAGGTGATGAAGAAGCTGCGGGGCTTCTGCGACGAGATCGAGGACCTGCTCTTCGGCAACGAGATCTTCCAGAGCCGCACCCGCGGTATCGGGGTCATTCCGGCCGATGTCGCTCGTCAGTACGGGCTGTCGGGCGCCAACCTCCGCGCCTCAGGCGTCGACTGGGACCTTCGGCGTGACCAGTCGCTCCCGATGGCCTGGGACAAGGTCGACTTCAAGGTGTGGACGCACCCCGATGGCGACTCCTGGGCACGCTGCTGGGTGCGCCTGCAAGAGGTCCGCGAATCAACGAAGATCGTCGACCAGCTCCTCGACACCATGCCGGCCGGTCCGGTCATGGCGAAGGTGCCGCGCATCATCAAGGTGCCCGAGGGCGAGGCCTGGGTATCGACGGAGAACCCCCTCGGGGAGATGGGCTACTACGTCGTCTCCAAGGGTGATCTCGGGCCGTTCCGGGTGAAGATCCGCTCGGCCTCGTTCAACAACATCTCAATCACCCCATGGGTACTCAAGGGTGTGTACGTGCCCGACATCATCACCATCCTCGCGAGCCTCTACTTCATCCTCGGGGACATCGACCGTTGATCGCCCAACTCGCTGTTGAGATCCCCTATTGGGGACAGTCGCTCCTGCGCGTCGTGGGCGGCCTCGTGGCCGTGCTGTTGCCGGCCGGAACGATCGTCTACCTCTTCCTCTTCAAGATGATGTCGTTCATGCAGAGCCGTCTCGGACCCATGGAAGCTGGTCCGTTCGGCTCGATGCAGCTCTTCGCCGAGGTCGGCAAATGGCTGCAGAAAGAGGACATCGTCCCCGAGAACGCTGACGCCCGCATCTACAAGATCGCTCCGATCATCGTCCTTGTGTCGACCTTCCTCCTCGTGGTGGTGATCCCGTTCGGGCCCGATGCTTGGTTCACGAACTTCTCGGCTGGGGTGTTCTACGCCCTGGCGATCGGCTCGGTCTCGGTCATCGGCATTCTCGTCGCGGGATGGTCGAGCGCGAACAAGTACTCGCTCCTCGGTGGGCTCCGCGCCGCTGGGCAGCTGATCGCTTACGAGCTGCCGATGGTGCTCGCTGTGGTCGGAGTGGTGATCCAGGCCGGATCGATGAACCTGCAGGACATCGTGATGGCTCAGAACACCGGCGAGATCTTCGGGTGGTCGGGAATCGGGTTCCCGTTCGTGCTCACCCAGTTCGTCGGCTTCCTGATCTTCATGATCGCCGTTCAGGCCGAGCTCACCCAGGCGCCGTTCGATATGCCGATCGCCGAGTCCGAGCTCGTCTCCGGGTACATGACCGAGTACTCGGGGTTCCGGTTCCTCATGTTCTTCATCGGTGAGTTCGCGACGGCGGGTGTCTTCGCGCTCATCGCGTCGGTGCTCTTCCTCGGCGGATGGGGCATCCCCTTCTCGTGGTTCGGTTGGGAGACCATCGATCAGGTCGACAACTGGATGAACATCGCGGGCCCGCTGATCATGTTCACCAAGATGATGGTGCTGACCGGCATCATCATGTGGGTCCGCTTCTCCTATCCGCGCTTCCGCGAGGACCAACTCCAGCGGTTCGCGTGGAAGGTGCTGATCCCCCTGTCCCTCGCCAACATCGCGGTGACCGCGATCGTGAAGGTGGTCGTCTGATGCCGAAACTCCCCGGTCTCATCAAGGGTCTCGGAGTCACGATGGGCACGCTGGTGCGCACCGTCAAGGACGGCGCGAACACCGTGCAATACCCGCACGCCAAGGAGAGCCCGCCCGTGCGGGCCCGCGGCGTCATCGCTCTTCGAGAGGACAACTGCACGGCGTGCATGCTCTGCGCGCGGTCCTGCCCGGACTGGTGCATCTACATCGAGGCCCACAAGCAACTCGCCCCACCGCGCCGCGCCGGCGGCAAGCCGCGTCAGGTGAATCACCTCGACCGCTTCGATATCGACTACGCGCTCTGCATGTACTGCGGGATCTGCGTTGAGGTGTGCCCCTTCGACGCCCTCTTTTGGAGCCCGGAGTACGAGTACTCCGAGCCGCGGATCGCCGATCTGCTCCACGACAAGACGAAGCTCGGCGAGTGGATGGAGACCGTGCCGGAGGCCCCCGCGCTCGAGGTTGGAGCGGAGAAGAAGAAGTGAGCGCTCTTCTCGCCTCCGAGGTGAACGTCGCCCAGAACGTCGGCTTCTACATCATCGCCGCGTTGATGGTGTACGGCGCTTTGCGTGTGGTGTCGACGCGCAACGTCGTGCACGCCGCGCTGTGGCTCGTCGTGGTGCTCGGTGGGGTGGCCGCCCAATACATCCTCGCCGCCGCTGAGTTCGTCGCGGTCTCGCAGGTGATGGTCTACATCGGGGCCGTGATGGTCCTCTTCCTCTTCGGCATCATGCTCACCCGCGCCACCATTGGCGCCGAGTCCGACCTGAACAACCGTGGATGGGGGATCGGCATCCCGGTCGCTGCGCTCCTCCTCGCCGTGATGGTGTGGGCGATCATCGACGAGTTCGGCTCGTCGATCATCGAGGAGCCGGCTCAGCCGATGCCGACGACCGCCCTCAGCGATGTGTTCCTCCGCGAGGGACTCGTCCCGTTCCTCGCGCTTTCGTTCGTCTTGCTCGCCGCCGCGATCGGCGCCATCGTCCTGGCGCGGAAGGACTGATCCCGGTGTACGCGGCCAACTTCTTGCTGCTCGGAGCCGTGCTGTTCTCGATTGGCGTGTTCGGGGTGATCGCGCGGCGCAACGCCGTGATGGTTCTCATGTCGATCGAACTGATCCTGAACGCGGTCAACATCAACTTGATCGCGTTCGCGTTGATGAACGACTCCGCCGAGGGGCACGTGTTCGCCCTCTACGTGATCGCCGTCGCGGCCGCCGAGGTCGGCGTCGGTCTGGCGATGGTGCTCATGATCTACCGCAACCGTCGATCGATCGCCCTCGATGAACTCTCGGAGATGCGCGGATGATGCTCGCCGCCTCCGCCTCAACGGGCTGGTTCCTTGAGAACGCCTTCCTCATTCCGCTGATCCCGGCGATCGGCTTCGCGATCATCATCGGCTTCGGCCGGCGCCTGCCGAAGGGTGGCAGCGAGGTGGGCATCGCCTCGATGGCCCTCTCGCTCGCAATTGCGATCGGAGCCACGGTGCAGTGGATCCAGCGGGTCGGTTCGGTCGACGAGGGCTCCGGAGAGCACGCGCTTGGCGGGGTGTTCGGGTTCGCCCGAAGCGTGTTCCCGACGGCCACCGAGGGTGGCCACGGTGGCGAGGCGTATGTGGAGCCCGTGATCCGGTCGTGGACCTGGTGGCAGTCGGGGGGCCTCGAGTTCGGCCTTGGTCAGCACATCGACGGCCTCGCCGTGATGTTGTTGCTGCTCGTCGCGTTCATCTCGCTCCTCGTGCAGATCTTCTCGACCGAGTACGTCGCTGGTGATCGTCGGTATACGCACTTCTTCGCGGCGTTGACCCTGTTCTCGGCGGGCATGCTCGTCATGGTCTTGGCCGAGAACATGATCCAGCTGATTCTCGGCTGGGAGATCATGGGTCTCTGCTCGTTCATGCTCATCGGTCACTGGTGGGAGGAGGAGGCGAACTCGCGCGCAGCGCTGAAGGCCTTCTTCACCGTCCGGGTGGGCGACATGGGGCTGCTCGTCGGCACCGCCGTGATCTTCTTCGGCGCGAACCAGTGGGCGGTCGAGAACGGTTCCAACGGCTTCTCGATCCAGGCGATCTCCGGTTGGGCGATGTCGGGTGAGGCCTCCACCAGCGTGCTCTTCTGGGGCGCGGTGGCGCTGTTTATCGCCTGCATTGGCAAGTCGGGCCAGTTCCCGCTCCACACCTGGCTCCCCGACGCGATGGCCGGACCGACCCCGGTGTCGTCGCTGCTGCACTCCTCGACGATGGTGGTCGCTGGCGTCTTCTTGGTGGCCCGGTTGTACCCGGTCTTCTACACCGGCTTCGATATCGGCGGCACGAACGTGAACCTGATCGCCGTGATCGGGGCTATCACGATCGTCATCGCCGCGGCGTTGGCCTTCGTGCAGAACGACATCAAGAAGGTGTTGGCCTACTCGACGGTGTCTCAGCTCGGCTACATGATGCTTGGGCTCGGGGTGGGCGCCTGGCTGCCCGCCGTGTTCCACATCTTTACGCACGCCTTCTTCAAGTGCTGTCTGTTCCTCGCCGCCGGCTCAATCAGCCACTCGGGCTCTCACCACTCCTTCGACATGAAGAAGGACATGGGCGGGCTGTGGCGCAAGATGCCGATCACCGCCGGGTCGTGGATGATCTCGACGGCGGCGCTGTGCGGTGTCCCGTTCTTCTCGGGCTTCTTCTCGAAGGACGAGATCATCGACAACGCCCACAACAACGGGTACACGTTCTTCTATTACGTCGGTCTGGTGGGTGCTGCGATGACCGCGGCGTATATGACCCGTGCCACCTACCTGACCTTCTTCGGCACGGCCCGCGGGGCGGCTGCTGGGGAGCATCACGACGAGCACGAAGCCCACGACACCGCGGCGCATCACGATGATCACGACGCGGACCATGGCGCTCACGGCGCCGACCACCACGGAGCGCACGCCGGCCCGCATGAGTCACCGTGGCGCATCACCGCGCCGCTCGTGATCTTGGCCGCCCTCGCGATCGGCTCTGGCTACCTGAACGCGCCGGCGGTGGGAACGCATTACTTCACCGACTGGGTGGAGCCCCGCGGGGCAGCGGTCGAACTCGACGGCTACGCCTCCGATGAGGGGCACTCCGAGGCACTCGGCCTCGCCGCGCTACCGCGAGCCGAGGAGGGCTACTCCGAGGGGTGCGGTTACACCGACCCGTCCCCGGGAACCGTCTGCTACGCGCCGAAGCTCAACCATGCGGAGTTCTCCTGGGGTAAGGCGGCGCCGTCGATCATCCTGGTCGCGTTCGGAATTGGCATCAGCGCTTGGCTCTCCCTCGGAGTGTTTGGCGGGCGCCGCAACCCGTTCGTCGGGCTGACCCGACGGTTCGCCCCCGCGCGTTGGATCCACACCCTGCTGGTGCGCAAGTACTTCCTCGACGATCTCTACGAGCGCGTCATCGTCCGTTCGGTGGCCCACCCGATCTCGAAGGCGGCCTACTGGGTGAACCAGAACATCCTCGATGGCGTGGTCAACGGCGTGGGCAAGTCGGGTCGCTCCGCGGGCGACTGGGTCTACCGAAACGTCGACCAGCGTGTGGTCGACGGGGCAGTGAAGGCCTCCGGGGTGGTCGCGAGTGAGTCCGGTCATGCCCTGCAACCGATCCAATCCGGTCGTGTCAATCAGTACGGCGCGCTGCTCTTCGGAGCGGCGACCGTCGGCGCGATCCTCCTCATCCTCCTCAACATCTAAGGCAACCGAAGGGTCTTCGATATGCAGACACTCACCAACGACAACTGGCTTCTGACCGTCGGGACGTTCCTGCCACTCGTCGGCGTCGCGTTGATGATGTTCGTCCCGGCTTCGGACGAGCGCGCCCACAAGCAGATCGGCATCGTCACCTCAGCGGCGACGCTCGCGGTCGGCATCTGGACGCTGCTCCGATTCGACTTCGACCAGAGCGAGAAACTGCAGTTCTTCGTCGATAGCGAATGGATCACCGTCATCCACTCGAACTACACGATCGGCCTCGATGGCATCAGCTTGCCGCTCTACGTCCTGTCGATGGCCGTGACCCTGCTCGTCATGATCTACACGTGGGACAACATGCCCGACGCTGGGAACCCGAAGTCATTCATCATGTTGATGCTCGTGCTGCAGGTCGGTATGGCGGGCTCCTTCATCGCTCAGGACCTCATCCTCTTCTTCGTCTTCTTCGAGGTGGTCCTCCTGCCGATGTACTTCATGATCGGCGTGTGGGGAGGCGAAGATCGCCAGTACGCCTCGCTCAAGTTCTTCCTCTACACGATGTTCGGATCGGCGTTGATGCTGGTCGCCTTCCTCGCCCTGTTTTTCCAGACCGGGGCCGAGTCGTTCTCCTTCCACCATCTCGCCGAGGCCGGCGCGCTGATCGACCGCGATGTGCAGGTGTGGATTTTCGCCGGCATGTTCATCGGCTTTGCGGTGAAGGTGCCGATGTTCCCGTTCCATACCTGGCTGCCCGACGCACACACCCAGGCGCCGACGCAGGGCTCGGTGATCCTGGCGGCCATCCTGCTGAAGCTCGGCACCTACGGTTTCGTCCGCATCGCGATCCCGATGCTCCCGCAGGGCGCGAAGGCCTGGGCGCCGGTCATCGGCATCCTCGCGGTGATCGGCATCATCTACGGCGCGCTTGGATGCCTCGCTCAGACCGACATGAAGCGCCTCATCGCCTTCTCATCGGTCGCGCACATGGGATTTGTCATGCTCGGCATCTCGACGCTCACCGAGTTCGGTATCAATGCCGCCCTGTTCGGCATGGTCGCCCACGGTCTCATCACCGGGATGCTCTTCTTCCTCGCTGGATCGGTGAAGCACCGCTACCACACCCTCGAGATCAACCGCCTCTCGGGAATGCTCATCCAGATGCCGCGCCTCGGCTGGATCCTCGGCTTCGCGGCCATGGCCTCGCTCGGCCTCCCCGGCCTCGCCGGGTTCTGGGGCGAGTTCCCGGCGATCCTCTCGGCGTACAACCCGAACTTTGGTCTCGACGTCACCCTGTACCGCACGCTCATGGTGATCGCGGCGCTCGGAACGGTGCTCGCCGCCGCCTACCTGCTGTGGCTTTACCAGCGCACCGCTTTCGGTCGTCCAAACCCCGAGTTCGCCGGAACACACTCGGTTGGGGCCGCCGCGGCCGACGACCACCACGGCGCCGATATCCACGACGTGACCCCGATCGAATGGATCGCTTGGACTCCGTTCCTCATCGCGATCGTCGTGTTCGGCGTCTACCCGCAGCTGATGTTCGGTGTGATGGACCCGGCGGTTACCGCCCTCGTTGAGCGGGTCGGAGCCGGCATCCCGTGATCACCGCCCTCTTGGCCCAGGCCTGGCAGGCCCCGACGATCGACTGGCACGCGATCGCCCCCGAGCTCGTACTCGTGGCTGGCATCAACCTCGTGCTCTTCATCGACCTGTGGCTCGACGAATCGAAGAAGTGGGCTATGGCCACCCTGTCCGGGATGGTCCTCCTCGGCGCTTTCGTTCCGGTGGTCACCCTCGCCGTAGTCGGCGGCGATGTCCGCGACGCGATCTTCGACGGCCGCTACATGATCGATGAGTACGCGCTGGTGCTGAAGGGCCTTTTCCTGCTCGTCGGCTACGTCGTGGTGCTCATGAGCCAGACCGAACTCGAGGAGGGCGGCTACTACCAGGGTGAGTTCTACGTGCTCCTGCTGGTCAGCGTGCTCGGCATGGTGATGATGGCCTCGAGCCGCGACCTGCTCTCGGTGTTCGTCGCCCTCGAACTGCTCTCGATCCCGGCCTACATGATGGCCGCTTGGCGTAAGCGCGACCCGAAGTCGAACGAAGCCGGCGTGAAGTACTACCTACTCGGGGTCTTCGCCTCAGGCGTGCTCCTCTACGGCATGAGCCTCCTGTATGGCACCACCGGCACGACGAAGTTGACCGAGATTGGCGCTGCCCTCGCCATCGGCGATCCGAGCGTCATGCAGGTGCTCGCGGTCGTGCTCGTAATCACCGGCTTCGCCTTCAAGATTTCCGCGGTGCCCTTCCACACCTGGGCTCCCGACACGTATCAAGGGGCGCCCACCCCGGTGACCGCCTTCCTGTCAGTGGCGTCCAAGGCCGCTGGGTTCACCGCCCTGCTCACCGTGCTCTACCTGGGTTTGTACGGCGCGACTGGGGTGCACGAGCCCTACATCTGGGTGCTGGCCGCCCTCACGATGACCATCGGCAATGTCGTCGCCCTGCGGCAGACCAACATCGTCCGCATGCTCGCCTACTCCTCGGTGAGCCAGGGTGGGTTCATCCTCATGCCGCTCGCGGTCATGGCCACCGATGCCGCCGAGTCGGCCTTGCGCGCCGTGGTGATCTACCTGCTCATCTACGCCTTCTCGAACCTCGGCGCGTTCTGCGTGATCATGGCCGTGGCGCGAAAGACGCGCAGCGGCGAGATCTCCTCGTTCGGCGGCTTGATGGGCTACGCCCCTGGCCTCGGTGTGCTGATGACGGTCTTCCTCGCCTCCCTCGCCGGCATCCCGCCGCTCGGTATCTGGATCGCGAAGTTGCAGTCGTTCCGGGCCCTGATCGACGCCGGTTCGACCGCGGCCTATGCCCTCGCTGTGATCGCCGCGGTCAACACCGTGATCGCAGCCGCCTACTACATGCGTGTGCTGCGCCAGATCTGGATGGCTCCGGCCCCCGATGGCGACACCAGCCCGGTCGTGGTGCCTCCGCCGATTCGGCTGGCCCTTGCGATCACCGCTGGTGGCACGGTGGTGCTCGGCATCCTTCCGGGTCTTGTGCTCCGCTTCGCCGACCTCCCCGACCTGACCGGCGCTCTCGGGTTCTGATTCGATGGCCTCGGGGCCGATGCCCTTCGAGGCCTTCATGGCCGAGGCCCTCTATGGGCTCGGCGGGTTCTATACCTCCGGTGGCCGGGCTGGTCGACGAGGTGACTTTCTCACCTCCCCGGAGGTAGGTCCGCTCTTTGGAGCGGTGATCGCCAGATTCCTGGACGCCGAGTGGCGTCGCCTCGGTCGACCCGACACGCTCGTGGTGCACGAGGTGGGCGCTGGTCCTGGCACGCTCGCGCGGACGGTGCTCGCGGCTGAGCCGGACTGTCGCGACGCTCTCGACTACGTCGCTGTGGAACTCTCGGGGAGTCAGCGAGGCTCGCATCCCGAAGGCATCAGATCACGCGGCGAACTCCCCGATGGTCGCCTCGAGGGTGTGGTGCTCATGAACGAGTTGCTCGACAACTTGCCGTTTCGCCTCGCAGTTCACGATGGCGCCTGGCGAGAGGCGTTCGTCGACGCGCAGGGAGATGAGGTGCTCTCCGCCCCGTTCGATCCGGTGCCCGCCGTGTTGCCTGCCGATGCGGCGCTCGGCGCGCGTGCGCCACTCGTCGACCGCGCGGCGACGTTCCTCAGCGACACGATCGAACGACTCAACGGCGTGCTCGTCGCCATCGACTACTTCGCGCCGACCACCGCGGGCCTCGCATCGAGGCCCTGGCGCGAGTGGTTACGCACCTACGCCGGGCATGAGCGCGGCCGTCACTATCTCGCCGAACCCGGCGCCCAGGACATCACCTGCGAGGTCCCCCTCGACCAACTGCCCGAACCAGAGGCGCTCCGAACGCAGGCGCAGTGGCTCGAACTCCACGGGATCACCGGGTTGGTCGACGAGGGTCGTCGGTTCTGGGAGGAGCACGCCTCCGCTCCCGACCTGACCGCGCTGCGGATGAGGTCGCGGATCTCCGAGGCCGAGGCGCTTACCGATCCGAGCGGACTCGGTGCCTTCCTCGTCGCCGAGTGGCGAGGTCGCGCCTGACCGGCCGGGGAGGCGTCCCGGAGCGTGCTCTATTGTCGGGGGCGACCAACGGGAGGCGAACATGACCGAGCAACCGACAGGCCACGACGCGATCGACTCGTTCTCGAACGAGAACCGCACGTTTCCTCCCCCCGCTGAGTTCGCTGCCGCCGCGCGCGTCAGCGATGGGAGCCTCGCCGCCGAGGCTGATTCCGATCCGGAGGCGTTCTGGGCCCGTCAGGCCCGCGAGTTGATCGACTGGCAAGTGCCGTTCGAGTCGGTGCTCTCCTGGGACCTGCCGAACGCTCGTTGGTTCGACGGAGGTCGCCTCAACGTCGCCGAGAACTGCCTCGACCGTCATGTTCGAGCGGGCCTCGGCGACCGGGTGGCGATCCACTGGGAAGGTGAGCCGGGAGACACCCGCACGATCTCCTACTCCGACCTGCTCGACGAGGTGTCGAGATTCTCGAACGTCCTCCGGTCGCTCGGTGTCGGTCGGGGTGACCGGGTCAACATCTACTTGCCGATGATCCCAGAGGCCGCGGTCGCGATGCTCGCCTGCGCCCGAATCGGCGCGGTGCACAGCGTGGTGTTCGGAGGGTTCTCCTCTCAGTCGCTGATCGATCGCATCAACGACGCCGAGGCGAAGATGCTGATTACCGCCGATGGCGGTTATCGGCGTGGTGAGGTGTTCCCGCTGAAGCCCGCCGCGGACGAGGCGCTTGGTGCAACCCCGTCGATCGAGAACGTGGTCGTCGTGCGGCGCGGCGGCAACCCGGTCGACATGGTCGAGGGTCGCGATCACTGGTACCACGACCTGATGGAGGGTGCCTCGGCCGATTGCCCACCCGAGCCGATGGAGTCCGAGGACTTGCTCTTCCTGCTCTACACCAGCGGCACGACTGGGAAGCCGAAAGGGATCATGCACACCACCGCTGGGTACCTGACCCACGTGACCTACACCCACCGGTACGTGTTCGATCTTCGCCCTGAGAGCGACGTCTACTGGTGCACCGCTGACGTCGGTTGGATCACCGGCCACTCCTACATCGTCTACGGGCCCCTCTCGAACGGATGCACGCAGGTCATGTACGAGGGGGTGCCGAACCATCCCGGCAACGACCGGTTCTGGGACATCGTCGAGCGATATGGCGTCACGATCTTCTACACCGCTCCAACGGCGATCAGGACGTTCATGAAGTGGGGCGCTGAGGAACCCGCCCGTCACGACCTCTCGTCGCTTCGACTGCTCGGCACGGTGGGGGAGCCGATCAACCCCGAGGCGTGGATGTGGTACCACGAGCACATCGGCGGAGAACGCTGCCCGATCGTCGACACGTGGTGGCAGACGGAGACCGGCGGGATCATGATCAGCCCGCTCCCGGGCTCGACGACCACCAAGCCCGGTTCGGCGACCTTCCCGTTGCCGGGGGTCGGCATGGAGGTGGTTGACGACGAGGCGAACCGGGTCGAGCATGGCGGCGGGTACCTCACGCTGACTCGACCCTGGCCGGGGATGCTCCGCGGCATCTGGGGTGACCCAGAGCGGTTCCGCGAGACCTACTGGAGTCGCTTCCCGGGGCGTTACTTCGCGGGTGACGGCGCGCGACTCGATGACGACGGTTATGTCTGGTTCCTCGGCCGAGTCGATGACGTCATGAATGTGTCGGGCCACCGGATCTCGACCACCGAGGTCGAGTCCGCGCTCGTCTCCCACCCGTCGGTGGCGGAAGCAGCCGTCGTCGGGGCGAGCGACGCGACCACCGGACAGGCGATCTTCGCCTACGTGATCGCTCGAGGTGGGGCCGAGGTCGATGTCGATGCGCTCCGCGCTCACGTTGCGAACGAGATCGGTGCCATCGCGAAGCCGAAGGCGATCTTCGTCACTCCCGACCTCCCGAAGACCCGTTCAGGCAAGATCATGCGGCGGCTGCTGCGCGATGTCGCCGAGGGCCGGAACCTCGGTGACACGACGACCCTGGCCGACGCGAGCGTGGTCGGCGAGCTGCAGCGCCGCGCCTCCGAGGCGTCCTCGGAGGACTAAACCGGTCAGTCGCGGAAGTTCTGGAACTGGAGGGGGATGCCGAGATCGGCCCCCTTCAAGAGGGCGATCACCGCTTGGAGGTCGTCGCGCTTCTTGCCGGTCACCCGAACCGACTCACCCTGGGTCTGGCTGGACACGCCCTTCGGCCCCCCCGACTTGATGAGTTTGTTGATCTCCTTCGCCTTCTCCGAGGAGATGCCCACCTTGATCGTCACGACCTGACGGACGGTGTTCTGCGAGGCCTCGGCGACGTCGCCGTAGTCGACGCCCTTCAGCGAGACGCCTCGCTTCACAAGGCGCTCCTCGAGCACCAGGCGCAGGGCGGCGAGACGGTCCTCGCTGACGGTCTGAAGGGTGAGGACCATGTCGTTCTGCTCGATGGTCGAGTTGGTGTTCTTGAAGTCGAAGCGGGTGGACACCTCGCGCTGGGCCTGATCGACCGCGTTGCGAACCTCCTGCGCATCGACCTCGGAGACAACGTCGAAACTCGGCATGGAGGGCAGGGTACCCGGGTGGGATCGGTCCGACAGCCGGTACCATCGCGGAGCGACTCGACGAGTCGACACCAGGGTCGGTGCCCGAGCGGCCAAAGGGAGCAGACTGTAAATCTGCCGGCATTGCCTTCGGAGGTTCAAATCCTCCCCGGCCCACACAATCGAGATGTGACTGCTTCGGCTCCGCCGGAACAGCCCAACCCCATGACGACCCGGCCGGAGCAATCCGACCGGGTCGTCGTGATTCCGGGTTAGAGCACGAGTTGCATGACGGCGACGTCGAGCCAGCGGTTGAACTTGCGGCCCACCTGACGCTCGATGCCGACCAATTCGAACCCGCAGGCCGCGTGGAGGGCCCGCGACGCGGTGCCCGAGGCCTCAATTCGCGCGACGACACTGTGGAACCCTGACTCCTCGGCGATTCCGCAGACCCGCTTGAGCAGGAGGGAGCCGACCCCACGGCCGTGGGCGGATCGGTCGACATAGACCGAGTCCTCGACGGTGGTGTTGTAGGCAGCACGTTCCTTGTATCGCGAGAGGGCGGCGAATCCGAGCACACCGTCGGGCCCCTCAGCGACGATCGCGCTGAAGGCTCCCGATCGGTCCTCGATCCAACGTTCCTGCTCAGCGAGCGACCGCGGCACCAGGTCGAAGGTGGAGACCGTATTCACGACCTCGTGGTTGTAGATCTCGGCGATCCGGGCGGCGTCGGCCACCGTCGCGAGGCGTATCCCTGGAGGCTGCTCAGGCACCGGGCGGAGGGTAGCGGCGTCACGCTCGCAGCGAGTGGGGCCCGGGTGGGAACCGTTGAGCGACCGATACACTTCCCGACCGGTCGTGGCCAGCCACGTCCAGCGCCCTCTTAGCTCAGTCGGCAGAGCACAGCCATGGTAAGGCTGGTGTCGTGGGTTCGATTCCCACAGAGGGCTCGACCAGACGGTCGATCCCCGGATCGGCCGGGGCAAGCCCCGGCGGCGTAGCTCAGTTGGTCAGAGCATCCGGCTCATAATCGGAAGGTCATCGGTTCGATCCCGATCGCCGCTACGACAACCTGTCAATACAACACCTCGGAGAAGGAAGAGAAATGGCGAAGGCGAAGTTCGAGCGTACGAAGCCTCATGTGAATATTGGGACGATGGGTCATATTGACCATGGGAAGACGACGTTGACGGCGGCGATTTCGAAGACGTTGTCGGATCGTGGGTTGGCTG
>Ga0208785_1000450_pt1 | contig 18363 bp, 22 predicted proteins | sample DEB08_DNA_2_FD_185499 | JGI IMG/M metagenome (GOLD analysis project Ga0208785, IMG submission 185499) | Aqueous microbial communities from the Delaware River and Bay under freshwater to marine salinity gradient to study organic matter... | ecosystem: Environmental > Aquatic > Marine > Coastal ...
CGCCGCTGAGCTAGCGGAAGCCGCCCCCCGCTACCTGTTCCAGTATCACGGCGGGTCGAGCTACGCCGGATTCGGAAACCCTGAGCCCGCCGATTCCCTGGACGATATCCGCTGGACGATGGAGCGCCGGGACGGCGGGGATAGTTACTACCCCTGCACCGAAGGCGCGTCCGCTTGGATCTACGCCGTGAACGGCGACCTGCCCGGGCTGCTCCAGCACCTTCAATCCGGCGATCCCTACCCTGATCGGGTCGCGACGGTCGGCCCCCGTGGCGGCGTCCGCATCGAGCGGGCCTGAACCCCTTCCCACTAGCCCCTAGCCCCTTTCCACCATGGCAACCCTAACCCTCCAACCCATCGCATCCTGGGCCCATCGCGGCCGCCTCGATTCCCTTGGCCGCACCCTTGTCGGAACGACCCGCGCCGGGGTCGAATGGTGGGCCTCCGCCGACCGATTCGAGGCGATGCGGGACCGATTCGACCTGCGCGAGTGCCTCGTTGAGCGCGGGCTCACGCAAGATATATGGGGCGACTGCACTCCCTACGGTCCCTGTCCCTGCACCGAGTGCCGCATCCTGCGGGCCGAGCGCGCCTAACCCCTACCCTCCCACCTAACCCTAGCCCCTTTCCACCGATGCGAAGCCTCCGCGAAACCGATCCGACCATCCTCCGCGCCTTCCGTGGCGTGTCTCTCCGCGATCTTCAGAACCTCTACTCTAACGGGACGCACGCGCTCTGGAACCCTGAGGAGTCCGAATGGGTGCCCCCGGCTTGGCAGACTGCCGCCCGGCTTGGATTCGTCCGGACGCACGCGCTCCTTGCCCTCCGGAAGTCTCACAGCGGGCTTGGGTGCCTCCGCGCTCGCGACTAGCTCCCCCCGGAACGGGGGCCGAATCCCCCGGCACGCTACGCTAGCGCGTCGCCCCCTGTTTGATGGGGGCCAGCGGCCCACGGACGGGCGCGCCTAACCCCTAGCCACACTTTCCACCGATGCTAACTAGAACCGACTACACCGACGCCCGTTCCCGTGGGTTCCGCCCGCGCATGATCCGCAGATGGGTTGAACTATGGAACGCTTGGGAGGCAGAGCGCGAGGCGGGCCGCGTGCGAATCCTCGCCTGCCCGGATCCGTGCTTCTCCGATTGCACCGATTGGGAGGGCTTTCGGGACGAGCCGGGAGCCAACCTGCGAGCCCTCGCACGAATGGAGAAGGAAGAAGCCCGGCGCGTGGAGGACTACGGTGCTTGGGGATTCGTCGCGCAGGTGCGAGCGTGCCCATTCGACGAGTGGACCGAGGTTGATTCCATCTGGGGGATCGTTCCAGAGCGGTTCCTCCCGCTGGGGGCGGGAGTCCAGCGGGCCAGCATGGAGAGCTACATCCTCGAACTAGGCCGATTCGAGGAGCCTTCCCGCTGCGGATGCGAATGGGACCTGCTCCATGCGGCCCTGCACGAATTGAACCTCTGTGGGGAGGGCCAGTAGCTCCCGGGAGGGCGTCGAGTGACCCGAAGGGGAGCGGACCTCCCCGCACCTAGCCCCACGCTAGGCGTCGGCTCCTGCGAGGATGGAGCCCCTAGGCCCACGGACGGGCACTAACCCTAGACCCTAACCCCTTTCCACGATGCAACCGACTAACCCCGAGACCATCCTGCGCGACGCTATCGCGCTCCTCCCCTCCGCTCCTCCCCGCACGGCGCGCCCGAATACGGTCGTGGTCTGGGAAGGACCCAGCCCCATCGACGGGGCGCCGATTGTGGCGGTTCTCTCCGGGCTAGTGTCCCCAAGCTCCAATCGCAAGACGGGCCCGATGCTGCAGGTTTCCATCCTGCGGGCGGATATGGACGCCATGGAGGCGTCCCGAGCCGGTGCGGACCGTAGCATCTGCGGGGATTGTCCCCTGCGGTGGGCGACCGGCGGCGGGTGCTATGTGAACCTCGGGCAGGCTCCCCTCTCACAATCGCGAGCCTACCTGCGGGGATCCTATCCCCGGGCGGACCTGGAGGTCGTGCGCCGTCTGGTAGCGGGAAAGGCGGTGCGCCTCGGATCCTACGGGGATCCCGCCATGCTCCCCCTGCAGGTGCTGCGCGCCCTTACGGATACTGCGCGGGTCTGGACGGGTTACACGCACCAATGGCGGACCTGCGCGCCGGAGTATGCCGATATCCTCATGGCCTCAACGGATACGGTCGCGGACCGCATGGCTGCCACGGCGCTGGGTTGGCGGTACTTCGGGCTCGCGTCCGATCCTACGGATGCCCCCGGCGACGCCATCGAATGCCTCGCGGATGCCAAGGGGATAGCGTGCATCGATTGCGGGCTGTGCGCTGGCAATGCGCGAGCGGGTGCTAGGTCTATCCTGATCCGCCCCCATGGGGCGCGTTCTAAGCGTGCCCTCATGACCGCCGGGGGGGAGGTGAAGCCGTGAGTACCACCAACACCGACCCCGCCACCAGCAACCGACTTCGCAATCTGCGGCTCGCCGCGCTCATCGAGAGCTGGCTCCAAGACGAGAGCCGAGAAGACGAGCGCATCGGCCCCTTGCTCGATCAGTTCCTGGCCGAGAACCCGATCCGCGTCGGCGTCCACCTAGCAGCAGCCACCTCCAGCCACACCGAGGAGGTGCAGCCGTGACCCTCACCCCCACGCTCCACCCGGACCTCCTCCGTCTCCTCTCGGACGCCTCGGACGCGCTGCTGCTGGCGGCGCTGGGGAAGGGTGACCCTGAGACGGAGGCCAAGCTCGCGGGGAAGCTAGAGCGGCTGATCGACCGCCACGGCGGGCGCACCTGGGAGGCTTCCCCGAACGGGGAGGCGCTGGGCGCTGGCGCTAGTGTACCTGCGGAGGGGATCCTGATCCGATGCTCCGAGTGTGGCGCGGTTGCCCGCGTGTATCACCTCGACTGGACGGCCCTCACCTGTAACAACTGCGAGTTCATGCTCGCCCTGCGGGACTGGACCCGCGCTTGACCCTAACCCTGAGACCTTTCCGATGATCCACCTCGATACTCCCGACGACCTAACCCCCGAGGAAGCCGCTCGAATCCAAGAGCGCCTCGACACCATGCGCGAGTGGGGCTCCGACCTCACCATGTCCGAGATCATGCAAGAGATCGCCCGCGCTGGCGGGTGCGAGCATGACCCAACCTCGCATCCTATGGCCCCGCGATTTGTGCGCCCCGATGCCGAGGAGGTGAAGCGATGAAGCCCTGCCGCTGCCTGCCCCCGGTGGAGGACCCGCGCTTCCGCGCCTACCTCGCCACAGGAGGCATGGGGATCTACTCGCCCGGCCATACCGTCGAGGAAGCGATACGCAACCTCGCGCGGCACGCCAAGAGAGATCGTATCCCTCGGCGCTCCTGGGCCGATGCTTGGGTCGAGGACATGCGCGGAAAGCTAGTGCGCGAGGATGCTCTAGCTGAGTTGCTGGAGGTGCAGCCGTGATCCGCCTCCTCCTAACCCTCCTCGCCCTCGCGTCCCCGGTGCTGGCGGACAATGCCTCCGACGCGATCAAGCGCAAGGACGGCGCGGCCCACGCCGCCCAGTTCGAGGACGCGGTGCGCGTCAATATCCGCCCGGAGCTACGGGCCAAGCTGGCCCCGATTGTGGCTGCTATCCGACACGCCGAGAACGGACGCGCGGGGCGCGAGTACGGGGTGTTGCACCCTAAGGCCCTGGGCAAGTCGTACCGGACTCAAGCGGGCTGGTGCGCGGCCACGGTGCAGAAGCACTATGACCGCTGGACCAAGGCCGGGAAGAAGGGGGACTTCTTGGAGTCCCTGGCCCGGCGCTACTGCCCGGTAGGTGCGGACAATGATCCGACCGGGCTCAACAAGCATTGGCTGAAGAATGTGACCGCGTGGACCCGGAAGATCGAGGGGGTGAAGTGATGAACATTGGAGACCTGAACCGGATCCTAGAGGCGCACGCTATGTGGCTGGAGTATGGGAGCCCAGAGGGGAAAAAGGCCAACCTGTTTGGGGCCGACCTGCGAGACGCCCAACTTGCTGGTGCCGACCTTGAAAGCGCCCATTTCCAGATGGCCTGCCTTCGCGGAGCCAACCTGCGCGGGGCTGACTTGAGGTGGGCCTACTTGGAATCTGCCGACCTTCGCGGAGCGGATCTGCGCGGAGCCAACCTCTTCTTCGCCTGCCTTGAAGGTGCCCAACTCGAAGGAGCTGACTTCACCGGGGCCAAGTTCGCAGACGGCTGGAAGATCGTGAGGGACGACGATGGCGAGACGATGGAAGAGTCCGAGGAGTCCGAGGAGTCCGACGAACCCGACGAACCCGACGAACCCGAGGACTCCGATCTCGCGGAGACCATGCTGGCGATCCTGCGGCTGCTGAAGAAGTTGCAGAAATGACCCCCCCTCTCGGCTGGGCCTGCGGCTGCGGCTGCGGGTCCTCAAGCGGGGATGCCCCCCCGTCCTGCCCGTCCTGCGGGTTCCCGTTTAGCTTCTTCGACCTCGACTAACCCCCTAACCCCCTCTCCCCCCATGACTGACCTGACCCTAGTGGTGCGCTCTATTGAGCGGAACTACGGATTCGTGCGCGAGCATGAGGCCCGCGTCCTGGCGCTGCACAATGAGACGCGGCTGCTGCCCGTGCTGGTGCGGTTCTCGAACTGCCGCTTCACCTGTAGCGCGCAGGACTTGGACTTCATGCTGTCGCTGTTCGACCGTCACCTGGGCGACCATGTGTATCTCCGCGATATGCAGGTGAACCTCGACGAGTTGGAGCGTCTGCACCATCTCTATCTGGACGAGCGGTATCGTGAGCGGTGCCAAGATGCCTGAGACAGCAGAGCAAAAGCGCAGGCGTCGGCTAGAGGCTTGGCGCAATGGCACCCAGGTTCCGGGCTTCGCTCCGGGGACTGCGCCGATGATCCTATGGCCTGCCCAGCGGCAGCGTGCGGACGAGACGCTGGCCGTGGAGAACCTGCGGCGTGCCTATCATGCTTGGCGCGGTAAGCGGAGGGGCTCCCGGTGATCGTGGGCATCCTGATTGTGGTGGTGGGGATGCTTTACTGTTGGACCTTGTGCGCGGCTGCTGGCCGATCCGAACGATGAACGAACGAGATCTCTACATGGGGGCGCGACTGACGCCCAAGGCAATCCTCACCTGCTGCCTGTTCTGGGCGGCGCTGGCCTTCCCTGCGATCTGGCTGCTGGAGTGGTTGTTCTCATGACTCAGCGACGGCGCACCCGATACCAGAAGAGGGGCGGCTGGCGTCCTGGGCTTGGCAACCCTGGGCTACCGGATCACCTGAAGCGGAACAAGCAGACCAAGGTCACTTGGACCGATGAAGAGTACGCCCAACTGAACCGTGGCGTGGCCCACTTCGGGTTCCACAACCGCGCCGAGTTCGTGCGCCATGCAGCCCTGGAGCTGGCGACCAGGGGCATCCAAGGGCTGTAGACTACCGACTGCTGGCCGCGTGTTTGTGGAAAGGCGCGTGGTCAGTCGATGCGGCGGAGGGTTAGCCGACCGCATCACTCAGAGGGGCTTCCGCGACGGCGGGGGCCCCTCACCTTATTGGTCGGAGCGGACGGCCTGCGCTGCTGCGATGGCCTCGTCCACGCTCTCGACGATGGCGACCTGCCCACGCCAGGACTCATGCCATGCGGCCTCATCGGGGGTGAGCTTGCGTGCGGAGGGAGGCTTGTTGCCGTCCTTGATCTCCAGCAAAAGGTTGGTGCCCCGCACTCCGCAGAGGAGGTCGGGGCACCCTTTGCCTACGGTGTGAAGGGGCTGCACGCTAACCCCGACCGCCCGTAGTGCTGCGACGATCTCGCTCTGGTTGGAATCAACCCTCGCCGCTCTCCTCATGCTCCAGACGGTACTGCTTGGCGAGAGGCGCGGCAAGATTGAGGAGTTCGTCCGCGCCTGCGATGGCCTCGCGCTTCTCGTCCCGCGCCTCGATGTTCTTGTACGCATCGAGGAAGCGGGCCCGGAGTGCGACGAGTTCGCCAGCGAGGAGGGTGCGGCACATGGTTTCCCAGGGTCCGCCGACCGCCTCGATGGCCTGCCTTGCACGGGGCGTTAGCTCCGGGGTTCCGGTGTAGCCGACGCGCCCGATCTCCTTACGCACTTGGCCCCATGCTTCCTCGGGCGTCTCCTCGTCGTGGGAGAGGCTGGCGAGGAGTTCCCCCGGCGAGGGGGGGTGAGGCTTGTTGGACCTGATCCAAGCCACGGCAGCGGCGAGGACGGGCTTCGGGGGTGCGTCGGATAGCACGGCGGTCCATACGCCCACGGTCTTCTTGGCGTCCCCACTACCGATGCGGCGAGGGTAGACCTCGTTCAGCATGGCGAGGAGTGCGGTGATCTCGCTGCGGTTCATTGGTCCCCCGCCTCGTCATTGAGGAGGTCAGCGAACTGGTTGGTGCCCCCGATCTGGGAGCCCGGCTTTACGCTGGTCTTACTCTTCGGGTGGACGGAAGCCCAGCCGCAGCGTGCGGCGGTCTCGTAAGCGTCGGCCCACTCTCGGGTGGTGTGGCTGCTGGCGAGGTTGCGGAGCCACATCTCGCGGCCCCAGAGGGGCATCCTGCGGACCTTACGGACGCCGAGGTAGTCGCTCATGGCGTTGCGAAGACGCTCAGGCATGGGCCCGTTGATGCGCTCCCAGTCCACGACGGCCTCGGAGAGTTCGGTGACTGCGTTCCGATGCTTCTTCTTGGACTTGGACTTGGGCTTCTCCTTGCCCTGCGCCTTGAGTTCGGCGTTCCTGTTGTGCCGTACATAGGCGCAGGCCCTGCGCTTCTCGACCAGATCGACGGCCTTGTTGCGCTGGCCCTGGAGTTCGGGGTTCACAAGGTGCCCCTCCTCGGTCAGCTCGAAGCACTCAGAGACGGGCCCGGTGAGGAACTTCTGGATCTCCTCGTCGGTCCAGCCCAGCATCCCCTTGAGCTGGCGGTGTTCGATCACGCCGTGGATCCATTGAAGGCACAGCAGCCGAAGGAAGGCCCCCTGCTCCTCGTTCGACATCGTGATGATGTCCGGTCGAGTCAGCCAGTCGCGGGGGTAGAACTTGAAGTAGGGGCTCAGTTCACTTGCCACCAGTCAGGTCCTCCGAGGTGATGTCGATGAGGCCCCAGCGGTGCTTGGCCTCGTAGGCCAGCAGGCGCGCCGCCTGTTGGGGGACGCTGCCCCGCTTCTGCCAGTAACGAATGCCGCCCTCGGTCATGCCGAGAGAGGCGGCCAAGGAGGTGATCCCCCCGGCCTTCTTGACGATCTGCTCTAGCACCTCAAGCGGTGCCCTGCGGTGTTCTCTCATGGGCGGGAGAGTAGAAAGTTCAGCAGCCGCTTGCAAAGGCGCTGCCGTAGTTCTTAGGTTGCGCCCATGCCCAGACCCAACGAACCCGGCTTGTACCCCGATGTCCCCTTCATGGACTACCTCTCTTGGGAGGCGGTGTCTGCCCACGATCTCATGGCGGTGCGGCGCTCTCCCGCCCACTACCTCGCCCAAGGAAAGGTCAAGCAGGAGACCGACGCGATGCGCTTCGGAACTGCGGCCCACGCTTGGATCCTCCAGCCCGACGAAGCTGCTGAACTCATCATGGTTGCGCCGAAGGTGGATCGGCGCACGAAGGCGGGGAAGGAAGCCTACGCCGAGTTCCTGGCCGAAGCTGGCAACAGGACCATCGTGAACGACGAGGAGGCCGAGACGCTTGCGAAGATGGCGGGCGCGGTGAACTCCTCGCCTGCTGCTAAGAGCGTGCTGGATCAGGCCAAGATCCGCGAAGCCTCCGTGCTGTGGCGTCACCCCGAGTGCTGGGGCAGGGGCCGACCCGATGCCCTCTGCAAGAGTGGGCTCATCGTGGACCTCAAGACCGCGCAGGACGCGAGCGCCGATGCCTTCGCCCGGACCTGCGCCAACTTCAACTATCACATGCAGGCGGCCTACTACATCGACGGGCTGCACATCGCCAATGTGACGCCCCCGGACACGGCCTTCGTGTTCGTGGTGGTGGAGAAGACGCCGCCCTTCGGCGTGGCTGTCTACACTCTGAGCGACGAGGCCATCGAGCTTGGTCGCCAACAGTACCGGAGCGCCCTTGCGACCTACGAGGACGCCATCTCGACCCAGATCTGGGGGGGCTACACCGCCGCCTACCAGATCGAAACCCTTGACCTCCCCAGGTGGGCCTACAAGTGAGCGCACCCGTTAGCTACTACGACTACCCCGCCATCGTCATGCGCTGGGTCGATGGTGATACCGTCGATGCAGAGGTGGACCTTGGCTTCCATATGCACGCTCGTCTGCGCTTCCGTCTGCATGGAGTGAACACTCCCGAACGCGGGCAGGACGGCTTCCATGAGGCGACTGAGCACGCTCTGAACATGTGCCCCATCGGGAGCCGGTGCCGCATTCGGTCTGAGAAGACTGGCAAGTTCGGCCGCTGGCTCGCTACCGTATGGCCCGAAGAGGGGGACATCAGCGTGAACGCTTCGCTGGTGGAGACGGGGCACGCTGTGGAGTACCACGGAGGCAAGCGATGAGCGAGCAAGAACACGACGAGAGCGCGTCCCTGATCCGACTGCTGGAGAAGCACGCCGAACACACCCAAGCCTATGTCTCCCTGCTCCTGAGCGTCATCAAGGAGATGCAGACCACACTCAAGACCAATGACTGAACTCGAACCTGTGAACAACGAAGCTGCCGTTGCCCCGACCAATAAGGGCAAGGAGCTGTGGGACTTCGCTTCGGCCCTGTCTCGCTCGACCATCATCCCCAAGGCATTCCAAGGCAACGCGGCCAACTGCTTCGTCGCCCTAGACATGGCGAACCGCATGGGTGCCTCGCCTATGGAGGTGATGCAGAACATCTATGTGGTGCACGGCACGCCGGGGTTCTCGGCCAAGTACGCCATTGCGATGGCGAACCGGAGCGGCATCTTCAAGGGGCCCATCTGCTTCGAGGAGCGGGGCTCCGGGGCCAACCTTGAGGTGGAAGCCTTCGCCATCGTGCGGGAGACGGGGCAGCGCATCTCGTTCACGGCCAGCATGGCTATGGCTAAGGCGGAGAAGTGGGACTCGAACCCCAAGTACCGCTCGATGCCCGGCGTGATGCTGCGTTACCGCGCGGCCTCGCTCATGATCCGCACCTCCTGCCCCGAGGTTCTGCTGGGGATGCAGACCGCCGAGGAGGTCGAGGATGTTCGCTACGCCCGTAGCGTAGAAGCCACCCCCGTTGTTGCGAAGATCAACCAGGGGTTGCTAGAGTCCAACGAAGCAACGGTTGAGGCCCCCACCTCCACTCAACCGGAGCAGCCGGAAGTACCGTCTGAGGTCTATCCCTCCCAGGACCTGGACGAGAACTTCTTCGAGGGCATCGTAGACTGAGCCCCCCCTACGAGACCTCACCGGGGGGCGCGTTCGTGCGGGACGCGCCTCCCACCTTACACCGCGTGTTTTGAGCATGTGGCACGCGGTTAGGGGGAGAGGGTTCTGTCGGATTCCCCTCTCCCCCGCCCTTTCAGGGGCGCCCTTCTTCTTCACTCACTACCGAGGGGTCGGCTGGAGTGTCTTTGGGGCGCCCCTCTTCCTTGCCCTCCGTCACGATGCTCCGCAGCAGGGCGCTGATGTTCGTGACGAGGAGCGTGATGAGTCCGGCGACCACCGCCACAAGCTCCGCCTCCAGCGTGCTGACGGCGTACAGGAACGCCAGCACAGCGATGAGCATGTAGAGCCCTGCGAAGTTAGCGAGGTGCAGAGCCGCAGCCTCACGGGCTGGCATAGCCAGCTTCATGCGGCGCAGCTCTACCTTGGCCTGGGCCTTCTTGGCTTCGGCCTCCAGCTTCCGGGCCGAGGCATCTGCCTTGGCCTGGACTCGCTTGAGCTTGACGGTGGTGGCGAGGTCTTCGACCCGGACGATCTTCTTAGCTGGCTTGCTGCTGCTGGGGTCGCTCACCCTTCTCCTCCTCCTCTGCCACCTTCTTAGTACCCTCCGAAGAGTGTGCGGCACCCACCGCCTTGAGGATGTCTTTGACTCCCTCACCCAGATTTCCGACGGCTGCATGGCGAAGGGCGCGCTTGGTGTGCTTTCGGGAACGGCGGCTCCCCGCCATGACGAGCAGGCTGCTGGCCGCCGGGATGAGCGGCTGGAGCGGCACGGGGACGAGGGGATCGAGGGCGCTCAGGACCCCGCCAGCGGTGGCGTCAGCGGCTCCCTCAAGGGACTCACGGGCGTCCTCTGCGGTGGAGAGGTAGAGGTCCACCATGCCCTTGTGCTCGACTTGCAGGCTCTCCAGTTCAGCCATGAGGGCCTGGGCCTTGGCGTAGTCGGACGCCTGCACAGCCTCCTTGGCCTGCTTGGCGATCTCTTGTGCCTGAGCCTCGACGCGGAGGATGGCAGCGTCGTACTCAGCGAGGGCCGCCTCCTGCTCGTCGAGTTGCTGCTGGACCTCGGGCGGAATCGAGGCTTGGAAGAGGGCTTCGATCTGGGCGCAGCCCGTGAGGCCGAGGCCAACGAGCACAATCGGGGCAAGTCGTTTCATGGGGGAACCCATCGGGACGGTAGCGCGGCTCGCATTCCCGCCACTACGGTTGTCGAAAGACATAGGAACCGAATGCGTCGGCAGGTCGGTGGGGGTGGTCATCGCTTGGCCTCTTTCTTGTCGAAGTCTTCGACAGCGGCGCCGAGGAGGGCGTCGATCTTGTCCTCGATGGCCCTCCTGTCTTCCTTGCTCTCGGCAGCGTTGCGCTCATCGTAGAGAGCCTTGCGGCGCTTCTCCGTCCAGCGGATGCGGTTGGCATACCCCAAGGCCGTGGGATCCTGCTCCTTGATCCATGCCTGGGAGTCCTTGTCGCCCTGCTTTCCAAGCGCCCTGTAGCGGCTGTTGGCTTTCTCGACCCGCTCCTTGAGATCGAAGTAGTTGTTACGGACACCGCCGTACGAGCCGATCCCCGCGAAGCGGCGGAGGACGGGAATGTCGTACATCTCGGGAGCCTCCCACGCGAGCGCCGACTGAGCCACCTTGGCGATCCTTCCGGCGGTAGCCCCCGCGCCACCGAAGTATTCGTCGTACAGGTACTCAACGGCATCGGGGTTCCAGTCGAACGGGCCGCCGATATCCAAGGGCGTCTGTCCGGTCAGGCCAGCCAGGACTTTCGACACGGTGTTGGACACCACCCAGTCCGACTTGCCCCTCTCCCTCGCAGGCGTCGTCTCGCCGGGGAAGCGCTCCCGCAGGATTGCCTCTCCGCGATAGTCGCGGTTTACCGCAAGCTCAAAGGGCGCCCTCACAACATCCGGCAGGAACTGCACAAGCAGTCCCCGGTTCATGAAGGTGTTTGGCTCTGACCCGAACGAGAACGGGGTGAGATCGTTTGCGATGTTGGCGGCCAGCAGCGCGCCAGCCTCACTTGCGTTCATCGCACCCCGCGTCACGCTCTCAAGGAGTTGACCAGCGAAGAACGGGATGGACCAGAAGTAGGGCAGAGGCAGCTTCAGGATCTTGCCCGCACCGATCCCCAAGACATAGTTGCGGGCCTTGTTGTACCACTTCTCATTATCCCATTCGAGGCGGCCATCCTCGTCCTCGTCTGAGCCTGCGGCCATCAGCATCGAGTGCATGTACCCGGCCATCATCAGGGAGCCCGCCGTGAGCTTGCCAGACTTGGTCTTCAGCGCCCGCAGGTTCCGGTCGGTGCCCTGAAGTGAGGCGTTGAAGAACATAAACAGCGAGTTGATCGTCGCCGTGTCCTGGCCCCTGCGGTTGAAGTCCACCGTAATGTCGCGGGCGATCTCGGCGGCCTTGGCGTCGGTGGTCCCGCTGTCCGTCAGTTGCTTGAACACGCTGAGACGCACCGCCAGTTCCATCGCACGGTTGCGGCGACTGATTAGATCGCCAACCGCATGGAAGGTACTGCTCACGATGCTCCGCGACTGGTCATCCGACATGCGCTGGAGCTTCGCCTCAAGAGCAGCCATTCCCTCTTGGTAGTCCTGCATGTCGCCAAGGCGGATCAGGCCACCGGCCTCACCGAAGCGGCGGTAGTAGTCGCCCATGATCCCTGACTCCTTGCCGGGACCACCACGCAGGGCCTTGTATGCGCGGAAGCTATCAGCGAACAGGCTCGCCCGGTTCACGCTGAACCCGCGCTCACGCAGTTCGCCCACCTTCAACTGCGCCTCGATCTGGTCGCGGATCGGGTTGACCAGCAGGAAGTCCGGGTTGTACTGCGTGTTGGCGTTCGCCATGAAGCGGGTGATCTTCCCAGCCCGCTCGATGAACTTGTCGAACATGGTCGGGTCGCCCTTGCGACCGGGCCCCATGTTCTTGAGCGCCCTAGCGAGGTATTCGTCCTTGAGCGTGACGATCTTCTGCTCGCCGTTGATCTTCAGCCCGAACTTGGCCGTGCCGCTAAGGTCCGGCATCGACTGACCGGGCTCCACCTCCTCCACATCCGCCAGCATGTTGGCCTTCTGGAAGAAGTTGTAGGCCCGGACGCCCACTTGGTTCTTCTCGCCACGCACGATGGCCCTGCTGGCCTGCTGGAATGAAAACAGCAGCGGGTTGGGCTTGCGGGTCGTACCCCGGCGAATCTTCGCCTCAGGGCCGCGCACGCTGTATCCAACGGTCCCGGTCTCAACCCAACTGCTGCCTGCCTCCTCCGACTTGAAGGGGACATAGTGCTTGAACTTCTCCTCCCAGAGATCGTGCTGCTCTTGGGAGATCAGGCCCGAGTCCAGAAGCTGCTTGCGGGCAGCCTTGTTCATCTCGTCAACGAGACGGCCAGCTTCGTCCAGCGACTTGCGGAGCTGCGGGTTCTTGTCGATCTCGGCCAGCTTCGCCTCGGCCTCCTCGTCGGTGTAGAACGACTTGGGGTTGTCGCCGGGGTCGATGTAATCCGCTTCGCGGCGAAGGCGCTTGGCTTCCTTCTCGTCAGCCTTCCGCTGCTTGCGAAGATCCTCCTTCACATCCTCGGGCAGCGTCCGGTCGATGGGGTCCTTGGAGCGACGGGTGAGGATGCGCGCCTGCTGGCGGTTGGCGACGGCCTTCTGGCGCTTCTCCCGCAGATCCTCGTTGGACTCCTTGGTCGTGCGAAGGATCAGGAAGTCCTCGAACTCAGGGATCTTGATGCCCGCATCAGACAGGATGCCGAAGATCGGGTTGATGTAGTTGAGTTCAAGCTGCTCTTGCTTGTAGGTCGTCTTGCCCGGCATGAGCCGCGCGGCCATCGTCGGGCTCTCGGCTTCCGCTAGGCGCAGACCTTTCTCGTAAGCGTCCCTCTCAAACCGCTCTAGGCGGGAGAGGCGGTCGAACACCGAGATGCGGAACCTCTCAAGCCGGGTCGGCGGCTCAAGATCAAAGCGATCCATGACCTCCGGCGGCTTGCGGCGACGGGTGCGGCGGCGGGCGAACTGCGTTTGTCCGGTGTCTGCTTCCTGTACAGGGGCTCTGGAAAAGGCGTCCTCGTTGAGAATGACTGTCCCAACATCTGCGTCACGCGCAAAGGACACCGCATCATATCCTTCAGACTCGGCGGCCCGAATGATCCGGTTGACGCCGTCAATGATTGACACACCGGATGACGCGATCTCACCATTAGGAGGACGCTTCTTGCCAAGGAGCCTCCAAAAGTCAGCGTCCTCTTGATACAGGATTTTGGCGCCGGGCTTCGCCGTAATGGCTTCTAGGCTCGCACCGTACATCAGAGCGGAGTCTTTGCTCCGTGCAGCAAATGTCTTGCCCTTTCCCGCATCAAACGGCTCATCTATCCGCTCTGTCCGTCCGGGCGTCGTGCCACGGTAGAACATGACGGGCTCTCGGCGCCGAGTTCTACGGCGGGCGAACTGGGGCCCAGTCGGCGGCGCCTCTGCTTCAGCGGCGGGAACCTCCGCAGGCGCAGCCTCCTGAGCCCGGAGTGCGTCCGCCTCCTCTTGCAGCAGCTTCTTGCGCCTGCGATCCGCGAGCGTGGACTTCTTGCCCTTGGCCTGGATCTCTGCGATCTCAGCCTCTACCTCGGCCAGAGTTCGGGCGGGGGCAGCAGGCTCCGCAGGGGGGGCTGCCTCCGGCTCCACTTCAGCGACAGCCTCCTCTGGGACAGCGACCTCCTCGGCCTCCTCAAGCGCCTGCTGAAACTCCTCCTCGGTGCCGTACAGGGCATCATCGCTAACGGTCGCACCTTCAAGATACGCTTCGCTCTGGCGGCGACGAGCAAGGCTCCGCATCTCAGCGACATCTTTCATCGCTGCGGCGACTTCGTCGGCGGTCTCCAGTTGGGACTGCTCAACGGCTGCGTCCAGTTCCTCGCCCTCAAGCCCGCGCTTCTGAAGCTCGGCGCGCAGGTTCTCCATGCCCTTGTCCTTGGCGGACTTCACGCCGGGAAGCACGGAGAGCATGTTGCGGACGCCGTCGCGCACACGCTGCAACAGGCTCTGATCCGACTTCAGGATGCGCTGGACATCCACCTGCGCGTCGGGGTTCCTGAGCAGCAGGTCCACCAGCACGCCGTTGTCCTCGGCGCGGGTCGCGGCAGCTTCCGACTCGGCATCTCGGCCAACGGGTCGGAACACGCCCTCACCAAAGATCTCCCCGAGTTCGGCCTGGGCGTCCTCCTTGGTCTCCTCCCAACGCTCGGGGTCTGCATCCCGCAGCTTGCTCGTAAGGGAATCGAACGCCTCTTCGCCAATGACCGCCTCCATGTCGTGCGCGACTTCATGGATGGTGGTCTCAATCTCTAGGGCAGCACCAGGGTCTTCCGCCTTGGTGTTGATGTAGATGGTGCTGGGCGAGGACTTGTCGTAGAAGCCGGTCTGTTCAGCGGGCCCATCGTAGAAGACCAGTTCAAGGCCAAGAGACTTAGCCCTCTCTGCGGCCTGCTCGGCCTCAGGACCCTCGGGCTGCTCAACGCGGGTTCCGCCAACGCCTTGCAGGACGGTGTCGATCTCCTCGCCAGTTGCGCGGCGCGTAGTCTCATTGACCTGACGCACACGCTCGGCAGCAGCCGGGTCCGTGGCTGCGGCCTCCACATCGCGCAGATACTCAGCCCGTTGCTGGAGGCGCTTGCGAGCACGGGGCGTGACTCCCGCTTCAGCCGCCATAGACGCAGCAGCCACAGGGGCACGCATAGCCCCCGCGCCACTAGCGATAGCGATGAACTCGTCCGCAATCGCCTCGCCCGAGGGGATGATGTCTGCGAGCTTGCCGTACTCGGGGTCGCCCGTGATCTCACCGATGGCGGCCATCCCCGTGCGGGAGGCGTACTCCTCCATGATCTCGCCAACGATGCCGTCGATCTCCAGCTTGCTCGCGCCCCTCTTGAGGGCACCAGCAAGACGGTCGGCCAAGGCGGGGTCAGCCGCGCGGGCAAGGCTGTCGAGCATCCGCAGGCGGGACGCAGGCGTCTTGGCGAGGCCGGGCATTGCGGCGAAGCGGCCCAGTTTCTCGACGGCCACATCGACCATCAGGCCGACAGCGTTGGGCAGGGTGATCTCCGGGGCGTCCTCGGGGATGCGGTCAGCGGCGAAGAAGGTCTTGCCCGAGACGGGGTCGATCCCGCCCGAGATGGCCTGCATGATCTGCTGGCGCTGCGTCTCCAGTTCGGCGCGGCCAAACACCGCTTCCTCGCCAAAAGCCCCGGTAACGGCGGCGCTACCAAGAGCCTCGCCACCAACCTGGGCAGCGGTCGTCCCAGCGATGCGGCCAGCTTCCATGCCGCCACGAACGCCAGCGCGCCCCATGCGGGACATGAACGAGGTCGGCGTCTTGGCGGACCATGCCGCCACATTGGAGAGGGCCTTGTTGAACTTGGCTAGACCGACTGCCTTGCCAGCCAATCCAAGCAGGCGCCCAGCGCCTTTGCCGATGGCGCCACCTGCCCACAGGTCAGCGCCGAACCCGGCCATGTCGATGATGCCCTCGACGGACTTCAGCCCCAAGCTGCGCGACCGGTACTGGTCGATCAACATGCCCTCGACGAGCATCTTGTCTTCCTCGGTCCCTTCGTTGTCAGCGATGCGGTTGACCGCATCCTCGATGCGGTTCTGATCTGCGGACTCCAGCAGCGTGCCGATAAGGGGGATAGCCTTAGCGGCGTCACGCTTGACGACATCCCAGCTCAACTCCTCCTCGGGCAACTGCTTCACCCGTTGGATGAACAGTTCGCCGGGGCTGCTGAACAGGCGCGCGTAGCCGCCCTTGGTGTCGATCCCCTCCTTGGAGAACGCGCTGTCGATGGATTCTCCCAGGGCTCGGTCTGCCTCGATGCCCTGCTTGGCGAGGCCCTGGATGACCTCCTGCGTGCTGTGCCCATCCTTCAAAGCCTGGACGGCCTTGGGGAGAATGCGCGCCTCCATGAACTCGATATCGTTCTGGAGTTCCCTAGTGGTCTGCTCGACATCCACATCGGGAATGCCCAGCGCGATGGAGATGGCGCGGGCCGGGGGAAGGACAACGGTTTCCGCGTACTGCTCAATGAATCCAGCCGCCCCAGACTCAAGCCGCTCAAGGTACTCGGGCGACATCTTCGTGCGCCCCAGAGTCTCCGCGTTACGCAGGCGACCAAGGGACACAGGTGCGCCTTTCTCACCAAACCAAGCCGGGCGATAGCGGTCGCCCTCCTTCTTGATCTCCTTGGCCTCCTCAGGAGCCCCAGCCTGAAGCGCAGAGGTGATGTCCTGCTTGACCTGCGGAGGCGTCAGGGGATCCATCAACCTCCCGCGCAGCTTGCCGCGAGCACCCTGGTCTCCCGCCCTAGCCTGCTCCAGCAGTTGCTGGTACTCGTCATCAGGCTGCGGGACCTCGGGCCCCTGAGTGACGGGGGTATCCTCAGGCACCTCAGGCCCCTGCGGGACCGGCGTGACCTTGGGCTCGTCAACTGCGGTGAGGTCGGTCTGGGTCATTGGGGAAGTTCTTCTGCGAGGCTGAAGTCAGCGGCAACACCTTTGCCAGCAGTCCCACCAAGGGGATCTCTTTGGGGCTGCATCCCAAGGACACCACGCTCGGACTCCTTCAGGTACTCCTGAAGCGGAGCACTCAGATCGCCGCTGCTGCCCATGCGGGAGATCAGGCTGAACACCTCACGCGCCGCCTCAGGGGTGACGGGCGTGTTGGCCTTGACTTGCTCCAAGGCGGACAGGAGAGAGGTCGGGCGAACGACGCCTTCGGCCATCTCTTCGTCGGCCATCATCACATAAGAGAGTTCACGGGCCAGCTCGCGCGCCTCGGGGCTGACGCCCTCTGAGTCCTCAATCATGCGGAGTCCGCTGCTGACCGTGTCCATGTCGGGGAGGGTCGCCTGCGACACCGCACCCAAGAAGGTCGAGGCTTCGGCAAGCTGACGCTGGGCGGCATCACGCTCTTCGCCCATGCGAATCATGGACCGCTGAACGGTGCTGAGTTCCGGGTCGGACTCCAGACGAAGCATCCCGAGGTACTGTCGTTTCAGTTCATTCCGCTGCCCAATCGGGGTATCGGGGTCGGTCATCTTCGCCAGGTTCCCCGACTCTCCCGACCAGCCAGGGTATTTGCTGATCCAAGACTTCTCGTATGTATCTGGATCATCAACTGCCCTTGCCGAGTTGTACTTCTCCTGCATCTTCACCGCGTAAGGGCTCTTGTCCTTACCGGAGGCAATGTCGTCAATCTGTGTGTCCAGACGCTCGCCTTCCTTGCCCATCCTCGCAAGGTCTTGGAGCCGGTTGATCTGGATGCGGAGATTCTTCTCATCCACAGAGCCGTCGATCACATTGAGGATCGCCTCCTCGGACAGCCCGTAGCTACGCAGCGTTTCGGGGTCGAGCAGTTCCTCCTGCAACTCGTCGCGCCGAGTCGTGAGCGTCTGAACGATGCGGTTACCGCTGTAGGTCTTCCACCGCTCATCGTCCTCCGCCATCATCGCGTCGAGGGTGTCGGCGTAGATCTTCGCCGTAGCGGGATCGGGCGCCGCTTGAAGCTGGGACAGCACTTCGTCGTACTCGGACTGCCTAGCGCCGATGTCGGCCTGAGGCATCCTCTGGTCAATCGGGATGGATGACCATGTGTTGAAGTGATCCTCTACCTGTTTTGCCGCGCCGAACTTGGTCGCATCCAGCTTGTCGGTATCCAAGACAGCCGCCAGCCGCGCCCCACCAGCCCGGAGGCGCGCAGCCTCTGCACGGCCTTCCACATCAGCCCGGCGAACTTGGATCTCTTGGCTGCGGAACCTGTCCTCAATCCGGTCCCGCTGGCGCTGGTAGCGCATCTGCTTGTCGGCAATCGCAAGCTTCTGCTGCTCCTGCACGACCTGCTGGTCGTACCGCCGCTGCTCCTCCTGCATCATGCGCTGCTCTTTGACAGCGTCAGCCAGCCCGGCGAGGGGGCTCTGCGCCCCTTCCTGTTGGTGTGCTACGAAGATCCTTGCCATGTCACTCGCCCCCC
>Ga0208785_1000461_pt1 | contig 18182 bp, 19 predicted proteins | sample DEB08_DNA_2_FD_185499 | JGI IMG/M metagenome (GOLD analysis project Ga0208785, IMG submission 185499) | Aqueous microbial communities from the Delaware River and Bay under freshwater to marine salinity gradient to study organic matter... | ecosystem: Environmental > Aquatic > Marine > Coastal ...
CAGATCACGCGCCGTTGATTATTGACTATCGCGTGAGTGATCGATGGTTGCGAACGGTCAGCTGATTGGTCTGGACGGTTCTCTGGCGAGCGGAACCAGGTCGGATAACCAATGAGTGAGCCAAGCCCAGTTCAGGGCGGTGCCGCTAACTTCCGGCAGGCGCTCGCGGTCTATAAAGACTGGCGGATGCTGCGTCTTGCGCTTCTCGGACTCATCAGCGGATTTCCGTGGGTGTTGATTGGGAGCGCACTTAGTCTATGGCTAAAGGAAGAGGGTCTTAGTCGAACCACCATCGGTTGGGCGGGTCTTATTTTTGCCGTCTACGCCTTCAATTTCCTCTGGGCGCCGCTAGTTGATCGGATTCAGATTCCTTATCTCACGCAAAGGCTTGGTCACCGCCGGGCGTGGATTGTGAGTCTTCAGCTCGTTATTCTGGCGAGTCTTGGCGTGTGGAGCGTCTCTGACCCCTCAGCCAATCTGCAGGGCGTGATTCTCGTCGGGCTGATTATTGCGATTGCCTCAGCTACCCAGGACATCACTATTGACGCCCTGCGTATTGAGCAGATCGGCCAGCGCGAAAGCAATGTGATGGCGGCAGGTGCCGCGGTGGCGGTGATGGGCTGGTGGACTGGTTATAAATTGGGCGGTGTTGCGGCCCTCACGGTAGCTCAGGGATTTCAGGATGCGGGCGTGACCCATTACTGGCAGGCAACCTTTTTGGTTTTGGGGCTTGTGGTGATCTTCTGCAACATTGCATTGATCTTTGTACCCGAGCCTAGTTCCTCACAGCGGGCCGACATTCAGAGAACAGCGCAGCGAAGGCTACAGGCGCAATGGGGACATGCCGGCGTTTTTGCGGTCTTGCTGTCGTGGTTGGGTACGACGCTCCTCAGTCCGCTGGCGAGCTTCTTTCGAAAAAACGGCTTCGCCATCGCGCTCGCGATCCTTGGGTTTGTGTTTCTTTTTAAGATCGGCGAGGCGTTTTTGGGCCGCATGTCACTTATTTTCTATAAAGAAATAGGGTTCTCGAAAACTGATATCGCGCTTTATTCAAAGGGGCTCGGATGGGTCACCACCGTGGTCTTTACGTTGGCCGGCAGTCTTTTTGCGGTCCGGGTGGGCCTCATTAGGGCGATGTTCCTGGCCGGAATTCTGATGGCCCTAACAAATCTTCTTTTTTCTTTCCTGGCGTGGTCAGGAAAGTCCGAGTGGTTTTTCGCTCTCGCCGTGGTAATGGACGATCTGACCGGCGCATTTGCCACGGTGGTCTTCGTTGCCTTCATTTCCATGCTGGTGGATCGAACCTATACCGCCACCCAGTACGCCCTGTTGGCATCTGTCGGGACCGCGGGCCGAACTCTTTTTGCCTCCTGGTCCGGCGCGATGGTGGACTGGCTCGACGGCGATTGGGGGCTATTTTTTGTCATTACTGCGCTTATGGTCTTGCCGTCGCTTTGGTGTCTTTGGGCCATCCGCCGCCAATTGGCTGCTTTATTGACTGGCGCTCAGGTGCAAATATTCAGAAAGTCACCGTCTTAGGCGGGCGTCTGCTCAAGGTATAATCCGCGCTCGCTCGCCCCTCGGGCCTTGGGCGAGTCTTCATAAAACGCGGAATAGTTCCATGCCGATCTACGAGTACGTCTGTAGCCAGTGCAATCATCATCTGGAAGCACTCCAAAAGCTCTCCGATGATCCGTTGGTTTTCTGCCCGGAGTGCGGCGAAGCCACGCTTCGCAAGCAAGTCTCAGCAGCCGCCTTCCGACTGAAGGGCACCGGCTGGTACGAGACCGATTTCAAGAACTCGGGAAAAAATAAAAAGGGCGAGGGCGGCAGCGGCAAGAGCGAATCGTCATCCTCGGCGGCGCCTGCTGATTCGGGTTCGACCAAAGATAACGCTTCTACGGCCAAGGGATCCTCGGACAAAGCAAGCAACACGTCGACGAGTTCGTCTGCTTCCAAACCGGCCTGAGCGCCGCGTTTATCCCTTCGCGTTGGAATGTATCGTGACGACTGAGCACCGAAATACGCTTTGCGGCGAGCTTAATCTGGCAGCCGCCGATCAGGAAGTCCGGCTGTGCGGCTGGGTGCAACGGCGCCGTGATCATGGCGGAGTGATCTTTATTGATCTTCGTGACCGAAGCGGATTGGTTCAGGTGGTGTTTGATCCAGATCGCGCGGATCAGTTTGCGCGAGCCGAGGCGGTTCGAAGCGAATACGTGCTTCAGGTGACCGGTCGGGTTCGCGCGAGACCCGAGGGAACGCGCAATAAAGATCTTCCAACTGGTGAGATCGAGGTGCTGGGGCTCGAACTTGTCATCCTCAATCCATCAGAGCCCTTGCCGTTTCAGATCGATGACTCAGACACCAGCGAGGCCATTCGGTTGCGCTACCGGTATCTGGATCTTCGTAGCGAACGCATGCAGCGGAATCTGCGCTTGCGCCATCAGTTTATTCGCGCCTTACGTCGATATCTGGACGAGCGTGATTTTGTAGAGATGGAAACCCCGGTGCTGACCCGATCAACGCCGGAAGGCGCGCGCGACTATCTGGTGCCCAGTCGTGTGCACCCGGGGCAATTTTTTGCCCTGCCGCAGTCGCCCCAGCTCTTTAAGCAGTTATTGATGATCTCCGGGTTCGAGCGCTATTACCAGATCGCGCGCTGTTTTCGCGATGAGGATTTGCGGGCGGACCGGCAACCGGAGTTCACGCAGTTGGATATCGAAATGTCGTTCATTGATGAGAACGAGATTATCGAAATGATGGAGCAAATGATGCGCACCGTTTTCACCGAGGTGCTTTCTATTGATCTGCCCCATCCCTTCCCACGCCTTACCTATGCTGAAACGATGAGACGCTTTGGAACGGACCGGCCAGACCTTCGGATTCCGCTTGAACTGGTTGACGTGGCCGATCTCATGCGCGACGTGGAGTTCAAGGTCTTCTCGACGCCAGCGACCACGAGCGGCAGTCGTGTGGCCGTGCTCAGGGTTCCGGGCGGCGGAGCGCTAAGTCGTCAGCAGATTGACGGGTACACGGATTTGGTGAAGCAGTTTGGTGCGGGTGGGCTGGCTTACATAAAGGTCAATCAGATTGACAAGGGTCCGGATGGGCTCCAATCGCCGATCCTTAAATTCATGCCGGAGGCCGTGGTTCAGGAGCTGCTCAGCCGATGCGGCGCGGCAGATGGCGATATTCTTTTCTTCGGCGCCGATCGCGCCCGCGTGGTGAACGATGCGCTGAGTGCGCTGCGAATCCGGCTTGGCCATGATCTCGGTCTGGTCGAGGGCGGATGGCAACCGCTCTGGGTGATTGAGTTTCCATTGCTCGAAGAAGACCCGGACGCGGGGCGTTGGGTCTCCTTACACCACCCGTTCACCGCACCGCATCCGGACGATCTTGGTGCGATGGATACAGACCCCGGAGCCGTCCGGTCCAGAGCGTACGATATGGTGCTCAACGGGACCGAGATTGGTGGCGGGTCTATCCGCATTCATCAAAGCGAGGTACAGCAGCAGGTCTTCTCGGCGCTGGGATTCGATGAGCAGGAGGCCAAAGCACGCTTTGGGTTCTTGCTCGATGCGCTGCGTTTCGGGGCGCCACCGCATGGCGGTATCGCATTCGGGATTGATCGAATCGTCTCCATGGCCGCGGGCGAGGAGTCGATTCGGGATGTGATTGCCTTTCCAAAGACTCAGAAAGCGTCCTGCCTCATGACAGAGGCGCCAGGGGACGTCGATCTGGAGCAACTTCGTGACCTCAATCTGCGGATCAACCGAGCCCACGATTCAGGGAACCCTAAGTCCGGGTGAGATACGACACGTTGATACCGGGCCGGGATCGTAAGCGTCCCGAGTCGGTATTGGTTACGATCTACACCGCCGATCGCCAAACATTATTGCTCCGGCGGGCGGGTAATCCGATCTGGCAGTCCGTCACGGGTAGTCTTTTATGGGAGGAAGAGCATCCTTCGCACGCCGCCTGGCGAGAAGTGGAAGAAGAGACCGGCATCGTAGCTCCCTCTGGCTGGCGCGATTGGCAGGAGTCCCGCACTTTCATGATCATGCCGGAGTCCCGTTACCGATACGGCCCAGGCGTAACCGTAAACCTTGAGCATGTGTTTTCTCTTGAAGTGTCGACCGCCATTGATGTTCGGCTCAATCCTAGGGAGCACACGGAGCACCAGTGGGTTGTCATCGACCAGGCGCTCGAGATGGTATGGTCACGGACCAATTTCCTCGCGCTTTCACATCTCAAGCAAGAACTGGTGTAATTGGGTCTGATAGGGGATCAAAAAAATTAAGAGGACTTGAAGAAAGGGGTGTTATGGCAGGACACAGCAAATGGGCCAACATTAAATTTCGGAAAGCGGCGCAAGATGCAAAGCGTGGCAAGCTTTTTACGAAATTGATCCGCGAGATTACGGTATCGGCTCGATCGGGCGGAGGAGACAGCGCGTCTAATCCCCGGCTGCGGACAGCGATCGACAAGGCGCTTGGCGCCAATATGACACGCGACACGGTTGATCGGGCGATCAAGCGTGGGACGGGTGAACTGGAAGGGGTCTCCTACGAAGAGATTCGCTATGAAGGCTATGCGCCCGGTGGAGTTGCCGTGCTGGTTGATACCATGACGGACAATCGCAACCGCACGGTGGGTGAAGTGCGGCACATCTTCAGCAAACATGGCGGGAATCTGGGCACCGATGGCTCGGTCGCGTACCTTTTCTCAAAGATTGGACTTTTTGTATTTGCGCCTGGGGTGGACGAGGAAAAAGTGATGGAGGTCTCGGTGGGTGCGGGTGCTGATGATGTGGAAACGGCAGACGATGGCTCCATAGAGGTTTTGACGGCGCCGGAGCAGTTTGATGACGTACTCGCCGCGCTGACGCAGGCAGGACTCTCGCCGGATGTGGCCGAGGTTGTGGAGCGTCCATCCAATGAGACTTCTGTCATTGGCGAGGATGCTGAAAAAGTAATGCGACTGATCGATGCGCTTGAGGAGTTGGATGATGTTCAGGACGTGTTCACCAATGCGACTTTTGAAGAGGAAGCCGCTCGCGCGGAATAGGTCCTAAAGACCGTTATGGCTCAGGCGTCGATACGGGCGATAGGCATCGATCCGGGGTCCCGGATTACCGGGATCGGTGTCGTGGAGGCGCAGGGTCAAAAACTAAAGCACGTGCACAGCGAGAGCGTTCGGCTCGGAACCGGCTCTCTGGCCTCGCGGCTGGTGTTGTTGTACGACCGCATTGAGGAAATCGTAGGCACCTATCAACCAGACGTGGGGGCTATCGAGAAAGTATTTCTGGCCTCGAATCCCCAGTCTGCCCTGGTCTTGGGTCAGGCGCGTGGCAGCGCGCTTTTAGCGATGGCTCAGCAGGGTCTTGAGGCCAGTGAGTACAGCGCGCTCGAAATCAAAAGAGCGGTGACCGGGACAGGCCGGGCAACGAAAGAACAGGTGCAACATATGGTCAGGGTGTTGCTGGGCTTGAGTCGTAAGCCGGCGCAGGATGCGGCCGACGCTCTCGCGTGCGCCATTTGTCACCTGCACGCCTCTCAGGGCCAAGCAGAGGTTTTGCCTGCGGCTTCGGTAAAATCGAGATCTCGCAGGCGGACGACTCGACGATGATTGGCCTCATAAGCGGAACACTGGTGGACAAACAACCCCCGCAGCTGATGGTGGACGTGGGAGGCGTGGCGTACGAACTTGAGGCTCCCATGACAGCCTTTTACACCCTGCCGCCGATCGGAGAAAAAGTGGCGTTGTACACGCATCTTGCGATCCGGGAGGACGCGCACCTCCTGTACGGTTTCTCTGATGCCCGTCAGCGGGATCTCTTTCGGACTTTGCTGAAGGTGAGCGGGGTGGGGCCTCGAGTCGGTCTTGCGATCCTTTCTGGTTTAACGGTAGACGAACTCGTCGGGTGTGTTTCTGTGGGTGATCTGGCGCAATTAACCCGCGTCCCCGGAATCGGCCGAAAGACCGCTGAGCGTTTGCTGATTGAATTACGCGATCGGCTGAAGACGGCGCCATCCGAGCAGGCCACATCGTCGAGCGCAAAAACGCCTATTCAGGACGCCATTAGCGCGCTGATGACGCTCGGCTACAAGGAAAGCGACGCTTCACGGGCAGTCCGGTCGATTGAATCTGCAGAGGGGTCTGCTGTTGAAGCGCTTATCAAAGAAGCGCTACGCGTGTTGGCAAAGGGAAGCGCATGAGTCATCACGATCCATTGATTGATCCATCCGATCTGCCGGATTCAGGATCCGAGAAGGCCATTGACCGAAGTCTGCGCCCGGTCGCGCTTGATGATTTCATCGGTCAAGCGAAGGTGCGTGAGCAGCTTGGGATTTTCATCGAGGCGGCAAAAGGTCGGGCCGAAGCGCTCGATCATGTGCTGGTCTTTGGCCCTCCGGGCCTTGGAAAGACGACGCTCGCCCACATTCTCGCCAACGAGATGGGCGCTAATCTTCGTCAAACCTCCGGACCGGTGTTAGAGAAGGCTGGCGACCTTGCTGCGATTTTGACCAATCTCGAAGCCCATGATGTGTTGTTTGTTGATGAGATTCATCGATTGAGTCCGGCAGTTGAAGAAATTCTCTACCCGGCTCTTGAGGATTACGAATTGGACATCATGATCGGAGAGGGTCCGGCCGCGCGCTCCATCAAGCTCAATCTGCCGCCGTTTACTTTAGTGGGCGCCACCACTCGAGCTGGATTGCTGACCTCACCGCTGCGTGATCGTTTCGGAATTGTGCAGCGCCTGGAGTTTTACGGAAGCGATGAGCTGGGTTTGATCGTGAACCGGTCCGCGCGAATTCTGGGGTTGAAAAGTGAGTCTGCAGGCATAGACGCAATTGCCCGGCGAAGTCGAGGCACCCCACGCATAGCCAACCGATTGCTTCGCCGGGTCCGCGATTTTGCCGAGGTTCGGTCAAACGGCGTGGTGACAGGCGCGATTGCGAACGAAGCGCTGGATCTTCTTGAAGTGGATGAGTTTGGGCTCGATGCTTTGGATCGCCGGCTGCTGTTGGCGGTGATGGAAAAATTCGACGGCGGTCCGGTGGGTGTGGAGAGTCTGGCAGCCGCGATCGGCGAGGAGCGCGGCACCCTTGAGGATGTCGTGGAGCCTTATCTGATTCAGTCAGGATTTCTTATGCGAACGCCACGCGGGCGCACCGCCACTTCGGCAGCGTATCGCCATTTTGGCCTGAAGGCGCCAAAAGACACCCGCCCACAGGCTGGCCTGTTTAATGATCGGGACGAATGAGCAGCGCCATAAAAAGGTCAGGAAATGCTCATGCCTATGACAGCGCCGGTCGGTTTTATTTGGGATACTGTTCGCCAGGAGTGGTGAGGTGACGCCAGAGCGAGATTCTCGCCCTTCGGCTTTTCGCTGGCCGGTTCGTGTGTATTACGAGGATACCGACGCTGGAGGCATCGTCTACTACGCAAACTACCTTAAATTTATGGAGCGAGCCCGTACCGAGTGGCTGCGAGCGATGGGGGTGGATGTAAATGAGTGGGCGCTTAGAACAGGTCAAGGCTTTGTGGTGCGCTCGGCCCATCTTAATTTTATTAAACCCGGCTATCTAGGGGATGAACTGCTCGTGTCGGTTGAGCCGACGGTCCAAAAAAAAGCGAGCGTTACGGTATTTCAGCGTGTGAGTAACGGCAGTGAGGCGCTATGCGAAGGGGAGATCCGTCTTGCCTTTGTGGAGCTTAAGACCATGCGTCCGCGCGCTCTTCCTGAATTTATGATCTAAGGGATACGAGTCGATGAACGAAGCTATGAAAATCGCTGTTAACAACGAGTCGTTGTCGATTCTCGAGTTGATATTGAATGCCAGCCTGTTGGTGCAGCTGGTGATGCTGATCCTAGTGGTCGCCTCGCTGGTGTCGTGGACCGTCATATTCACCAAATCCATCTCGCTCAAGAAGTTAAGAAAAGAGGCTGACGATTTCGAGGCCGATTTCTGGTCGGGCGGGGAGCTTAATGGTCTGTACCGAAGGTGTACGGAAAGCGGTGCAGAGCCGGTGGGTATGACTGGGATTTTTGTCGCTGGGTATCGGGAGTACAGTCGTTTGACCGGCAACGCGTCGCTTGAGCGCGCGGATCTCGTGGAGGGCGTGCAGCGGGCAATGCGTGTTGCCATGAGTCGCGAGGTTGAAGCGCTGGAATCGCGTTTGCCCTTTCTGGCTACGGTAGGTTCCACCAGCCCTTACGTGGGACTCTTTGGCACCGTCTGGGGCATTATGAATTCCTTTAGATCGCTCGGCGCTTTACAGAGCGTGTCGATCGCGACGGTGGCGCCCGGCATTTCAGAAGCTCTGATTGCTACCGCGATGGGTCTTTTTGCCGCTATCCCTGCGGTGATCGGATACAACCGTTTTTCGGCGGCGTCCGAGTCGCTGATCGCCCGCTATGATGTATTTGTTGAAGAATTTGCGAGCATTGTGAATCGTCAGGCTGTCAGCGGGCGACGACGGTCCTGAGGCGCTCGTGATGCGTACCCGCCGCTCCAAGCGCCAGATGAGCGAGATCAATGTCGTTCCTTATATCGACGTCATGCTGGTGCTGTTGGTCATTTTCATGGTGACGGCGCCTTTGTTAATGGAAGGCGTCAATGTCGATTTGCCCCAAGCCAGCGCGAAGGCGGTCTCAGAGAAAAGCACGGAACCCTTTGTGGTGCACATTGACGCCAACGAGCAGTATTTCATTAACGATGATCCTGAGCCGATCCAATCCATTCAGGAGATTCGAATCAAGGCGGATATCGTCCGCCGCAACAGTCCCGAAACCGAGTTTCTCGTGAGAGCCGATAAGAGCGTCCGATATGACGCGGTGGTGCAGGCTATGGTCCTGCTGCAGCAGGCAGGGATTGACGGCGTAGGGCTCGTCACCGACGCGCTGGAAAACTGATTCGACGTGAATCGTCGTTCCCGAAAAGGTCCCCGTCCGATACGGGCATTCGTCTATGCCGTTTTGATCCACGTCGCTTTTGGCGCCATGTTGGGGGTCACGCTTTGGGTTCAGCCCCGCACCCTTAAGCCCGTAGAGGGAAAACCCGTCCAGGCCAAGGCTATTGATCTCGCAGCGATTGAGAGAGAGAAGCAGCGAATTGCCGCCGAGAAGAAAAAAGCCGAAGACGAAAAAAAGCGCAAAGAGGCCGAAAAAAAGAAAAAGAAACAAGAAGCCGAGGAGCGTAAACGCAAAGAGGCTGAAAAAAAGAAAAAAGCAGAAGAAGAGAAAAAGCGCAAAGAGGCCGAAAAGCAGAAGAAGGAAGCAGAGGAAGAGAAAAAGCGTCAGGCGGAGGAGAAGAAAAAAGCAGAGGAAGAGAAAAAGCGCAAAGAAGCCGAAAAGAAGAAGAAGGAGGCCGAAGCTAAAGCCGAGAAAGAGCGCCAGGCAGAGGAAAAGAAAAAGGCCGAACAAGAGAAAAAACGCATAGAAGAAGAGCAAAAAAAGAAGGAAGCCGAAGCTAAAGCAGAGCAAGAGCGCCAGGCAGAGGCCGAGCGTCAGCAGAATGAACAGGACGCGGTTTCTGCGTTCGGCGCCGTGGCTTGGGCTATTCAGGAGCAGGTTCGAGGCAACTGGAATCAGCCTGCCGGTGATTTCAACGGCATGAGCGTTTCCTTTACTATCCGGGTTGATCGGGAGGGCAACGTGACCTCTGTGAAGATGAGCCGCAGCAGCGGCAACGCCCGGCTCGATGAATCCGCCGAGAACGCGATTTATAAGGCGTCGCCGCTTCCCATCCCGAGCGAGGCGCGGTTTTACGAGTATTTAAAGGAATTTGAGTTTGTTTTCTCGCCACAGAACTAGGTGAACAGCGATGAGTGGCCAATGAGAAAATACGTCCAATATGGGCTATACCAAGAAGATAGATCGAGACCCTTTATGACGCCTGACCGGATTATCCGACGCCTGGCCTTATGGTGGTTGTTGGGCGCCTTTGCGTTCTCACCAAGTGCCTTCGGTAAGCTCACTATTGAGATCACAGAGGGGGCGGGCTCTGGCATCCCGATTGCCGCTGTGCCCTTCAAGTGGACCGGCAGCGGAAGTCCGCCTGAGGACATTGGCGCCATCGTGTCGGCGGATCTTTATCGTTCAGGCCGATTTGATCTTTTACCGGCCTCGGATTTTCTAAGCCGACCCAGTGAAGCGTCGGAAGTTCGATATAAGGATTGGCGCTTGATCAAAGCCGAGGCGTTGGTGGTGGGCCGGCTCACCATGACCGGACCGGATCAGTTTGATGTGAGCTTTGAACTGCTGGACGTTTATCGAGAAAAGGTTAAGACCGGCCTGAAGTTCTCTGTAAAAAGGTCCCAGCTCCGTCAGGTCGCGCATCAAATTAGCGATAGGATCTTCTATGAGATGACGGGTATAGAAGGTGCATTTAATACCCGAATTGCCTACGTCACGATGCAGCAGCAGGATAAGGATCGGATCTATCAGTTGATGGTGGCTGACTCGGATGGCCACGACCCCCAAGAGATTCTTAAAACCACTAATCTCCCGGTGCTTTCACCCTCCTGGTCTCCTAACGGCCAGTGGCTGGCCTATGTATCCTTCTCGGATGACCGGTCCGGTGCCAACATCTGGCTTCAGGATATCGCCTCTGGTCAACGCCGTCGAATCGCTCGCATTGACGGCTCAGCGAGCGCGCCTGCCTGGTCGCCGGATGGGCGCTCATTGGCGCTCACCGTATCTGCTTCCGGCAACACGGATATCTATATCATGCAGGTGGCGACGGGCGAACTGCGCCGAATTACCAAGGATCCTGCAATCGACACCGAGCCCGCATGGTCTCCGGATGGCAGGGAGCTTGTGTTTACTTCCGATAGGGGCGGTCGACCGCAAATTTATCGTGCAAAGGCAGATGGGACCGGGGTCGAGCGCCTTACCCGGGAGGGCAAGGAGAATGCGGGCGCGTCTTATGATCCAACCGGCAAGCGCCTGGTACTCGTGACCAATCAGGGATCGGGCGCAGGGTATCAGATTGGTGTATTCTATTTGGAATCGGGCAGGACAGATGTGCTGACAGACGGTACACTTGACGAATCACCGACTTTCTCATCGAACGGGACGATGATTCTGTATGCGACGAAGATGGGTCGAGAGGGCGTGCTGGCGGCGGTATCGGCAGACGGACGGGTTCGACAACTGCTTAAACTGCACGACGGCGATGTGAGAGAACCCGCGTGGTCCGTCAGTCGGTAGGGGATCCACAAGGACTCTGAAGACTAGAGAAGATTTTATTCAGGAGACAGATAATGATGCGTAGATTTGGAACGATTGTGCTGGTGCTTTTCCTGGGGGTCGCAATTTCCGGTTGTGCCGCCTCTAAGAAGAAGGGCGGATCCGCCGTCGAAGTTGAAGACGCCACGATCGGAAACACGACCGATTCCACCGCATCAGGTATCGGAACCGGTGACACGACCGCCGGAGAGATCATTGTCGTCGAAGAGAATACGACCAATATGGATGACCCACTGGGTCAGCGTGTGGTGTACTTTGATTTCGATAGCGCTAATCTCACTCCTGAGGCACAACGCATCGTTGAAGCACACGCTCAATATCTGGCCGGCAATCCGGGCATGGCGGTTGTGCTCGAAGGACACGCGGACGAGCGCGGTACTCGAGAGTACAACCTGGCTCTCGGAGAGCGTCGAGCCAATGCGGTGAGTCAGATTTTCCAATCACTGGGAGTGCCTGCAGATGCCATTCGCACCATCTCCTATGGAGAGGAGCGGCCGGTATCCATGGGTCAGGATGAGGGCGCCTGGTCACTCAACCGTCGCGTCGAAATTCTTTACTGATCGACGCCAATCCTTCCCTGTCTATTTAGTAACGGCTGCCGGACCTGCGTTCGGCGGCCGTTTTTTATGGACTCCTCTTGAACGGCCCCGGGCAGTCTAAAACACGCCTTTTGGCGATATTCGTCGCCACTCTGGGCGGTTTGACACCCTGTTTGGTAGCCCAATCGGCTCTCGCGAGCATGGCGCCATTGATCCAGACGACGTCTGAACACCCCTACGAAATTAATAAACGCCGGACGCTTTTGGCTCAAGTGGCTATTGAGCCCCGAGCTCAGATGACCGATGTTGTTGTGGGCTCTGGTGCCGGGAGCGCTCACACGGGCGAAGTCGTTGGAGTAGAGCCGGCCGTGGTCGGAACCCGAACCCCGGCCAGCGATGAACAGCGAGCTGCTATCAATAAAGCGATTGAGTTTATCGAGCAAGAGGATTATTCATCGGCCTCACGTGATTTGGTGAACTTTCTGCGCGAGCATCCTTTGAGCGAAATCGCGGACGATGGCTGGTTCTGGCTGGGCGAGGCAAGGTATCTCGATCGGGCGTTCCTTGAGTCCCTTCAGATCTTTCAGACGTTGATTGAGTACTTTCCGCGTAGTGGTCACGCGCCCATGGCTCGATTGCGGATGGGCATGAATCATTTCGAGCTGAAGCAATTTCCCAAAGCCCGCGAGCATCTAACCGATTTGATTTCGGATCAGCCCGCTGACGACATCAAGGCGCGAGCGCAGGCTGTTATTGAAAGAATGAACGAGGCGGGTGTTTAGGTCTTTACTTCGAGTCGCCCGTCCGAAGACGGCTTAGACGCTTAAGCGCCTGGGAGAGATCTTGAGAGCGTAGATTCTCGGCGGCCGATTCCAAAAGCGCTGCGCTTTTGGAATCCAGGAGTGGTTTTCGAGAGACGGCAGGTGCGTCATGCTCAGCTGTGCTTGAAGCGCGGGGTCGAACTTCAACCGTCAGACCGCGGACGCTTACGTTCCTCTCTTTCAAGTCAACGAGAAATTCCCTCTCGCGCTGCTTGACGGCGTGCCGCCAGATGGGCCCATCGGCAATGACCATCCAACGACCCTCTTTTTGATAAACCACCGTATGGTCGGCAATGGCATCACCCACGACGGCCCGCCAGACCGCTTTTTCCATTTGGTCGGATTGGCCGGCCGGACGCTTCTGGACAGAAGCCAACTCGGCGACGAGTTGTCCCATTTGAGTGAATGGCGTATCGGCCATGATAAAATTGCCCCGAATTTAAGCCCGCCTTAAGACATTCCGTATCAGTATACCGGTGCCCGGCTGACACGAGGCGTGAGTCGGTTCGGGATGGGGTTTCTGAAGTGTTATTTCAGCGTTAATTATCCAGTTTTATGTTTAGCAAAGTCGCCACAAAGATTTTCGGCAGCCGCAATCAGCGCTTGCTTCGCAAAATGAGCAAGTCGGTCGAAGCCATCAATCAGATGGAGATCGAGCTTGAAAGCCTGTCCGATGAGCAGCTTCGTGCCAAAACCGATGAGTTTCGCCGCCGCTCGGGGGAAGGAGAGAACGCTGAGGCGCTTCTCGTAGAGGCTTTTGCGGTGGTGCGTGAAACCGCCCGGCGGGTTTTGAATATGCGCCACTTCGATGTTCAGTTGATCGGCGGCATGGTGCTCAACGAGGGCAAGATTGCCGAAATGCGCACCGGCGAAGGCAAAACGCTCGTGGCGACGCTGCCCGCTTATCTGAACGCCGTCTGCGGCAAAGCCGTGCATGTGGTGACGGTGAACGATTACCTGGCCCAGCGCGACGCCGACTGGATGGGGAAGATTTATACCTTCCTCGGGCTGTCGGTGGGCGTGGTGCTGTCCGGCCAGAGCAGTGAGGACAAGCGAGCGGCCTATGCCAGCGACATTGTCTATGGTACGAACAACGAGTACGGTTTTGATTATTTGCGGGACAACATGGCGTTTAGCGCCGAGGATCGCGTTCAGCGCTCGCTTGATTTCGCTATTGTTGACGAAGTGGATTCGATTCTGATTGACGAAGCACGTACGCCTCTCATTATTTCGGGCCCTGCAGAAAACAGCAGCAATCTTTATGCAGCGATTAACAAGATCATTCCGTCGCTTGAGCGTCAGCAGGGGGGCAAAGAGGATCCCGAGGCTGAAGAGGAAGCGCCCGGTGATTTCAGCGTAGACGAAAAAAGTCGTCAGGTCGCGCTCACCGAAGCCGGCCATGAAAAAGCCGAGCAACTTTTGATGCAGGCGGGCCTCCTGACAGAGGACTCGAGTCTTTATGACGTAGGGAACATCAGCCTTCTGCATCATCTCTACGCCGCCTTACGGGCGCACACCCTTTTTCAGAAGGATGTGGACTACATCGTACGTAATGACCAGATCGTGATCATTGATGAATTCTCCGGACGCATGATGCCGGGTCGACGCTGGTCAGATGGGCTACATCAGGCGGTCGAGGCAAAAGAGGGCGTGTCGATTCAGCAGGAGAACCAGACGCTCGCCTCCATCACCTTTCAGAACCTGTTTCGCCTCTATGAAAAGCTCTCCGGCATGACCGGAACGGCCGATACCGAGTCGGTCGAATTCCAGCAGATATATGGGCTTGAGGTTGTGGTTATTCCCACCAATCGCGACATGGTTCGGGAAGATCTTTCTGATCTCGTGTATCGCACGCAAAAAGAAAAATACGCCGCTATCCTCGAAGACATCAAGGCCTGCCAGGCTCGTCAACAGCCGGTCCTGGTGGGCACGGCCTCTATTGAGACCTCCGAGTATCTGTCCGGCCTTTTGCAGAAAGAAAAAATCCCCCACGAGGTATTGAATGCCAAACAGCATGAGCGAGAGGCGCACATCGTTGCTCAGGCAGGAAAGCCCGGCGCCGTCACCATTGCGACCAACATGGCCGGGCGCGGCACCGATATCGTGCTGGGCGGCAACGTCGAGATGGAGCTTGCGCTGCTAGGTGATGAGCACGCGGTCAAGGCAGATGAAGTGGAGGCCGCCTGGCGGTCCGGCCACGATCAGGTTGTGGCCTCCGGTGGGCTTTATGTCCTGGGCACCGAGCGTAACGAATCGCGTCGAGTCGATAACCAGTTGCGCGGCCGCTGTGGTCGACAGGGCGATCCGGGCAAGAGCCGTTTTTATCTGTCGCTGGAGGACAATCTGCTGCGTATTTTTGGTTCTGACAGGGTCGCGGGGCTGATGGAAAAGCTCGGCATGGAAGAAGGTGAAGCCATTGAGCACTCCTGGGTGACCCGGGCGATCGAAAACTCCCAGAAAAAAGTAGAAGGTCGCAACTTCGATATTCGCAAACAGCTTCTTGAGTATGACGATGTTGCGAACGAGCAGCGTAAAGTCATCTACGAACAGCGAAATACCCTCATGGCAACGGACGATATTTCCGAGACGGTGGAGATCGCACGCGAGGAGGTGATCGACGATTTGGTGAATATCGGTATTCCTCCCCAGAGTCTTGAGGAGCAGTGGGATATCCCGGCGCTTAAGCAGGAACTCAGCTCACATTTTGGAATCGACCTGCCGATTGATCAATGGTTGGCCGAAGACGATAGCCTGCATGAAGAAACCCTTCGTTCCCGGATTCGAGATGAGATCGTGGGCGCGTACGACCGCAAGGTCGAGAACGTCGGCGAGCCTATCATGCGTCACCTTGAAAAGGCGGTGATGTTAAAGACCCTGGACGACCACTGGAAAGATCATCTTGGCCAGATGGATCATCTGCGACAGGGCATCGGACTTCGCGGCTATGCGCAAAAAAATCCAAAGCAGGAGTACAAACGCGAAGCCTTCGAGATGTTCTCCGCGATGCTCAATCAGGTGAAGAACGACGTCGTAGGGATTCTTTCAAAGGTGGAGGTCCAGACCCAGGCGCAGGTGACAGAGCTTGAGAATCAGCAGCGTCAGCAGGATGAAAGCGCTCGGCAGTATCTTCATCCGAACTCGGATGCGCCGGCTCCTGCCAAGGGGCCTGGACAGGGCGTGGATACCGGTTCGGCAGAGACGGATGCCGACAATGCCCGACCCTTTGTTCGGTCCGGCTCCAAAGTGGGCCGCAACGAGCCCTGTCCGTGCGGATCCGGCAAGAAGTACAAGCAGTGCCACGGCAAACTGTAGAGCAGTAGTCAAGACCCGTGGCAACTCTTAAGCGCTCGCCGCTTGCGCCTGCGGAATTTCCCCGGATGCCGGCCATAGCCGGCGTCCACCTGACCGCGCTTAAAGCCGGTATCAAGTACAAGGGCCGGGATGATCTTCTGCTGGTGCGCCTGGCGCCGGACTCTTCGGTCGCAGGCGTGTTTACCCGGTCAACGACAGCGTCGGCGCCCGTGCAGTGGAGTCGTGACGTCGTCGGTCGCGGAAAGGCTCGTGCAATTCTCATTAACAGCGGCAACGCCAATACGTTCACGGGCAAACAAGGCCATGCGGATGTGAAGAGAACAGCGGCCATGGCCGGTCGGATAGGGGGCTGCAAAGCATCTGAGGTGCTGATCGCATCAACCGGCGTCATTGGGGAGCCGCTGCCGGTGGACCGGATTGAGCGGGCCCTCTCGCGCATCAAGTCACGCGCTAGAACCGCTTCCTGGTTGCAGGCCGCCAAGGCCATTGGCACCACCGATACCTATCCCAAAGGGGCCTCCTTTCGGGTCGACATTGCCGGTAGCCCGGTCATGCTGTCGGGCATTGCAAAAGGCTCAGGGATGATCGCGCCCGACATGGCAACGATGCTGGCGTTTGTGTTTACGGATGCCCGAATTCCGCCCGGTATTCTTGATGAGTTGCTGCGCGAGAGTGCCCGCGAGTCCTTCAACAGTATTACCGTGGACAGCGATACCTCCACAAGCGATTCCCTGATTCTTGCCGCGACCGGTCAGGCGGGAAACCCCGCGCCCAAGTCGAAAAGCGATCCGTCGCTCAAGGCCTTTCGCACCGCGCTGAAAGAACTCATGACGGATCTTGCGATCCAGGTGGTTCGCGATGGCGAAGGCGCAAGCAAGTTCATTACGGTTGATGTCATCGGTGCCAATTCAACAGCCAATGCCCGCAGGGCCGCGCTTAGCGTAGCCAATTCGCCACTCGTGAAGACTGCGATTGCCGGCGAGGACGCCAACTGGGGCCGCATTGTGATGGCTGTAGGTAAGTCGGGCGCGCCTCTTGATCAGCAGAAGCTTTGTGTCTCCATTGGCGGTATTGCGATTGCCCGAAGCGGAGGGCGCGTATCAGGCTATGACGAGCGCGAGGTCGCAACGCATCTTGAGGGTGCCAACATTCAGATCGAAGTGGATCTGGGCGTGGGTCGAAGCAGGGCTCGCGTATGGACCTGCGATCTCACGCACGACTACATCAGCATTAATGCCGATTACCGAACCTGATCTGATTCAGGTCGCCGTGGGCATTGCCCTTGATGAAAAGGGCCGGGTGCTGGTGGGTCAGCGCCCGCCTGACAAGGATTACGCCGGCCAGTGGGAGTTTCCCGGTGGAAAGCTAGAGCCCGGCGAGGATGTTTTTGAAGCCCTCGTTCGGGAGTTCAAGGAAGAGTTAAACCTTTTCGTGCAGGCGGCCCAGCCGCTTTTTTCTTGTCGCCACGATTATCCCGATCGATCGGTGAACCTGCATCTCTGGCAGGTCACCCGGTACTCGGGTGAGGTGAAAGGTCTGGAGGGGCAACAGTTGAGGTGGGCAGATGTTGATGAGCTAAAGACGATTGATTTCCTGGAGGGAAACCGCGCGCTACTCGAGCGAGTCTGTCATCTCTTGAGGTAGCTCCCGGTCGTAGCGCACTCAGCGCCAGGCAAATTGCGGCTGCCGCAAATGGGCGACCCGGGTATGGCGGTCCAGCAGGACGATCTCCCGAAACTGGAACAACATCGCTGCAGTCGGTGCGTATATGCGATGACCCACCGTGGGCAGCATGATCGAGAACCCGTCGCGTTCTCCATCCTCAACGTGGTCTTCCGGAAGATGCGTGGTTGCGCCCTCGAGTTCAGCAAGCGGTATGTGAAAGACTTTCTCGACCTCACTGGGATCCGGCTTGGGCGTCACCGGGGCGGCTGAGAATCCGACCACCGGCGTGATGCAAAAACCGGACTGCGTGACGAAGTCATCGAGCATACCGACCACATGCTGCTCATCGAAGCGGAGACCGATCTCCTCTTCGCATTCGCGAAACGCGGTCTCGACGGCCGTCTCGCCGGCGTCCATGCGCCCACCGGGCAGGGCGTATTGACCGGCATGGCGACGCAAATTGGCCGCGCGGCGGGTGAGCAACACCCCGGGCTGGCTATGTTCATCCGTTGCCGTGACGATGATGGCCACTGAGGCGCGCGTGAGATCCGGTGAATTATGTTCGACTCGTTCAAAGCTCGAGAA